>Ga0194118_10001693_pt1 | contig 30371 bp, 35 predicted proteins | sample TA2MahsurfametaG_2_FD_148662 | JGI IMG/M metagenome (GOLD analysis project Ga0194118, IMG submission 148662) | Freshwater microbial communities from Lake Tanganyika, Tanzania - TA2015013 Mahale N5 surface | ecosystem: Environmental > Aquatic > Freshwater > Lake | place: Tanzania: Lake...
CCAGCAACGATTCGATGATGTCGCTGTCGTCCTTGGCACTTTGGTAGTAATACTGAGATCTTGGTATGGAAGCCAGTTTGCAGGCCCTGCTCACCGGTACGCCGTGATCGCGTACCAATTCTTCCGCTATTTGCCGCTTGGTGGCAGGGCCCAGCCTTTTTTTGAGAATAGGTCCCTCAATAACTGGTTATCCATCGCCAGGTCGGCGTACATCCTTTTGAGGCGAGAATGCTCCTCTTCCAGGGTTTTGAGTTTCTGGACATCGGACACATCCAAACCCCCGTATTTGGCCTTCCACTTGTAAAAGGTGGCGGGGGCGATGCCCATTTCTCGGCAGATGACCCCGGTAGCAACGCCGGATTCATGCTTTTGAAGGGCCAGTACGAATGAACTTCGGTGAATCGTGATTTTTTCATGGTTTTTGAAATTAAAGGAATTTCTCTACTTTTAAACTGTCTGTATTTTAGGGGTACTTACACCTCGGCCTATACCAAATGCCTGGTTTCGCGGTGAATCCAGGAAGCAATAACAAGTTGGGACATGGAGTCCCAGTGAGGCGTTGAAACCAGTTGTAATTCAGATTGCTGTGAGTTAATAAATAGTGTCTTGTCCAAGAAAAGCTCAAATTCACCTTTCATCATGAAATTTTATCGGTTTAGCCGGAATACCAACCGCTGTGCAGTTCGGGGGCAATGACTTGCTTACTACTGCACCCGCACCAACAACAGTGTATGCTCCAATTGACAATTGATTAATAATTTTTGCACCGGTTCCTACATAAACAGCTTTTTCAATAATCACTTCACCAGAAATATTTACTGAAGGCATAAAAGAGGTAAAGTCATCAATTCTTGTATCGTGCCCTACTGTACAACACAAATTTAAGATCACATGATCTCCTATTTCTATATCAACCGTCAAAACCGAATACGCGCATAATACCGACCCCTCACCAACTTTAATTCTTTCACCGATAAGGACTGATGGATGAATTAGTGTGGCGTATTGAGCGTCATTTGGTAATTTTTGAATTATTTTCTCCTTGACGGAAGGATTTCCAATTGCCAGCACAAAATACGTGTTCTGAAAATCTATCGCCTTTTCTATGCGGCCTAATACATGGTAACCTTCAATAATTTTTCCTTCAAAGAAATCATCATCATCAAGAAAACCTACAACTTCCCATTCGTCTTGACTACGGTTGATATCATTAATTAGCCAAAGCACCTCGCGACCGAAGCCACCAGCGCCAATTATAATTAGATTTTTCATATGCAATTCCCTGTAAACTCAGACGTCGTTATGCTCTCCGAGGCATTTATCTCTTTCCTTTTAAAGACTTTCAAGACTGTCATCTACAAAATTTTTAAATCTATTACGAAGCTGCAATTTTCTACAAACCAGTCATTGTAATCGAATTTTTCTTTCCAGCTGGTTGGGTTGTTACATCTCAAAGTATAAAAATTTGAAGCTCATTGTAACCACAGAATCAAGAATATATACACTCATTTTTATGGGGCTTAAGAGATAAATATAATTACCTTGCCAATTCAATTAGCAAATAACGCCATGCTTCTGTATAATCGCTACCTTCTAATTTCTCAACCCAAGAACGTGGAATGTGATTACCTTCGCCATGGATGCAAAGCCGCCAAGCAGGCAGATTTTTAAGCCTGTTGTGATATTTAAAAAAATTACGTTGGCGCATAATAGTGGCGTTTGGCGAAACATGCACAAAATCCTCTATAACACACTCGTGGTCGATGGATGAAGAAGTATTCAATATGGCATGCCGGCCAACTTTAGTTCCTGTGTTGACGATGACACCTGCCATAATTACTGTACCTGCACCAATATGATCTCTTCCAATAGCCAAAATAGAATTGGGATGTATGGCTTTAACAAAATCCGCAATGATTGCTAAATCAAGCTTTTGCCTTATGACGTTATTGCCAATTCCCAAAACACAAGGGAGTTTATCGTTCCATTCTATCGATTGAGGTTTGACTACTTGACCACCTATCCAGTGGGGTTTGTCTGCATCATCCACAAATTGTACTGAGTCACAACCCATTCTAAAGAGAATATCCTTGATTACAAGGCCATGACCGCTTGCTCCATAAATTATCATTTAGTCGAACCTGTGAATGGGATCATAGTAGCTTGACCTTCCTGACTGATTCCTTCCCTCAAAATTACCTTGCGCACGGTCAACCAAAGTATCTTGAGGTCTAGCCAAAAAGACTGATTGTCAACATACCAAACATCCAGGTCGAATTTTTCCTCCCAACTGATTGTATTTCTGCCGTTTACTTGCGCCCAACCTGTGATACCGGGTTTAACTTCATGCCTTCTTCTCTGGAAATCGTTGTACAAGGGCAAATACTGGGTTAAAAGTGGCCTAGGGCCAACGAGGCTCATATCTCCCTTTAACACATTGATCAATTGAGGAATTTCGTCAAGCGAGGTTTTGCGTACAATCGCTCCAACCTTAGTAAGTCTTTGACTATCGGGCAATAAATTTCCAAGTTCATCCGTGCCATCGTTCATGGTTTTGAACTTAATCATGCTAAAAACCCGAGATTTTCGGCCGAGGCGTTTCTGGAAGAAAAAGGGTTTGCCATCGTTGGCTATGGCTAAAGCTATTGTGGTTAATATAAAGATTGGACTAAGCACTAATAATCCAATAAATGCAACAAGGAAATCGAAAAGACTTTGAATATAATTCATATAAATACTCAATTTTTTGTAGAATTAAAATTACTTTGACGCAAATAACCCAAGACTAAAAAATTAAAATACTTTTCCAGGATTCATTATACCATTAGGATCAAAAAGTCTTTTAATTTCTTTCATCAAAATCAGGTGATTTGGAGTAAAAGTAATATCCATGAACTCTTTTTGAACATAACCGATTCCATGTTCACCCGAAAGTGTCCCTCCTAATGATACGGTAATCTCAAAAATTTCTCAAAAGAGGACAAAGTACTGAGAATATAATCAGCATGTTTAAAACCAACTTTTTCTATCCAAGATAATATCTTAACAAACACATTGTTCTTCGAAAATTTTCCAAACGCCACTAAAGTATATTGATAGATGTCTCTCACTTCAACAATCAATTGGCATCTAAATATTTTCATTGCAACTACACCTGTTAAAAATGTAAGAATTGATAAAGACGAAACAATGATTGTATTAGGACGCTTTTTTTGCCTAAGCATCCGAAAAAAGTCTTAACTCGAATTCAATCCAGCTTAATAACCTTTTTAAATTAAAACCTAAATCAATGTCGGGACCATCAATCATAACTTGCGTGAAACCCCCCTGGTAATTGATTTCATTCTTATAGTCACGACTCCCTCCATTAGTCATCATTGATGATCTAAAGTAAACAAGCGTTATATTATGTCCAAGTTGTGCAAGGCCTGTAGATAAAAAATACTGGCGTGTCGGGCTTCCCTTGTGAAGAGGAACCGCATACTTTGAAATATACCATATATTTTTGTGGTTAGACATTTTCAGAATCATTGAATTATAAATCCTTTAACTTACGCTGCAAGGCAATAAATTCGCTAATCGGTCGCGCCGGAACGCCTACATATGTTTGAGCATCAGGTAGGTGTTTTGTTACCAATGAAGACATTCCAACAGTGACATCTTTGCCAACTATGATCCCATTCATCAGAGAAACGCTTGGAGCTATCCAACAATTATCCCCAATAACAGTACTTCCTCCAACCATTGTATTCGCAATGACAAATGTATTTTCACCAACAAAAGCATTATGTGCAATATGTACCAAATTATCAATTTTAGCACCCCTTTTTAATACGGTACTACCTAATGAACCTTTGTCTATACAGGTATTGGCCCCTATTTCTACATCGTCTTCAATAAGCACTCCTCCAATATGAGGAAATTTGAAGATTTCGCCATTTTCATCCTTCTCATAACCAAAACCATCAGCACCTATCACGCTTCCACTATGAATCACAACATTCGAACCAATTTTTACATTATCATATATGTGAATATTACCATGAACAACCGTTCCTGATCCAATAAAAGATTTACCTACATAGGTAAAAGGACCAATATAAACATCTGGACTAATTATTGCGTCTTTGTGGATAAAAGCAGTAGGATGAATACCACGTTCAACTTTGGGTGAAAAAAATTCTTGAATAACTTTAATAAAGGTTAATCTTGGATTATTTACTTTAAATAATACTTTACCCTCAATTTCGTGTATATTTATCTCCACAGGTATAATGATAGCTCGTGCTTTTGTTTTAGAAAGAACATCTTTATATTCGACAAGACCCTTCTTCAACCAAATAATGCTATTCTCATCTGCATCTATTAAATTAGTTGCATTTTTGATAGCGAATCCTGTAGAAGTTCCAATTACTTCTACATTTAAAAATTCTTTAATTTTTTCTATTTTAACCATATAAAATAATTTATAGATTCATACATAAACAAACCACTGTAAGTACCCCTTTTTTCAGACAAGTTTAAAGTGTTAAGTTAAGGTTGAATTTGTTGTTTCCATTCGGAGGGTGTTCGATTCTGTAGGGCTTCATGGGGTCTTCGTTCGATGTATTCTTCGATCCATTCTTCGGTTAGGGTTCGGCCTTTGCGGATATCTGAAGTGGTCGGGTATTCTTGGACAGTTTTGATTCAAAGTTAAGGAAAATATCGTTCGTCGATTGTCTGCGTTTTCGTTTATATCAAGCTGATCTCGGGATTCAAACCGTTGAGCAACCCATATCGATGTGGCAGAGCGAATGTCAGGGTTTGCGGTGAAAAAATCGCTTTTTCCACTGATTTTTTCACACGCAACCCGGAGGGCCTGACCTTTACATTCGCGTAGGCATACGATAGCTTTGCTCCATCGGGTTGATTACCCGTAGTGTCGTCGTTTTGCTCACCCGTGACCTGAGCATGGTACACACTCGCCGGTGTCCTGTACTGGAGTGATGAATGCTTCCGTTGGTTGTTGTAGTAGTGTACAAATGTCTTGATGCTTCGGTGCAAGTCATGCCCATTATTACTTGGCTGAAGATACACGTGTTCATGTTTCAAGGTCCTGAAAAACCGCTGAAATGGCCTATTTGATGAGCTTAACCACCCAGCCCGACTCCATGCTATTGGAATGGCCCCAGGATACCAAGTACCTGCTGTGCACATCAATGATGGCAAATAGATACATAAACCCGTGCCTCATAGGAATATAACTCATGTCAATGCTCCAACCTTCATTGGGGCGTTCCGTTTTGTATCCGCGAAGCAGGTATGGGATTTTGTACGTGGTAGGATCGATCCCCGTGGTCCTGGGCTTGCGATAAACAGCACAGATGTTCAACTTGCGCATAAGGGCCCTCACCCGATCGCGACCCATCTGAAAACCAAAATCTTTCAGTGTTTCCACGTAGCGACGGGTATCCAAAGTGCAATCTTGCGTGTAGAGCTTATACATGACCTTCATGACCTCGTCAGACGTGGATTGGAGCGTATCCTTTCGATAGTAAAAACTGCTTCGGGATACCGCAGCTATCCGACACTGATCAGCCACACTGAACTCGGGGTCTCATTCCATCTTTTTTTTAACCACTCATTCTCCATCTTAAGGCGACCAATCTGGTTATACACATCATCTGTTTGCTTGTCTAAAGCATCTTCCTTCTTGCGCTTGAAGCCAAAGGACATCTGCGTATTAGACAGAAACTCCACCTTCCATGTACTGATTTGAGCGGGAGCAAGCCGGTATTCCTGCGCCAGTTCAGAGAGCGTCTTGCGTTCCCTAGGCGCCCCTAAAGCAACTTCAATTTTGAAAACATCGCTGTGTTTAGGTCTTGTGTTTTTCATAAGCCACTGCAAGGTTAAGTTTTCTTAAGTTGCTGTCCAAGTTTACCCTACCAGCTCAAATTGACTCTTTCTCATAACTTCTCTATTTGATCAAATTACGGGTTTTAAATTAATAACCGATAGTGTTTTAAGGGAAGTCTTCATGTAAATTAGGCAAAATTAGCATCACCCACAAAAAAACTGCTAAGAGCCTAATAAAACTTATCTTACCGTGAAATAGCGTTTCTACCATTTACTTGTGCCCAACCAGTGATCCCAGGTCTTACGATATGTCTTTGTGCTTGCTCGGAATTGTATAAAGATAAATATTCGACAAGGAGTGACTTAGGCTCGATTAAACTCATGTGACCAAGCAAAACATTCACTAATTGAGGAATCTCACCCAAAGAGGTTTTTCTAGTAATCACACCTATCTTAGTTATCCTTTGGGAATCATCCAATAAGTACCCCTCAACATACTTCTTTTCATTCATTATCCTAAATTTAGAATGCTAAAAAAATTTCATTTTTTCCAGGTCTTGTTGAAAAATAAATTTTCCATTATTGGTGGTAAAAACAGATAATACAATCAAAATAAATGACAGTAATAAGAACGTCAATTCAACAATCGATATTATAAAATCAAATAATCTGTTAATAAAATCTATATTGAACAACTTATAAAGATAACTTACTATTTTTCAACTCCTTAATGATCATTAAATATTTATCACTAAGGGCATCAAATGAATGGTAACGCTCTACTATTAGTTTAGCATTTTGTCCTAACTTATTTAAAATTTGCCTCTCCAAATTTGCCAATTCCAAGACTTTAGCGGTTAAAATATCTACATTTTGGCTTGCAACATTAAAACTGTACAAATCTGCCTTAATTAAACTTGGGAAACCATTATATATAGTTAAAATAGGCCTCCCACTTCTCATATAATCAATTATTTTATTTGGGGAAATACCAAAACGATAAATTGAATGGTCACTAACTGGGTAGATAAGAAGATCGAAATTGGATAAAAATATAGGAACTTCATAATATTTAATAGCATCGATAAACGTGACGTTTTTCAATGCTATATAATCGAACTTGAGTTGGTCTTTAAGAGGACCGTTCCCCATAATGTAAAAATGAATGGCGGGTGCTTTATCCGTTAGTGCTTTAGCAATTTCCAAAATTAATTCAACTTTATTAGACTTGCCTATAGTACCTGAGTAAATAATATTAAACTCGTTGTTACTTCGCAATTCAAGCTTATTAACAGTCTCTGATGTTAATTGGTCTAATATCTGAGTGTGTTCAAAACCTTGTGGCACAAAATAAACAGGAATAGCCTTACGGGTTATTTCCCTTATGTGTTCTTCTAGATTTGGCATGGTTCCAACTATCGCATCTGCATTTACATAACCGAATTTTTCAACGCCCTTTAGGAGTATAACAAAAGGATTATATTTACTAAAACCTCCAACTTCAACAAGACTAAGCGGCCAAATATCTCGTACCTCAAGAATTAATTTTGCACCATACCTCCACTTTAATAAAACCCCGGATATGAAGCTGAGCAAAGAAAGAGAAGATACAATTATAACATTGGGCTTTTCCAGCTTCTTATGCCATATAGCTAAACGCCAAAGATTAAATTCAAATATTATCCACGACCAAATTCTTAAGAAGGAGAAGCCTAGATTAATTTTAGGACCAGCTAACAAGAAATGTTTTAGAAGCCCGTCTTCTTCCAAATGATAAAAGTTACTGAGTTTATTATATGTCTTTAGATTGGAAGATTGCGAAGAAATTAGAGATGTAATCATGCCTTTCTTTGCAAAATTATAGGATAAAAAATACTGCCTTGTAGGATTACCCTGTTTATTTGAAACGGCATACTTGGATATTAACCATAGCACTTCTTTATTATTGCTCATTACATTTTTTAAAATTGATTATAATATAATGGAAGGTTTGATGGGTTCAGCAAGAAAATTTAATAACATAACTTCATTAAGTAAGGAAGAGTCTTTATTTAAAGAATTATTTTGAATATTTTTTTCTAACACATCAAAATCGGCCACATAGTCCTTCAATTTGCTTTTATTCTCAAGAATATTTACCCTCATTCTATTCCCAATACCATCACTTATCCAATTTTGTGTAACATCAAAACCTCTTTTAACATGATTGAATAAAATATAAGATGGGACTTCAGATTTCATCATTTCCCTTAAAGCCCATTTCCCTAGCCCATTTCTAATTTTTAGCCTATCATTCAGAGCAATAGCAAATTCCACTATCCTGTAATCCATCAATGGCAATCTGCTTTCTATAGCAAAAGACATCGAATTACGGTCTTCATATCTCAAAAGAGAAGGAATGCTATAATGTTGCACATCGTAAATTTGTCGCTTTTTTAAGGTCATATCAGATGATCCCATTAAATTAACTGTGTCTACAGGCAGTTGATTAATGAAAGAAATCGATCTACCATCTTTCTTAAAATATCTATTTCGTTGTTGCCAATATGCTTTATAGTCTCCAATACCTCTCATCAAGAGTATACCTAAAGAATACAATAAACTAATACTATCACCTGCATTGTGTTTATTCATTGCATTTTTTAAAGCAGCAAAAAAGAATTTTCTATAGCCAGCAAAAATTTCATCCCCCCCTTGGCCTCCTAATAGGACTTTAAACCCTTTGTTATGTACTGCTCTATACACTTCATGTTGCGCCATAATACTCAACCCGAAAAATGGGGCTTCTTGGGCGGCCATAGTGCGATCAAATAAATCGCCTAATTCCTGAGGAGAGTAGTTTGGCTGGATATAATGAATATCAATTTTCTTATCCTTTATGAAACGGTCGACTAAGGGCCCTTCCGATTTAAGGTTCTTCGGAGACCCATAACAGAATCCTGTTAATGTACTGGTATGATGCTTTGCTAAAACAGCAATTGACGAGGAATCTACCCCTCCACTGAGCGAGATAGCCAATGGAACATCACTGTTGAGTCTGAGTTTTGTAGAGTTGATTAACAAATTATGTCCAATTTCTATCAATTCACCTTCTGTAAAATTTAAAAGCTCTGCAGTTTTCTTAATAACCTCAGCTTCCAATGAATACCATATAGTTTCTTTTACTTCCAATCTACTACCGATCGAAAATTTAAGGTAGGTACCAGGCAATACGTATTTTACATTTTTAAAAGGCGACAAATTGCCATTCCCTTCAAAAAATCCATATCTTAGACCCGTAGAACAATATTGAAGATCTACTTCATCGCCAGCATATTTCGCCACTGCGGTTATTGATGAAGAGAATAGAAGCTCATTCCCCTCAAACGTACTATAAAGTAAAGGCTTTACGCCGAATCTATCTCTGACTAAAAAGAGTTCATTTTTCACAAGATCAAATATTGCGAAAGCAAACATCCCATTAAGCTTGGAGAGGCACTTTTCACCCCAAATTCGCCATGCACTTAATAATACTTCTGTATCCCCTTTGGTACCAAAAGTGAGTCCCAAGCCTATAAGTTCATCCCTAACTTCCTTATAATTGTAAATCTCTCCATTATATACAAGAGTAAAGCGCCCATCGGAAGATTTCATAGGCTGGTTAGACTCTTCCGTTAAATCAATAATAGCTAGGCGAGAATGTGCTAAGGAAACCTTAAATTTTCCAATATCAAACGCTGTATTACCAAAGAAGTCAGGACCTCTCGAAGAAATATACTGGTGCATATCACTTCCAGTTTGAAAGTTATAGTTGATTGCCTTTTTTAGCTCAATGCCCCCAGTGATACCGCACATACTTAATATTGAAAATTTATTAAAAAATAATAAATATTGATCTTATTATTATAAATCATTTGATTCGTTATTATTGATTAATTTATTTCATCTGTTGTATTTTTGCATCATCGAATAATATATAATGTAATGGTATCCGATGCGATTCAAAATAGAGTTGGGCACCAATATAATATTCCTGTTCTTTTAATAAGAATCAAAAATCTTGCCGACATCTTTATTAAAAGGAGCCAAGACGTAATATTGAGTTACCAAAGGTTCCGCATTGGGATATCTGCCATCTACTAGGCCAGCAAACTGTTCATTACCTTTGCTAATCCTATTTAAAAAAGTATTAACAAAAAATGACATATCCTGCTGGTTAAACACCACATTTTCTGAATAACAGTTAGCAGCAAAAAAAACGACGTGATTTCCATGACCAATATCATCAGCTTAAATCACCTTATTTTGAAGTACTGGTGGCCTAAAGATTGGGGAGTACTACATAAAACCAATCCTCCAGGCTCCCAACACAGCAATTTGATTTAGCTACGCTGCTTGTTGATGAAAATTTAAGCCCCGCTATCGTGCGGACTACGCCCCAATAGATTAATCACCAAACCGCACAAGCCATCAAAACCCTTACGCATATCGCAAGGCTGATTATATAACAAATAACGCTGGTGATTGCCACGGCTAAACAGGCAGCAGCCTGCTCAGTTCAGCAAATGGTACCTTACTGCTTAATTTTAAACGCACACCGTTCGGATAGCAAATCTCAATCAAATGACCATTCCCAAAATCACCTGCTACTTCAACAAAGCCGCCGGCCCCGGCTTGCTTCCTGCGCTTTTTGTGGTAGTGAAATACGCCTAAACTCAAGCCCCGCACTTCGCAAAAACGCTTAATACTCTCACCGCTGGTCTGCTGCTCAGCTAAAATCAATTCCCAGTCCTTCTTCATGATCTTTTTGCACGAAGGTCAGGCGCATTAGATCAACTGGCAATATGGTGTTGGTCGGGGGGATACAAAATAGGGATCTTGAAAATATCCAGAAGTGGGGTTAAATTGCTTCCAATCGTTTAGGAAAATTTTATTAAATGAATTCTCTGCTCTTCCTAATAGTGCTATTGCTTTTAATTTGGAAGATTCTGGAAAATTTTTAAACTGATTAGAAACTAATGTTTTATACATCCTAACATAAGGATATAAAATCAGAGCGTCTCCTAAGTCTAAAATGTGAGGAGAATTATCATTGGTATACCTAGTGGAACTCCAACCTGGTAAAATTTGGTTGTTCCTAAATTTATCAACTTTTTTTCTAGCTATATCGTCGTTGGCATTTAAACGATCTGAAATGTCAAAAAAAATGCCGAACATAAACCGGATCTTTAGTTACTTCATATAAGTATACCAAACCTTCAAGAACGGTTGCATCATCATTCGAAAACCGGCCTTGATCATTATTAGGCCACCCCCCCTTTGAGTCGGTGTTATAAAGTTCATATAAAGGTTTAAATTCGTTATATATATTCTCTTGAAATGCCGTTTTTTCGAATTCCAAAATAATTTCCTTTTTTTTGGAGGAAATAAATCAAACAAATAGAATGAATGAAATTAGAACTTTCTCTTCTTTTTTCATTTTACTTATTTGATACTTATAAATTCAAACTTTTCTCTTAGGCAGTTACTCATGCCCTCACAACTTCTTCATACATAGCTAACATCTTCGCGGCTTCAGAATTCCAATTATACCTTTCTTCAATTGTTCTACGCCCATTTCTACCCATGCTTTTAGCAATCTCTGGGTTTTTAACAAAAAACTCTATTGCTGCAGTAATTGCTTCAATATTAAAGGGATCTACAAAGATACAGCAGTCGCAATCTTTTAATAATTCTCTAAAATACGGGAAATTAGACATTATTATTGGTACTCCTGACCCCATGTATTCAAACATTTTTATTGGCAGCCCTTCAACGAATGTAGGGATGGGATGTACAGTTAAAAGTCCCGCCAATGAATTACAAATTACCTCTTTTACAGTTTGGTTATTAACGTAGCCATATTCATTTACCCTATCAAAAGCCGGAAGTTTTTTAACTTGGTTTTCAATCTTCTTATCCGAAAAACGCCCTAACAAATTTAACCTAGTGTTCCCATCTACCTTACTAATTGCCTCTACCATTTCATAAATTCCACGATGACCAGATATTGAACCTACGTAACAGACTTCATCTTTTTTTCCCTTCCAGGAGTCTTCAAAATCAAAGGGGGACACTATTGGAAAGTTATTTACATTCACTGTCTTTTTGCAATACTTTTGTAACTCTTGCGAAATGAATGGTGTTGCGCCTATAACTCCGTCCAGCTGTTTAACGACATATATTTCAAATTTTTTATACGCGAAGGATATGATTTTATTAATAACTGGCTTAATATAGGGTTTCACCAGGATATCTCTGGCTACATCTTCATGTGAATCAAAAATTACCTTTTTACCTCTTCTCTTTAGTTTAAGCCCTACTTTCAATAGCTCAGGATCATGAAAATGATACAGATCTGCATCAACTATAAGTGCTTTCGCATAGATACGTCCTGTCGTCTTAAACATTCGCTTAATCCTACCTTTAAATATTCCTACATCCATAATCTTAACATCGCTTACCACTTCATCGCCCTTGCCATCCGCAACGATTAACGTAATATCATGACCCGTTTTCGCGATACTGCGGCATTGTTTATCAAAAATTCTAGTGTCAAACCGGGCATGAGCACTCGTTAAGTGACAGATTTTTATTTTCACCATTTTATTAATTTCAACTTAATAAGTTCCTCATATTATACTTTATATCCATCAATATCTTAGGTGACTTTACGATTGTGAATATGCTTAAAAGATGGATTAAATTAAGTGATATTTGCTGATAATTCTGATTTATCTTAATGTTCAACAAAAGTTTCCACAAAATATAAAACATCTGTTTAGGATTTTGACAAGGGAAATACGCTGTCTTTATCCCAAATAGATTTTAGCGGTTTAATCTATTTCTTCCAACCATATTATTTTCAATTAATACCGTTCTGAACTTTTTGCGGTGGAATTTATATTGCATAAAAAAGTTATTCAAAGTTGAGAGAATGGCGCGTTTACAAAAAAATATCTAAACTTAAACCCTAATTCACTAGTGGATTAATGATGCAATATGTTATGGGTATAAAAATATGACAAATATTATAAAGATTTAGCTTAGCGAATTTATCAATAGCTGAGTTCAACTAATAAGTGCAATTTATGAAAACAAACGGCAAAAAGGCCTCTGAGGGCCTTTTATGCCGTTTGAACGAGCGGTGCAATCTTTGCATTGCACATGAAAAAAAACTACACCCAGCTCAGTTTTGAACAAAGGTATCAAATTGAGGCCCTCCTTCAGGCCGGAAGAAGCCAAAAAGAAATCGCCCAGCAAATTGGGGTACATCCTTCGACCATCTGCAGGGAATTTCGGCGCAATATGGCACGAAGAGGCCCCACAGCAGGTTGTTACAGCGCTAGAAATGCCCAACGCAAGACGACGGAACGCCATGCCCACAAAGCCAAAGCCCTTAAATTCAATGATTGCATGAAGCAAGTGGCCGTTCAATGGCTTCAGGCTGCGAAATGGAGCCCTGAATTGATTAGTGTTCGGGGCAAAGAAACCGACCTTTGTCCGGTGAGCCACGAATGTCTCTATCAATGGATTTGGGCGTGTAAGAATAGTAACAAGCGCGCTCACCGCCCCTTCAAGCGATTGTACCAAGAACTCCGCCATGGTCATAGAAGGCGTAAAAGAGGTCTCAGACGCGATTCTCGGGGTGTCATCACCGGTCGAGTCTCCATAGAGAATCGCCCCGCTATTGTTCAATCCAGTAAGCGTATAGGGGATAACGAAGTGGACTTGATGATGGGCAAGAATGCCGTAAGCCAGTCTATTCGTCGTATTCTCCACAAAGCAACGTATCCCTTGCATACCCTAACCTTCGATAACGACAAAGCCTTTGCGGAACACCAGGCGATAGGCCTTGCCCTGGGCCTTAAAACCTAATTACCAGACCCTATACCAGCCAAGACAAGTGTAATACTCCCCATTATTCCTACCAGCGAGTGGCTCGTTTAAGTTTAGTCATGCTGCTTTCAAATAAAGATCAATGGGTTTCACTCTGTTAATACCTTGGTGATACCTGCTGTTGTATTTCACCATAAATTTAGAGAGTCCTTCATACAAAACGAGTCCGTCATCGGCAGGGTTAAGGTACACATATTTCCGTTTGAGAGTTCCCCAGAATCGTTCAATGTAGGCATTATCGCTAGCACGACCCTTGCCGTCCATGGACGTTTGGATTCCGAGTTCCTTCAAGGTACTCACCCAGTGCTCGCAGGTGTACTGAGACCCCTGGTCCGAATTGATGATTTCGGGCTTGCCATGACGGCGTACAGCTTCCCGAACCAAGGTCGTTTGTGTTTCTTTGTCCAGGGAGTTTGACAGCTGCCAACCCACAATGAATCGACTGTACACATCGATGATGGCGGTCAGGTACAAGAATCCACGCCGCATGGGTATGTAAGTAATATCAATGGCCCAAACTTGATTGGGGCGCTCAATTCTTAGATGACGTAGTAGATACGGATGGATGTATTTCGCGAGCCCAAGGCGACTCAAATTGCGCTTATTGTAGATGGGCATTAGGCACATTTTACGCATCAATCGTCTGATTCTCTTATCGTTGAACTCAAATCCCTGATCGCGTAATTCGTCACGCATGCATTTTACACCTAGCGTGGGGTCCTCCAAGAAAAGTCGATCAATCAACCCCATAAGTGTCAAATTTACATCGGTTTCGCCAATGGGCTTGTAATAGAGGCAGCTACGATCAACCTGCAAAAGTTCCGCCTGACTTCGCAAACTGAGCCTGTCATTACGATCCAAGTAGGACTTACGTTCTTTCACAGACCGGCTTTGGTTAATGTTTATTTAAAAAATCACGCTGCATCTCCAGCTCTCCCACTTTGCGGTACAGGTCATCGCGTTCATCCTCAAGAGCAGTAAGCTTTGGGGCATTTGCGGCCCCCCCAAAGGCATGTTCCGCTCGCTCCAAAAACTCGCGTTTCCAGGTTGTAATCTGCGCCGGATGAACTTCAAATCGTTTGGCTATGTCTGCCATACTCTCGCGATCCTTGATCGCCTCAATGGCAACCTGGGCCTTAAACTTGGCGGTAAATTTCCTACGGGTGGTTTTCATGTTTAAGTGGTTTTGGTGTTTCAAAGATCGAACTTAACCACTGGCGGTGTTTTTGGGGAGTACTACAAAGAAACCGTCGAAAATCGAATCGGTCAAATCCGACGATTTCTTCCCAAAAAGACCGACCTTCGTGAAATATCTCATCACCGTGTCCGACAAGTTGAAGCATTCCTTAACAACAGACCTGTAAGTAAATTTAAATACAAAACACCTAACCAAGCAAGCAAGAAAAATTGTATTAATTATTTGAACTTTCAAATTACTAAACGAACAACTTCAAAAGCTTCTGCAAAAACACTACCTATTTGAACACCACGGGCGCGAGCTAACGATTTAATAAATTCTGGAGATAAATAATCCCTAAAACCTTGGGAAGCATATTTACTTAAAGCCTCTATTTTATTACTTATATGTTTTTCCTCTAAAATCACAAAACACTGAGTATTAAATGTTAAGTTATTCCAAATTAGTTCATATCCCAAAATTGTAGTATTTTTAAATGCACGCAAGCCTTCTGTTGCAATCGTCGTATGATCTTGATGAATATCTGTAAGAGAGGGAATAAAAACTAAATCAAATTTGTTCTTCCGTCTTAACGCAATAAGGTCTTCCAAAATTTCCTGCCTGGCATAATTTAGCTTTCTTACCTCATAATTACATATAATAAGATTTTCTTCTTTAATTCCCAATGATATAGTTGCTGCCATAACTTCTCGCTTAAGAGTATCCTTTGGCATGCCCTCAGGTAAAGATTGTTCAGCAGTTGAGAATGCAACATAGGTGACTTTCGCACCGCTTTCAATTAAACGTGATATCGTTCCTCCAACACCAAGTTCGCCATCATCTGTATGAGGGGCTAATATTAAAACGTTTTTAAAGTTTAGTTCCATTTTATTTATTTATTTCTGAATAAAAGAAAAATTCAAGTATTTAAATTATTTTTTTTGCTAGACCATAAGTTAACTTAAGATTTAACAGATACCAAAGCGATAAAACTATTGAATATAAAAGCAAAAGATCCAAAGGATTGCGAACTTCTAAACAATCATATCCCCCATATAAGGTTAAAACAGATATTACGAAAAGACCAATTTGCCATAAAAAATCCCAATGCTGTTTTGCTTTAATATAAAGCACATAAGATAATGGCGCAGCAATAAATCTAACTACAAATAAAAACGAAAGCACTTTAACATACACGCCTGCACTTTCCCATTTTGAACCAAAAACGAATACAAACAGTGATGGAATAAAGGTTAGGCAGGATACTAAAACAATGGCTCCTATCACAGAAACTATTTTTAATGTACTCATGTAAGTGCTCTTACAATGTCCAAAATCATTGTTCTCATTTGAAGCACCCTGTTTGAAAACGTCTTGAACCGCCGCAGAAATAAAGCCTAAAGGTAAAGAAATCATTCTTTGGGCTAAGGAATATTGTCCTAAAATTTGAGCTCCGAAAAATGTATTAAGTAAAAATTGGGGAATTTGCATCGTGAAAATGTTCAATGTATTTCCCCAAACCGATACAAGTGAAAATTTACGATACTCTATAGCAAGTTCTTTAAGTGAATAAAACATCACTTTGGGGGGAATAAAATCTTTATCTTTTTTAAAACTATATACCAACAATGCTAGAGAAATAATAATTGAACCTAAATTAGCGATAATAAAGCCAAGCGCGCCAATCCGTAAATAACCGATAGAGATTTGCAAGATTACCGCACAAATTGATAAAATGATTTATTCTTTGGATAAAAGACTATATTCCCCTTGTCTTAAAAACCACGTGTAGTAAAGTTGACTGACACAATTGATAAAAACAGTGATCGGTACGATCCATAAATAAGGGTACACTTCCTTACCGAAAAAAGTAATCAGCAAAGCTTTCGGAATTATAAAACAGACATTAACAGCACAAAATTCATCAAGGTATTTACGATTCCAGACAAAATTATGCCTTCATAAGCTTTTTGATTATTAGGCGCGACAATTATAATATTATTGTAGTCTAGGAAGGCTAATCCTGTAAAAAGGGACGCTAAAGAATAAAACACTGCATAAATTCCAAAATGTTCAGGATTATAAAGTCTTGCCACTATAGGTGCCGAAATGATGGGGGAAATCTGAGATATACCCGTTCCTGAAGTTAAGATCCACAAGTTCTTAACGATCGGAACATTCATCAAGTCTCCAATTATCTGTTTAAATTAAGCTTTTATCATTCCCCATTTCTAACTTTCCGTTCTGTATCATTTATAAAGTTTTACATTAAATTCCTTTTCCCAAATGGCAATACTAAAAAGCCGCCAAATAACATCGTTGCTTAAATTACTATCTATCTTATTCGTTATCGTCTTTAAGATTTTAGATTCTCTAATGACGGGTATGAATAACTCTTGTTTGTCAATCCAGTTACTAGGACTTTCGAATCCCCTTTTGTTTCTTCTCCAACTGATTTCCTTTGGTAAATACTCTTCAGTGACTTTTCGCAGAATAAATTTAGACCATCCATTGTTTATTTTAAAGGTTGGGTTATAAGATATAGCATTTTCAACGAAGCGATAATCTAAGAAGGGTAATCGCGACTCTATCGAGTTTGCCATTGAATTTTTATCCTCATATCTCAATAACGGGGGTAGCTGTGAACGTGTGATCTCGAATTTTTGTAAATCGACAGGAGTGTTATAAGCTTTTGCTAAATCAAAAAAAATTTGAGTATCTAAACTATTCAAATATTCCTGTTTTATAAAATTATACTTCTTAAATAAACGAGTTATTCGAATTTTTGGATATTTAAAGTAAAAGTAATAGGCTGCTACCTTAGCAAAAGATAATCTTGATTTTTTAGAATACTTAAACATGTGTGAAATCTTGCTTAAAAAAGATTTATCATTTAGCAAAGCGGGGAAATACCTTTCATATCCAAGTAATGTTTCATCTCCGCCTTGACCATCTAACATCACAATACATCCAGCATCTTTCGCTTTTTCAAAAACTGCATATTGCATAAATATGGAAGGGCCTCCGTATGGTTCTTCTTGAATTTTTGTTACCTTTTCGATATTAGATAAAAAATATTCTTCGGTAGGTTCAACCGTCAATAAATCTAAACCTGCACTTTTTGCGACAACCTGAGCAAACTCACTTTCATCAGTATACCTCTCGGTTGATTTTGCATGAATCCCCTTAAAATTACTTCCTAATTTAAATTCCTTGGCTGCAATTGCCCCAATGGTGGAACTATCTAATCCACCACTTAAACACGTTCCTATGTTTACATCTGAACGTAGCCTAAGTTCAATAGATTTAATCAAATCCAATTTACAAAGTTCCTTCGTATCTTCCAAACTTAAATCTGCAATCTGTGGCTTATGGTTAAGTGTATAGTATCTCACAAATTTCATCTCATCAGTTTCCAGATTATAGATGAGATTGTAAGACGGAGGGAGCCTTTTTATCCCATTAAAAAACGTTTCATCCGTCGTTTCTTCAATTTGCAATACCAAAAAATTAAGCAGCACATTTAGGTTTACACTACAATCAGTGAAATCTAATAATTGTTTTATCTCAGAACCAAAAGCGAAGTGATTATTATCATTAAAATAATAAAAAGGCTTTACTCCAAAACGGTCTCTGCTACAAAATAATATGTTTTTTGTCCTGTCATAAATACAAAAAGCCCACATACCATTAAATCTATTCACACAATCTGCATCCCAACAATCGTAAGCATTTAATATAACTTCTGTATCCGACTTAGTTTTAAATTGATAATTTAGATTCTGCAATTCGGATTTAACTTCAAGATAATTATATATTTCACCATTATAAACTATGCTATATTTTCTATCAAGATGCATTGGTTGATTTCCATCTTCGCTAACATCAATAATAGCTAATCTGCGATGGCCCAACGCTAAATTTTTTTCATTCAGAAATCCTTCACCATCAGGGCCTCTGTGGGCTATGATATCCGTGTGTTTTTTGATTGTTTCAAACGTCACCGCGGTTTTATTCTTATTAACAATTCCAGTAATTCCACACATAATTTTATTTAGTTAAAATTCGAGCAACACTTTAACATCATTCTCCCAACTATATTCATCTTGTGCGTTAATAACAGTTTGCTTCATTTGTTTAATATCTTCCCTCGTAATTTTGAGTAAAAAATCTTTAAAACTATCCATGGTGCCTTCAATGACCCACCCAGTTGACAGCTTAGATATTTCTTCATTTATTGATGCTAAATTATCACTCACGACAATTGGAATTCCACTTTTTATATATTCGAAATATTTATTGGGTAATGAATATTCATAGCTTTTTGAGACCTTTTCGAAAATCAAATTCACTCCAATATCTGCATCGCTGGTATATGAATAAATTTCTGATGGTTTTACGGCAGAAACAAAATGAATATTTGCATTTAATTTGACCAATGCTTCAATTGCTGGAACATCTGGACCATATCCCATAAATACAAGATGTTTATGATTATCTGCAGACTTGATAAAAATTTCAGCAACGTCAAGGACTCCTCTCGTTCGTTCAATCAACCCTTGGTAAATAAGTACAATATCCAACTCAGAAAGATTTAAGGATTTCCGGAGATTTTTACTTTGAGAAACCGTTCCGTTAGTAAATTCAGGAATATTACGAATCAACGATACTTTATTTGTATTGTATGTTACGCTATACCATTCTTTAATTTTTGGACTCACAACTACAGTGTGCCTAACAAATTTCATAGCAAACTTTTCTATCCATTTTAAAAAAAAACGCACAACTCTACTTGTTCCTGTTTCCAATGTTTCAAGTTCGTGAGGCATATAAATAATCGTTGAAGATAAAAATAGCTTTGCCACTAACGCAATGGGAAGCATTACAACATCATGACAATAGATTATTTCAGGTTTTTCCTTAATGCAGGCCCTTAATACTGTAAAGAAGTATGAAAAAAGACTTATTAAAGTTAGTATCTTATTCAAATAACTTGGGCTACTAGGAAACAGTTGTTTAAACGTCTTTTTTCTCTTTATTAAGACAAATTTTGTATATTCTTCTTGCAACTTTAGACCTTCCGACCAAAAACCGATAATTGTTAAATTCTCTATACGTCCACTTTGGGTTAAAAATTCAACAATCTTAAAAAGACGAGAAGTGTTACATACTGAATTAGCAATTAATGTCACGGCATTTTTATTTTTTATCATAATTAAAGAATTACGTTATAGGCCTTCTCCCAAGCTGCAATATTAGCAAACCTCCATGCTAATTGACGATCTGTAGGCATAGCGCCCATAAGCATGTCGTTTACAATTTTTGAATTACGAATATCCTGCTCAGTTTCGATAAGGTATTGTTTCCAAAATATTCTTGGCGCTTCAAAACCTTTCTTATCTATTCTGTAAATAACATTTTCAGGTACAATACCTAACATTGCTTCCCTTAAAATATGTTTGGTCTCGTTATCATTTAATTTATAATCGACTGGCAAGGAAAGGGAATATTCAACTAATCTATGATCCAAGAAGGGTAATCTCGATTCAATTCCATGATACATTGAATTTCGATCTTCATATCGGAGCAGTTTTTGAATCGAATATTGCATTTCGAATTTTTGGAATAAATAAGGATTTTTGCAATGTTGAAGTGCCTTGTCAATAATTAGACGATAATCAACTTTTTCAAAATATGACCTGTTTAAGAAGGAAAACTTCTTTTTATGGACATTCCTTTTAATAAAGCTGTTTACTCCTTTAAACAAATAAGCAAACTTAATATTTGCTTTAAAAAGGGCACTTTTATTTAGTTTTAAAAGCCTAAATATATTCCTAACTCCAGGTATACTTGACAAATACATGTTGAAATAGGAGTCATACCCAATTAACGTCTCATCTCCTCCCTGACCATCCAACATAACGATAATATCTCTTTTGGCAGCCTCTTCAAAAACGAAGTACTGCATTACAATTGAGGGTCCACCAAAAGGCTCATCTTGAATCTTTATTACTTTATCTAATATTTTATTAAAAGACTTTATATCCGGTTCAACAATACATATGTTGAGATGTGAATGTTCGGCCACTATTTTAGCAAACACACTTTCATCAGTTTGCTTTTCAAAGGATTTAGCATGAATAGCAGAAAATGATTCTCTAGAAGTCTTTAAATATTCTTTAGAAGCTATGGCCGCAATTGCGGAACTGTCTAATCCCCCACTTAAGCAGGTACCTACTTTCACATCAGAACGTAATCTTAGACTAATCGAACTTGTTAATAATGACTTGTATTCTAGTAAACAGCTATTATAATCACTTGGTACATTAATTCTTTCAATCTGATAATATTGCCATGATTTAAAATGACCCGTGGTTAAACTAATTTCAAGATTATGTGCTGGTAAAAGCCTATAAATTCCTTCAAAAAAGGTTTCAGTTCCATAGTCCTCCGCTCCAACAATAAATTCAGCCAGGACCTTTTTATTCGCCTTATTCTTATCAAATAATGTTAATAGTTGTTTTATTTCAGATGCGAATGAAATGTGGTTTTCATCATTGATAAAGTAAAATGGTTTTATTCCAAATCTATCTCTACTACAAAAGAATTTATGCTTTTCTTCATCATATATACAAAATGACCACATCCCATTAAAGTGGCTAAGGCAATCATAATCCCACTCCTTGTAGGCAGCTAAGATAACTTCGGTATCTGATTCAGTTTCGAAAGTATGCCCTAGACCCACTAATTCTTCTTTAATCTCTAGGTAGTTAAAGATCTCTCCATTGAAAACAATAGTCAACCCGTACCTATGCATAGGCTGGTCTGAGGTTGTTGATAGGTCTATGATTGATAACCTTCGGTGAGCTAAGGCAAAGTTATCTTTGAAAAAAAAATTTTCTGCATCTGGCCCTCTATGACTAGCTGCATTATTAATCCTCAGAATTACATCTTTAGGAACTGGTTTATTATTTTTATTAATTAAGCCTGCAATGCCACACATCTTATTACATTAAATTCTGGAATTCACGTTTTAATACCTCATATTCGGGGTAAGTAATTAAAACCGCTTTATATTTTCCCTGAAAAACAAAAAAGGCTCCCGCTGCAACTGCTGATGCATGACAATCTTTTACTGCTTTGACAAAATCAGCTATACTTCCAGCACCGCCCGCAGCAACTACTGGGATTTTTACGGAATTAGATACTGTTTCAATTAACGAATAATCGTAGCCTTGAAGGGTGCCATCTTTATCAATCGAATTTATTAAGATTTCTCCAGCGCCGAGACGCTCCACTTCTTTTGCCCAATATATGGGATCCATATTTGTTTTTTCTTCTCCATCATTAATGTAAACATGATACTTTCCAAACAAATTTTTTTTGACATCAATAGATACAATTATAGTGGAACTTCCAAATATTCTTGAAGCATCAACAATTAATTTTGGATTTCTAACTGCCTCTGTATTAATTGATATTTTCTCTACACCAACATTTAAAATTTCTCGAATAGCATCCGTACTTCTTACTCCTCCACCATATGACAAGGGCATAAAACATTCACTTGCTATATCTTTTAGCATTTCTAAATTAGGCTCCTTATTTTCTTTCGACGCAGTAATATCTAAAAATATTAATTCATCAACTTCTTTATCATTAAAAATTTTAATAGCATTAATCGGATCGCCTATATATTTAGGTGTCTTAAATTTTTCGGTTTTGTATAAACCGTTATTTTTAAGTAAAAGTATGGGTATTACTCTTGGTAGACCTTTCATTTATTAATAATTATGAACAAAATTGTGATATAATTTTATCCCGAATTTATGGCTTTTTTCAGGATGAAATTGAACACCTACAATATTGTCATATTCAAGCCCAACTACATATTCATAACCATATTTTGCAGTTATACTCACATCTTCCAGTTTGTCTGATTGTAAATGATAACGATGAACAAAATAAAATCTAGAGTTTGGAGACATACCTTCAAAGAGTGGGCTTTCCTTTTTAAAGCTTACTTCTTGCCAGCCCATGTTAGGAAGTACAAATTTTCCTCTCAAATCATCAAAATTAAAATTTACTGTTTTAGCATCAAACCATTTAAGACCTGTTTCTAACCCTTCCTCGCTAGAATATGTCATTAACTGAATGCCTAAGCAAACCCCAAGTACTGGTACTTTCTCAATTAATACCTTTTTATTCAACAATTCAACAAGACCTAACTTAACTAAGTTCTTCATCCCCGTATCGAACGCTCCTACCCCTGGCAATATAATCTTACTTGCCTGTTCTATTTTTTCAAAGTCCGAAGTTATAATCGATTTTGATCCTATTTTTCGGAGCATATTTTGAATTGAACCTAAATTTCCTAAACCATAGTCAACAATTGTTATCATAATATTTGGTATTTTGACGTAGTAACAAATTTCTTGATTTACTCAAAAATCTAATCACTTTACTCAATCTTTCCTCAAATACTTCTGCGTTTGGATAATCGATATAGGTTTTAGGGGGGCTCTCCATAATCTGATAATACTCTTCGAGAGTTATGCCTAGCTTTTTAGCAAAAAAAAATCTATCTTCTTCTAACTCTACAGGATCATAAAGAGGTTGCTTAAGCTCCGTTAATGCTTCATCTCGAGTCATTTGACCCGAAACAATTAAACTTGATAAATGAGCTTTCCTTTTATCATATCCAAATTTTTCAGGCAAATAATGTGCCTGAAAAAACTTTGTGAATTTAGATTCGTAATGCTTCCCTCCATAGTCGCGCCAACCAAGTTCATCCATTAAGAATTTTTTTGCTTCATCTTTATTATATTCTATAAATTCTAATGGAGTAATCGTTTCCATTTTCACAAAATATGGATAATAAAAATATTTTTTGAATAATGAAAAAACTGGATAACTCCTTAATTTGACCTTACCAAAGAGTTTATGAATGCCCTTGAGATGTCTGGCATCACTTGATGAATACCCCCACGCATTAGGAAGAATCGACTCGGTAGACATATTGCTACCATTCATAATATATTTTATCCCATACTTTCTTGCTTCTTGAAATAAACTAGCAATAAAAGCATGGTCCTGTGGCACATCCAAATTAGCGATTGAAGCTTTAAAAAAAGATAATTGTAAATCTCTTATTTCCTCCCAATCAATTACCAACGTGTGAAGCTCCAAATTCAGTTTTTGAACTATATTCTGGATATTATTAACAGCAAGCTCAGAATTCCATCCTGTATCTACGTGAACAACTAACGCTCTTAAACCAAGTTTTTGTGTTACATACCACGCCATAAAAGAACTATCAACCCCTCCACTTAGACCCATAATGCAATCATATCCCTTTCCTTTACCAGCACTCTTCAACTTTGCCAACATTTTATCGGATTCAATTTTTTGTTGTTCAGATGATAATTTTTCTAATTTCTCATACCTCTCGTAATTTAGAACATGATTACAAACCCCCTCATTATTAAATTCAATCCATGGATCAGAAGTATCCATTACTGTTTTGGTACAAATTTGGTAAGGTTGCTTGTGTAGTTTAAGTGTAAACGGATGATTGACTACTAATGGGTCGATAAAATCAGGTTCGATATACATAGAATATATTTTTTTATGAATATAACATTACTTTTTGATTTAAAAATATTTATTTAGTCTTTTAAAACTCTTAATTTGATTATATATGAATCAAAGGATAAATAATTTCTAAGGTACAAAAAGTATTGTAAGCCATTAATGAAATTAAAACATAATTAACTTTTTTGTATTTATATGATCTGAGATAAAGAAATGGTCTTCTTCTGAGCCAAATATCTTCCATTTCAAGATTGGGCAATTTTTCAAACATAGGCGAATTTGCGCTATGTCTGGAATTATTTGAATAAATTGAAAAAACATCTGGTGGGTAGGGTCTTGAATTTTCCGGATGCTGCCAAAAATCATTAAACCAATTAAGGGTTGATATAACAATAAACCCATTTGGTTTCGTTACCCGATAAGCCTCCATTATAAATTTGTACGCTTCCCAGTTAGTAAAAATTTACATAACATGGGAACAGTGAACTAGATCAAAAGAATCATCCTTAAAGTTTAACTCTGTTGCTGAACCGACTTCGGCCTTTAAGCCTTTTGAAAGTACATACTCAACGTTTTCAACATTAATATCTATTCCTACTGCCTTATCAGGGTATAAGGTTAAAAACATCCCATTTCCACAACCAATATCTAAAATATTTTCAGGTTTCTCTTTATCAATAAACTCTTTTGTAATCTCAAATTCGATTATTCTTTTATCGTATTTTTTTGCCATCCATGTAAATAATGATTTTAAAATTGATTTCATATTAAAAATTGTTTTAATGAGTTAAATATAATATTAATTAATTTTTGAATTTGTATTAAGAATATTATCTGACTTTGCAACAAACTTACATAAAAGTCCGTACATCAAATATGCCAAAACACTAGCAAATACATATAAAAATATGGTTAGGAATGAATTTAGGTTTAAATTATCGGCTAACCTAAATGTAGAAATAATCAAAATACAAAATCCTACTTGCCAAAATATATCCAGTTTTGGTGCCTTTCCTAAAACCATTATAAAACCAAGACTACCGAAAATAAACCTAACCGAATAAAGCAATCCCAATATGATGATATAAGGAATGGCAGGCGTCCATTCTTTTCCAAAAAGTAGTGGAAGCACCGGCTTTGTAAATACTAAAATACCCAAAAATAAAATAAAAGCGATAGCAGAAAAAAGTTTTAGGTTTTTATCAAAAGACCTTTTGCCTACTCCGGTTTCATTTACCTCGTCTGTAATCTCCTTTATATAAAGTTGTTGTACGGCTGCGGTAATAAATTTCAAAGGAAAGTCGATAATTCTTCGCGCTAAAGAAAAATATCCGAGTACATTGGTATCGATTCTTCCCAGAAAAAATACAGGAAGGGTTTGTACAAAATAATTTAAAAAATTACCGGGTAATACTACTGATGGCAATCTCCAATTTTCTATCACTAAATTTCTCATTATATTGAAATCCAATAGTAAAAAATGTTTATAATTTGATCTGAAAAAGGGATAAAAATATAACGAAAATGCGATGATTTGAACTATAATTGTACTGTAAATCAATCCCCAATAACCCATTTTCATATATCCAAAGCTTATCTGAGTAGTAGCCACCAGAATACTCACTGTTATTTTTATTTTTGACATCAAAAAAAATGACCCGGCTTTTGTCATCCAAACAAGTAACAATGTAGTCAATCCTGAGAAAAAAACATAGACGGGCAAAGTCCATGACCAACCTTTTTGCACTTCCGCACCGATGAGTTTTAAGAAAAAATCATTGAAAATAAAAATACCTAAAAATGCCAGAAGGCATGTTGAAGTTAAAGTGATTATACATAATGAAATAGAGTTGATACTTTCTTTTTCTGTCTTTGACGAATAGATTGTCACATCAAATTGTAAAAAGCCTATGACTATGAATAGCAAACATATACTTTTGAATAATTCGTACTGACCAAAGTCAATAGGAGAGTATATTCTAGTCAGAATTGGAGAAACCCCTATTTGTATAGCCTGAGCAAATAATTCACTTCCAGCCAAAGCTATGAAATTTTGAAGATACTGTGAATTTCGAATTTTATTAAAAACTCTTTGCAATGGATCGGAAGTTGAATGTCACCTACCTATTATTATTTATTTATAAACCCTTCAACTTATTGCTTTTGTGAATTCCCAATGACATTATAAAAATAAGGGTTGGAAAGATCCGATAAGCAAACAGTGAATTGGACGACGTTAATCCAAAAAGGATTATAACTAAAACTACAGGATACCAAATCCGGTGTTGATTAAATGAACTTAAAATTAACTCATAAGTCATTAGAAAAGAAAAAATTAAAGATAGAATACCGCCGTAAAGCATTGACGATAATAGATAATTATGTGGATTGTCCTCTAAATCCCCAGAAAAAATTCTACCCATTATTTTCAAATATTCAAATCCACTGCCGAAAATCATTTCTAAATTAGTTCCCTCTGAAAAATAATTTAAACTCCAAGTAAATCTACTAGTCCGCTCATTTTGACCTTGGAGCTCCTCCTTTAATGTAAGTACCCTAGTAATGCTCTGATCTAATAAATCAGTAGATAAAAGATATTCTGCAATATTGCTCCAATAATTACTTATCAAAAAAACCACTACAGTAGGTATAATCAGAGTAGTAACAAGCGTTATTTGCTTACGGGCACTAAATATTTGACTTGAATATGCTACACAAAACAATATAAATCCACTCAATAAAACCCCTCTTCGCGATCCACTTAATAATATGGACAGTATGATTATTCCAATGGTCAAAATATATAGGACCTTAAATAGGCGTTTTGTATTCTTTTTAAATAAACCAATAGACAATAAGGCCCCAATAGTAAGTCCCAAAGAATACACATTATAATCAGCACTTAACGACGAACCCAACAAAAAATTATTTTCGTAATAATACGAATTCAAATACCTGCCTGATGTAATATTAACATATTTTAAAACACCCATTGAGGCTGAAATACAACAACCAAAAAAAACGATGTTCCTGACATATAACTGAAAAAGATCATAATAGACTTGGCCCTGTCTCATCTGGTAAACCAACAAAGCCCCGAACATTGACCACCACAGGATATTAAAGGACTCACTTGTGCTATGATGATAAAATTCCTTGCCTAGGAAATGTTGTAAAGTAAAAATTAAACAACTTAGAGAATACCAGATAAGCAACCGCATATTGCTTATAATAATTCCCTCATCAACTTCTTGTTTAATATTGAAATTAAATATCGACCAAATTAAATAAAAATAAAACCACCAAACAGCCATAAATGAAACGGATAGTCCAAAAGACATTTCTAATATACACAATGAAAATATGATTGCTGGCAAAAGGCTTTTAAAATGCAAACCGAACATAGAGTTTACTGTAACTGTTCAGGTAAGTGATTTTCTATGACATAATTGGCTATTGCCAACGATGCAGTAGCCCCAGGTGAAGGTGCATTAAGCACATGGATTTGGTTGCCCTTTCGTATAACCCGAAAGTCCATTAGAAGATTGCCTCCTCTATCCACAGCCTGAGCGCGTACCCCTGCGGTACCTTTTTCCAACATATAATCTTCAATCCCGGGGATCATTACCTTGGCTTTTGAAATAAAGGCCTTTTTGGAAAGGGACGAAGCAAACTCACCCAAAGCAAAAGAAAAATTTCTTCGTAGAAAATTAAGAAAGCCAATATACGTTAAGCTTTCCCAAGCATCCATCAAACTTATATCTGTATTTGAATACCCTTCGCGCTTTAATGCCAATACAGCATTAGGTCCTACCTCCCGTTCTCCTGAGATCATTCGTGTAAAGTGAATTCCTAAAAATGGGTATTGAATATCTGGAACAGGATAAATCAAGTGATTTACCATATGGTTGAATTCATGCCTAAATTTTAGGTATTCTCCTCTAAAGGGCACAATACGCAACGGTCCTTTATGATTAGTTAAATTTTTGAATGTTCTATCCGAGTGTAAACCTGTACAACTTATTAGATAATCAAACTCAGATAAGGCCTCCTTTGTTTCTATCCTTACTTTACCACTTGGCATTTGGTTTAAACGATCTATGCGACTACTGAACTTAACCTCAGAGCCTAGCTGTATAATTAATTCAATCAGTTTTTGCATCACTGCCTTGTAATCAACTATCCCTTCTTCTGGAACCAACAAAGCCTCGTCTGCTCGCACATTAGGTTCACGAATTCGCAAAGCCTCTTTACTCAAGAAATTCAATCCTTTTAAACCGTTGGCATTTCCTCTTTTGGCTAATTCGCGAAGCGTATCAACTTGCCTTATTGAGGTTGCCAGTACCACCTTTCCACATATCTCATGGCTAATTTCATACTGACGACAAAAGTTTGTCATTTCGCGAATTCCCTCAACAGCAAGTTTCGCCTTTAAGGAACCAGGGACATAATATAAACCACAATGCAACACACCGCTATTCCTGCCTGATTGATGAAAACCCGGGCCCTCTTCTTTTTCAAATACGGTAACTTTTAAACGAGGAAATTTGAGGAGCAACTTATAGGCCGTTGCCAATCCAATTATTCCGCCCCCAATTATTGCAATTCGTTTATTTGACACTTTTTACACTTGAGAATTGGGCAACAATTAAACAATGTTACTGTATTTATAAATTCGCTCTATAATTTCCACTACTTTTAATCCTTCTAAGGCATTGGTAGTTATAGTGTCTCTTTGGTTTATGACATTCACAACATTGTCAATCAAATAATTATGATTCTGTGCAGAGCCTTTGTATGCGCCGTAATCATTCCCTGGATTTGTTGGGGCTAATTCGGGCATTTGGTAGTTTTTGACATGACAATATTCGACCTTATCCATATACTGTCCGCCTATTTTGACTGCACCATTTTCTGCAATAATTGTCATACTGCTTTCAAGGTTCTTATCCCATACCGATGTTGAAAAGTTCAACACCCCACTCCCGCCATTTAAGAAATCAAACGTCACAAAACCAGAGTCTTCAAACTGTGTCAATTCGCCGTGATTAAAATCATAAAAGCGGCTTCGTATATTGTTAATGTCTCCAAACAACCAGTAAAGAATATCAATAAAGTGAGAAAACTGAGTAAATAAGGTGCCTCCATCGAGCTCCTTGTTGCCATGCCAACTTCCAGGCTTGTAATAGCGATCGTCTCGATTCCAGTAGCAATTAAGTTGAACCATATATATTTTACCCAATTGGCCACTTTCCACCATTTCTTTAATCCAAACAGAAGGTGGTGAATATCGATTCTGCATCACTGCAAAAACTTGTTTGTGTACCTGAAGTGCCTTAAAAATCACTTTTTCCGCATCTGATTTTGTAAGCGAAAGTGGCTTTTCAATAACAACATGTTTGCGATGATCTAAGGCCATTAATGAATGCTCACAATGGAATCCGTTGGGCGTTGCAATATTTACCACTTCGATTTCTGGATGTGCATTAAGCATATCAAAAAGTGTCGAGTAAAAAGGAACCTCAAAGTGATCAATTTTCAACTGCTCCTTTGATAAGACATCGCAAATTGCTACGAGATTTGATTCCGAATTATGCTGGATCATTTCAGCGTGTCTTTTGCCTATGTGGCCGCATCCAATAACTGCAAAATTGACTTTTTTCATTCTTTTAATATTTTTTGTACTTGATTATTAGTTAGTTTATATTCGTCATAACTCTCAGGGCACTCGGCCAATCCCTTGTTGTCAAACTCCAATCTATGTCCGTATTCACTCATACAGCCTATTTGACGTGCTGGATTTCCTACCACCAGAGCATATTCAGGAACGGTCTTTGCAACAACAGCC
>Ga0194118_10001697_pt1 | contig 30331 bp, 21 predicted proteins | sample TA2MahsurfametaG_2_FD_148662 | JGI IMG/M metagenome (GOLD analysis project Ga0194118, IMG submission 148662) | Freshwater microbial communities from Lake Tanganyika, Tanzania - TA2015013 Mahale N5 surface | ecosystem: Environmental > Aquatic > Freshwater > Lake | place: Tanzania: Lake...
CGGGCGGAAAAATGAGCCTGTGGAGAGACGGTCTGAACTGGGTTCATTGCGCCCCCGTGGAAACCATTACCCACTGTGACTGGCTGCTGACAGAAGATCGACGGGATCAGTAAATACGAGGGACGAGGAAATTACGCCACAGCATTGCCACTGCATCCATCATACCATTTCAGTCAAAAACCTTCTTCACCTTTGATTTCTCCACAGCCCTCCCCCTCAATGTTTTCTGTGCTCCAGGCGTGCTTGCACAATTTTTGGAGAGATAACCGGTAATAAATCCTCCATTTTTGGCCCACCCGTACGCCCTGTTAAAATCATACGCAATGTTCGGGCCACCAATCCTTTTTTTAATTCAGGGCACGCAGCCAATAGACCATTAATCCAATGGTGCCAAGGGTCTGTTTGCCACACCATATTTCCGGATTTTTCATCCAATTGTTTAACAATCCCACCAGACTTCAAGACATCAATGGCCAGATCACAAAAATCTAGGGGCAACTGAGACCAGTCCACGCCATCAGGCGCAACCCAATGAGGATCGGTACAAATCTGTTGCCACAGGGGCACATCGCCCGCCAATACCACATTATCTCTGACCACAGGCCACAAATTGGGATCAATACACCTCTGTAAATCAGGCGATAAATCCTGATAGGTCATATTGGACCATAAGCGACTTTGAATCATCTCAACGTCGTGCATGGAAAATTTGCCATTGGCCTTACTGTATTCTGACAAGGAAAACTGAGCCGCCATATGGGCAAAATCTCCGCTGATTTGGTGCGACAAACCCAATTGCGTCACTGCCTGAACAATGGCAAGGGGTAACCAGCCTTCTTCTCTTAATTCTTGCAGGGTTTTTGATCCGGATCGTTTGGAAAATTTATCGCCATTCTGATCCAACATCAAGGGAAAATGAGCCCAACAAGGCATATCCGCCCCCAATGCATGAAACATTTCGATCTGAATGGCGGTATTGGTTAAATGATCTGCCCCGCGAATAATGTGGGTAATGCGACGATCCACATCATCCATCACGCTTGCCAGCACATAACTCATGGCTCCATCGTGACGCATCACCACAGGATCGCTTAGATGTCGGGTATCACACACCATGGACCCCTGGATTAAATCCTGCCATTTTATCTCTTGCTGACTAAGGGCAAAGCGCCAATAGGGACGATCATGGGCTGGAACCGATTTCCCCTTTACACGATCATAATGAGGAGGCAAATTTTTGGACAACTGATCTTCGCGCCACTGGGTCAGCTGTTCTGGCGTTTCAAAACAGGGGTACAATCGTCCTGAATTCTTTAATGTCTGAAACATAGCGCGACGCTTGTCCGCATTGCTGGATTGGGTAAATTCTTCATCCCATGACAATCCCAGCCAGCGTAAATCTCGGTAAATATCTTGGACATATTCCGGGCGACATCGGGCATCATCCGTATCATCGATGCGCAATACAACGACCCCACCATGATGGGCTGAAAACAGAGCATTTAAAACCGCAGTGCGGGCATTGCCCAAGTGCAATCGTCCAGTAGGACTGGGCGCAAAACGAACGCGTACCATGGTGATTAGGAATAAAAGTGACGTCTTTAAGATACGTCTTTATTGAGCATCAATACAACCCTTGGAGCACGACGGTGCAATGGTCCTTGTTACGGATTTCAATGCTCGGATTTCAATGCTCGGATTTCAATGATTAGGTTTCAGTGGTCAGCGTGTCGGTTCAGCAAGCGTGTCGGTTCAGCAACAATATAACCATCCAGCCCCATCATCGGATACCGTCCACGGAACAGACGCGCCCAAACGGATGGAGTGTTTCTGGGAACATCAGGGTGAAAATGAGTACAAAAATGGTGCAAAAATGTCACAGGCTTGTATTTTTATAGTCATTTTTTAAAAACTTTTAAAAACACGACATGTATTTTTTTTACATAAAATTTTAAAAAAAGCCAGCACAGCGAAACATTGGCCGTGAAAATCAAATTTTTAATCCTTTTTCAAAAATACTTTTTTGTGTATAATTTTTGTATTTTTTTGATCCAAATTTTGAAAAAACCCAGGTAAATCCTTGTAAAATAAGATTTTTTATATAAAAAATTGACAAGATCAAAATACTCGTGCTATCTGAACAAAACATAAATAATCATCAGGTAAATTTCATGTCAAAAAATATGTACGTTCAAAGCATAAGCATTCTGGGATCACTGCACCGTTTTTTTCTGGACCATATCCAGGTTTTTCTGGAAGAAGGTCAACAATGCGATTTAAATGCCACCCAAGCCTTGATCGTGTATCACATCGGCAAAAATATATTCAAGGTCAATGAAATCGTAAAGTATCATTTTTACGAAGGATCCAACCCGTCGTATAACTTAAAGAAAATGCTGTCGGCAAAGTATTTAAAAACGTCATCCAGTCAACATGATCGGCGGGTTTTATTGGTGGCATTATCGGATAAGGGTGTACAACTGCATCAAGCCATGGAGCAGTTTTTCCAAAAACAAGAACGGGTCCTTCAGCAACAGGGATTTTCATCGGAACGTTGGAAGCAATGGGTGGATGAAGGAAAAAACTTGGTGCAATTGCACAGCCAATCTCACAGTGACCCTCAATCGCCACTAGACCACACCGTGAAATCCGCCCACAGCCACCCCAGAATGCCTCGTGTGGCTCAAGGTTAATGGCGCTGGCGGAATGAATAGCCGTTTGTGCAGCCGACCCAAGAAGATTCTTGCCCCCCAAAGAATGGGGGGTAGATTACAGGCCCTCATCCTCTAAGATGTATTTTTTCAGTCCAGCATCAGGAATCTCTAGCTTTATAGGTTCTTCTCTTTCATCAAATCTTTAACAAATCCCTTGATTTGATCGCTTAAATCATTCAAGTTCGTCGTTTTCTCGCCACTCTCCTTATTCTCAATCTCCTTATTCTCAATCTCCTTATTCTCAATCTCCTTATTCTTATTGTCCTTTGAATGGGAAAAGATAGCAAATCTATACCCTTTTTCACACAATCCCTCTGGATTAAACCCATTTTTGCACCCTTTTTCACACTCCAGCTCCGAAAAGTATTTCTCCATGTCCTCTATCCACGCGCTGTTTGCGTCCCTCACTATAAAAAATATCATCCGAAAAAGAGCCCCCTTTAGATAGGGATTGTTATTCAAAAAATTTTTTTCTCTCTCTTTCTGTTCTTCTAAAGAAAAGATTAAGCGCAATGCATCCTGATGCTCTTTGTGACTCATAGGCGGATAAAGACGCAACCCGTATAGGTACACTGGTAAATAATATGCCTGTGGATCCCTCTTATGGTCCAATCCAAAAAACCCGATACACCTGTTATTCGTATCAATATCCATAGCGATATTTGTTGGTAAGATCCTATGGGCCTTTTCCAAAATTGTAAGAAAAAACTCTTCATTCCCATGGACGATCCTATCGCGTATTATTTTCTGTAAATTGGATGGGAAATCTTTTGAACAGTATAATGTCTCTATCCCTTGATTCAAACCAAGATTTTTTTTCATGCGAAATATTTCCCAATCCAATAGATCCTTACGTGCCATAAAACGCTTATCTTTCTCCAATAAAGGATCAAAGATAGCCTTCAAATCTTCAACATTGGTTTTTTTTTGTTTTATCTGTTTCTCTAAGACACCTATCTCTTTCTCTAAGATACCTATTTCTATTTTTTTCGACCCGATGTTCGTATCTTCCACTAGATCACACTGACCCAATAGCATTTGAACCATAACTCCTTGTAATACAGTCTGTTTCTCCGTAAGATCTTTTTCCAAATAATCGATTGCTGACAGACACTTATCATATTCGTTTTTAGATAAAGCCTTTTCGATCATGATTGTATTTAAAATTTCGATTATTCCTTTCACACAAGCCTGTTCTCTTTCCGCTAGATTTAATTCTTTTAATTTTGCTTCTTGATTATCTGGAGCATTTTGAACAAAAATTAAGTATTGTTTATATTCTTGTGTGCAACGCGCCCATAGTTTTTCCGCTGCCTTTAATTTTCCTTCTGATTCTGAATCATATTGAGCAGGAGAGGAAAATTTTTGCCCTGCTGTCATTCTGGCATGGAATATACCGAAAATTATTAAAAACAATGTGCAATAACGTTTCATTTTACAATACTTTTTATTTGTTACCCACCAATAATGACCACAGATCGTCAAAAAAAAGTCAACAAAAACAATGGGGTAGAAAAAATAGCACTTGGGGAATCCATTGGATGGGTGTGGCATCATAGCCAAAACAGAAAACCCATATTATCCTATCTGTTATCATTGCAGTTTTATCATGTCCCGATGCCCACACTAACGATCATTGATGGTTCTGGTTTTGTACACCGGGCTTTTTACGCTCTGCCCCCATTGAATACACCAGACGGTGTGACCACAGGTGCAGTTATGGGGTTTGCCAACATGATTTTACGCTGGCAAGACCAGAACACCCCCACCCATGGGGTGATCGTTTTTGATCACGGAAAATCTGCGTTCCGTCAAAATTTATATCCAGAATACAAGGCCCACAGACCACCAACACCACCAGATCTATCAGCCCAATTCCCCATCATTCAAGAATTTTGCGCCCATATGGACATTTCTTGCATCAGCAAACCGGGCATAGAAGCCGATGACCTGATTGCCAGCATAACGCACCAGGGGTTAAGCATGGGGTGGGATATTCATATTGTCACATCCGACAAAGATTTGTTGCAATTATCTAAACCTGGGGTCAGTCTGTATGATCCTATGAAAAATCGCATTCTGGATGCCGATGCCGTTGCCACATTATGGGGGGTGCGTCCTGATCAAATCCCTCATGTGCAAGCATTGGCTGGGGATACAGCCGATGGCATTCCAGGCATTCCTGGGGTGGGGATTAAAACAGCAACCCATTGGATACAGACCTTTGGTTCCGTTCAAGGATTAATCGATCATGCTCATCAACTGCCATCCCCAAAAAAGAGAGATCTGGTTGCAGAATATGCCGATCAAGCACGCATGTGTTATCAGTTGACCTTGTTAAACCATACGTTTTGGGATGACGAATGGGATCTGAAAAACTGGGTATGGGCAAGACATCCAAAGGCGCAGGCGTTACACGATTTTGTTACCAGATTTCATTTAAAAATCTTGGGAAATCGATTGCGTGAACGGGGCGTGATGACCTCTGCGGCATCTGAATCCTCGCAAATAGACATGGCAAAAGCCAATGCACACAGCATGTCTGACCTGATGATTCCCCAGAGTTTTCCAGATATTCCTTATGTCTGTGATCATGAACAATCCATAACAGATCACATTCTAGAAACAGGAAAAGTCGCCCTTATCGCTGAAAACGATGGCATTGTGGCCTGTTGGAACGAAGGTCAATGCGCGGTTATTCGTACGGACCAGTTGATACGCATTTGGCAAGATCCATCCTGTATTAAAATTGTGCATGATGCGAAATGGTGGTTGCACCACAATATCCAGCAGGCGCGATTGATGGGGCCTTTTGATGATCTGATGCTGTTGTCGTACATTATCAATGGCACAAAGGTAAAGCATGACTTGGCCTCTATTTTCAACCGTTTTGGTTGGACAACTGTATTATCCGATGGGAATGCGTCACAAAAAGCCAGAGCCATGCTGGTTGTATGGGAAAAAAACCGTCTAGAGTTGCGCGAAAAACAATTGATGCGTACCTATGAATGGATGGATCGTCCATTGATTCCCGTTATTGCCGCCATGGAACATGCCGGTATCAGTATTGATATGGATGGCTTGGAACGGCTGGAAAAAACCTGGGAAACAGAGGCCAAACAACTATCTGATCAAATCATGGTATTGGCTGGACAAACGTTTAATCTGGCTTCGCCCAAACAGTTGGGAAAAGTATTATTCGAGGATTTATATTGGCCCAATGGAAAAAAGGGAAAATCTGGTTCATACCATACCGACAGCGATGTCTTATCCCGTTTTGCGGCGATGGGATATCCGTTGGCCGAATTAGTGCTGGAATGGCGACAGCTGAGTAAATTAATCCATACCTATGCCAAGGGTTTGCGTGCCCACATTCATCCGGAAACCAGACGCATTCATACCACATACAGCACAACCACCACATCCACCGGGCGATTATCGTCCTTAGAGCCCAATGTGCAAAATATCCCCATTCGCACAGAACGCGGTCGCCTGTTGCGTGCTCAGTTCAAAGCGCCGCAAGGTTATATGTTTTTATGTTTGGATTATTCTCAAATCGAATTGCGTTTATTGGCCCATATGGGGCCCATAGCGTCTTTACAGTGGGCCTTTCAAAACAATCTAGACATTCATACCCAAACGGCGTGCCAATTGTTTCATTGTGAAGATCACAGCGTTACCCCAGATATGCGACGCACGGCCAAAGGGATTAATTTTGGAATTTTATATGGCATCAGTGCCTTTGGTTTGGCAGAGCATTTACGCATCGATCGGATAATGGCCAAAACCATGATCGAGCGTTATTTTAATGCGTACCCCGAAATTTCCGATTATTTAGAGCGCACCAAGCAAAGGGCAAGAGAGAACGGATACGTCACCACATTGTGGGGCAGGCGCTGTATGATTTCTGGTGCAGATCATGCCAAAGCCTTTGTCCGATCAGGGGCCGAACGTCAAGCCATTAATGCGCCATTGCAAGGCACCAGTGCCGATATCATCAAGCGTGCCATGATCATGACCCACAAATGGATCCTGGAAAATCCGGATTATGATGTATCGCTCGTCATGCAAATTCATGATGAATTGGTATTCCAAGTTCCTCACAATCACGTAATCCCTGTCCGCGATCATTTAATCCCGTTGATGCAGGATGTGGTGACATTGTCTGTACCCCTTCTTGTGACATCATCTGTGGGACCAACCTTGGATCAATAATGGTGTAAAAAACTGGACCACAGCCCATCCGTGTCATGTAAAAACCATGTATACTGTGGAAAAATAACTCAACAGGGCCGTCTGCCAGGCCACAACGCAGATCCAAATGGCGATCGGCAAAAAGGGGAAAAACATGAAACGCTGGAAATTACTGATTGTGATAATGTGTGCCGTTTGGGGTATTTTAATGGTGTTGCCTACTTTTTTACCATCCCATTTGCGGGAAAAAATTCCCAGCTGGCTGCCCCAAAAAACCATGACATTAGGACTGGATTTATCTGGTGGTATTCATTTATCTATGGATGTGGATACGGAAAATTATATCCAACAGCGTTGTCATGGGGTTGCAGACTTTTTACGCCCCATTTTGTTACAAGAAAAGATTTTATACCGCAACATGAAACCAGAACCCTATGGGGCCAGTTTTGTATTATTGAACCAAAATGATGTGGATCGATTGAAAAAAGTGACAGGCGAGATGAACGGTACCCCACTGGAGCTGATTCAATCTCACAATGGCCAATGCATCATTCAAGTGCCAGAGTTCGAACGCCAAGCCATGGCAAAAGAAGTATTGGGCCGATCCATTGAAATTATTCGCAAGCGTATTGATGAAACCGGCGCCCTAGAGCCTGCCATTTATGCCCAAGGAAATCGTCAAATTATCGTTCAAATTCCAGGGTTTGATGACCCCGATCGGGTGCGTATGTTGCTGGGAAAAACAGCGCAATTGGCTTTTCACTGGGTGGGGGATGCCCATGATGTCCACTGCACCACTATGCCCTATTGCAACATGGCAGGGCGATCTGTGGCTGTAGAAAAAAAGCCCGTCATGTTGGGTGAAGAAATTTTACGTTCTGGCGTTACATACCAATCGCGTGATTATGGTGGAGAAATCCCAGTGGTAACCTTAGAGTTTACCCCTAAAGGGCGGGCCTTGTTTGCCAATTTGACTCGGACAGAAAATCACAAACGGGCTCTGGCGATTGTGATTGATGGAGAAGTTCTAAGCACACCTGCCATTCAATCTCATATCACCAATGGATCCGCTGTGATCAGTGGGAACATGACAACAGAAGAGGCCCAACAATTGGCCACCATGATTAATTCCGGTGCTTTGCCTGCACCCTTGTTGATTCAAGAAGAAAAACTGATTGGTCCAGGTTTGGGTAATGATTCCATTGTGGCCGGAACCCGCGGTACGGCATTGGCGGTGGCGGCTGTTGGCCTGTGGATGATACTGACCTATGCTTATTTTGGATGTTTTGCCGTTTTGGGGATTACCTTTAATCTGTTATTTTTGGTATCCCTTTTAATTATGATTGGGGCAACGTTAACCCTGCCAGGATTGGCAGGTATTGCCTTGACGGTGGGCATGTCGGTTGATGCCAACGTACTCATTAATGAACGCATCAAAGAAGAATTACACAAAGGCACATCTGTACCCCATGCCATTGCAGCTGGGTACTCCAGAGCGATGAAATCCATTCTGGACTCCAACATCACCACTCTGATTGGTGCATTATGCTTGTATATCTGCGGATCTGGTCCCGTACGTGGATTTGCCGTGACCATGGGGATGGGCATTTTAATTTCATTGTTCACCGCCATTTTATTAACGCGATTACTGGTTAACCAATGGATGGCGTGGAAAAATCCGAAAACGCTGTCCATTTAAAAAAAAGGCCTGGCCGCATGTTTGTGGGGGCGCATACCCATGGTGCGATGGGGCAGCACCATCATGGGAACTGTCCCCCCTGTATTGTTTAGAGCAATCATGAGATACTGGAAAAAAAATAACACCACAGTGGCCCTAATAATGGGATTTCCCAGCCGTTCAAAGAGGTTTGTATGGCATTAATTTCCTTGCCCCCAACCTTTTCTTTTTCTTTTTTAAAATACAAGGGATTATCCTTTGTCTTGTTATTGTCGATGATGATCACGGTCTTGTTGGGCTATCATTTTCGCGGACTGAACCTTGGTGTGGATTTTCGCGGGGGAACCATTATAGAGGTTGAAACAAAGCAACCCTTGGATATTAATGCCTTGCGTACCCGATTACGACACACCATAAAACACGACGTCACCGTACAATCGGTGGGCAATGGGGCAACAGAGCTGTTATTACGCACAGACATGCAGGATCCCAAATTGTTGGCCAGTATTCGTCCTATTTTAGGGGAATCGGCTGTATATCACAAAATTGAAACCATTGGTCCAAAAGTTGGAAAAGAGTTGATCAAAAATGGGGCTCTGGCGATTTTTTGGGCATTATTGGCCATGATGGCCTATGTCTGGTTGCGGTTTGAATGGCAATTCAGCGTCTGTGCTTTTGTGGCTTTGTTGCACGATTGTTTGGGGCTGTTGGCATTTTTTATGTGGACACAATTTGAATTTAATGAGAGCGCCGTGGTGGCCATTTTAATTACAGCGGCTTATTCCATTAACGATACGGTGGTGATCTTTGATCGACTGAGAGAAAAGCGTCTGGACAATCAGGGCCAAGGGGTGGCGTTTTCCGACTTGGTGAACGCCAGTTTAAATGAAACCTTGTCGAGAACCTTGTTGACTTCTTCTACGGCACTTTTGGCTCTGGTGATGTTGTATTTTTTTGGTGGCGATGTTATTTCAACCCTCAGCTTGCCGATTTTAATGGGCATTATTGTTGGGACGTACTCGTCCGTGGTTATTGCTGTTCCCTTATTAATTTGGTTGCCCCAATCGCCCCTGAAACCCGAACACGAGATCATCGATGCGAATACTGGGCATTGATCCTGGCACTCGATTCATGGGCTGGGGAATGATCGACTATGGCAGAACAGAGCGTTTGGGACCCTGCGGCTGTATTCGACCCAAAGGAACACATATTGGCGAACGATTAGGGCAAATCGATGGGCAATTATCCGATATTATCCAACAGCATCAACCCAAAATTATGGTGCTAGAAAAAGTTTTTGTAAATATCAACCCCCAATCAGCCTTGACCTTGGGATATTCCCGTGGTGTGGCTCTGGCTGTGGCGGCTAGGCACAGATTAGAGGTTGCTGAATATGCACCAAATACCATCAAAAAAAGTTTGACAGGGTATGGTCATGCCACAAAAGATCAAATGATAGCCATGATTTCGCGTTTGTTTGGTATAGACATGACATCAGATACAGCCGATGCTGTGGCAGCCGCCATGTGTCATGGGCGCCATATCCCCTTTGGGCAGAACCAACACTGGACACTCAACACGGACGATCAGTCGGGTGCAAAAAAGGCGTTAAAGACCAATCCATCACAGGGCATGGCTTGACGGGCAAAGCATCAACCTGAATCTGAGCTGATACCCATGGGTCATGGGCGCCATATCCCCTTTGCAGAACCAACACTGGACCTATCTGCTGACCGATTGAAGGAATCCCCTCTGCTGCAGAGCCATTCCGCCGCACAACGGGAAGGGGGGAAATCCCAAACAAAAATATCTAGTATTCATCAGTAATAGAATATAACGATTACCCCGGCCCATTCAAAACCCATTTAAACCCCGCACAACGGGCCCTGCAAGCGATAGGTTAACGCCTCTGACAAATGGTTGGCCGATAATACCGTCTGACCTTCCAATGCGGCGATGGATCGCGCCACACGAATAATACGGTAATAGGTTCGTGCCGACAACGACCATTTTTCAATGGCTTTTTGCATCAATGCCCAGGCGGCTGGACTATGATGTAACACCGCATCCAATTCTGCGGGCAGTGGATGACGACTCATCTGGTGGGTATCGTGGAAATCCCAGGCATATTGGACCCGTTTTTGCACATCAGGGCTTTGTTTTTCACCCGCAGACCATTGGGCCAACAGGGCAGGCTTTACCTCTGGTATATCCAAAACGATATCAATACGGTCTAAAAATGGCCCCGAAAGGCCACTTTGGTACGCACTGGCACACGCTGGTGCCTTGCGACATTGACGTTCTGCATGACCAAAATAACCACAGCGACAAGGATTCATGGCACCAATCAATTGAAAATCAGCAGGATAAATGGCTCTGTAATTGGCCCGAGATACCACAGCTTGTTGGGTTTCCAACGATTGTCGCAATGAATCAATGGCCGTTCTGGAAAATTCTGGCAATTCATCTAAAAACAAAACCCCTTGGTGGGCAAAGGAAATTTCTCCTGGTACACCTTTGATCCCCCCGCCCACCAATGCCGCCATGGATACCGAATGATGAGGATTGCGAAATGGTCTTTTCTGAATCAATGATCCCGTCACGCCGTTGCCCTGACCCAAACTGTGAATCATGGTGACTTCTAAGGATTCTTTGGCCGTCATGGGCGGCAAAATAGATGCCATGCGCATGGCCAACATGGATTTTCCTGTTCCAGGCGGGCCCACCAAAAGGACGTTATGGCGCCCTGCTGCGGCAATGGTTAGGGCTCTTTTTGCCACTTCTTGCCCATGGATATCTGAAAAATCCCCAAAAGAATTCCCATCCTTTGTAATTTTCCCCTCTGGCCGATTCAATACATGATGCCCTTTGTAATGATTGACCAAAGACAATAAATGATCAGGAGCCAACACATCCCCATCTCCACCCCAAACGGCTTCTCCGCCACATTCCGCAGGACAAACGAGTAATCGATTTTCACTGCTGGCCAACAATGCAGAGGATAGAGCCCCACGGACAGGCTTGATACGCCCATCCAGCCCCAATTCACCAATGGCAATGGCTTGGGACAGCACCTCGCCCGGCAAAATATCCAATGCCATCAACAAGGCCAACGCCAAGGGCAAATCATAATGGTTGCCCTCTTTTTGAATATCGGCTGGGGATAAATTCATCGTAATTCTTTTGGCAGGCAGAGCAATGCCCAAGGTGTGCAGTGCCGAACGAATGCGCTCTTTGGATTCGTTAACTGCTTTGTCTGGCAACCCCACAATGGAAAACGATGGCAAGCTGCCGCCCGCAATTTGTACTTGTACACTGACGCGCACGGCTTGAATGCCCTGAAAAGACACCGTCTGAATTTCCGATATCATTTCTGTAATACCATTTTATGTTTAAACAATTTTAAACGAAAAAATCAAAAACTGTCAATACACTGTCTTTACATAAACTTTTATTAAAAAGATAGGTTTTTAGTGGAAAGGTGATGGCCAAAAAAAGAACAGAATCTGACCACAGTGATATTGGCAATGGACTGGCGATTCTGTCACACTGGATACAGATACACCGGCCTATTTTATGCTCAGGAGACACTCTATATGCCACATCGTTCAAAAAAGCCGCGATTTTTTATGGCAAAAATACTTTTTTCTGTGGTTTTATGTTCTGCATTATCCATCAATCATGCCACTCCATCGGCCTCTGTTGGGGGAAAAAGCCCCCTAGCATTAACCGTCCGAAAAGGTGTGGTTTCCAAAATTCCTGTTGCGTTTTTGGGGTTCCAAACCCTGGGATCGGATATTGATATCGGGGCTGTGGTGGAAAATGATTTGCGTCTATCAGGCTCTTTTTCTATTCTCCCAAATTACAGCATGGGCCAACGAGAGCAAGAAGCCCTGAGTACCCCCAATTTGTTACTATGGCAATCGTACCCAGGCGCCATGGTGGTTCAGGGAAACATCACCACCAACGGGAGCACCATATCCGTAGAGTTAAAGATATACGATGCCACATTAAATAAATTGCTGAAAACCGGAACCATTTATGCCAGCACTTCGCAATGGCGTTCATTGGCCCACTTGATTTCCAATGCCATTTATTACGAATTGACTGGTGAAAAAGGCATTTTTGATACGCAAATTGTGTTTATTGCGCAAAGTGGAACGGCCCTGAAACCGGTTGCCCGCGTGGCCATTATTGACCAAGATGGTTACAATTTACGCTTTTTGACATCGGGTGATGAATATTGCGACAGTCCAAGAACGTCTCTGGTATCGCCCAACATTGCCTACTCGTTTTTAAACAAACGCCGCTATATGCTGCGCATGCACAATCTTGCCACAGAACAAAAGACCGTTTTACCCATCAAAGGCATCGGCATTTCCGCAGAATTTGCTCCCAACGGTCGGGATGTGTTGCTCAGTGATTCCTTTAATGGGAGCACAACCTTGAGCGTATATGATATGTCTACGGGCCAAACACGACAGTTAAATCGATCCTATGGTGGTATTGCCGTGTCCCCCAGTTATGCCCCTGATGGCCAATCCTTTGTGGTGTCATCGGATCAAGATTTGGGCGGCAGTACGGAAACCAAGCGCCGCATCGGAGCCCCAAAACTATACATCGTTCAGAACAATGGTGCGGCTCGATTGCTGTCCAAAGGCACAGGCAGTTATCTCAGTCCATGCTGGTCACCAGATGGCAAATACATTGCGTTTGTCAAGCGATCCAAAGGAAACTATTATATTGGTGTCATGAATACGGATGGTTCGGGTGAACGCATGCTGGCCAGTGACCACATGATCGATTATCCATCTTGGGCTCCCAACAGCCGTATGTTGATTTTTTGTGCACAACAACGACGTTTTTCCCCCTATTCTCTGTTTATTGTGGATCTGACAGGTCGATCATTACGGAAACTGCCTGTGCAATCTGGGGGATCGTCTTATGGAGGCAAACATCCCAGCTGGCGATCTTATAAAGCAAAAGCAATCCCTTGAGCGGGGCATCTTGCCCTTCTCTTTGCTCATCGTGGGATCTGATTTCTTGGACAATACAGACAACCCCACTGAGGCAGTCAAGGGCAAGATAAACCACAGGATGAAGGGCAAGATAAACCACAGAATCAAAAATCGGAATATAACCCATGGTCAAAGCGTTGATCTTGTTGCAACAATCCGCCAATGGTTTTTAATTGCAAAGACAGGCCCACACTCCACCCAGGCTTGATGTTTTGCATGGAATAATAGGATTTTTGAATGGTGAAATGAAACATCACGCATTCGTTTTGATACCCCATACCAAATCCAACATCCATTAATTTGGGCTGTTGGTCTGGTGTATAAAGATCATGGGTGGTAAAGGCCTTGAACGTCCAAAAATCGCCTATTTTTGATAATATTTTTAATACAAATTGATTATAATTGGTTTGTGATGATCGGACTCTATGGGGTGCATCGCTCTGCCCAAAGGCATAGCTGCCTGAAATGGTCGCCCAATCTGGCCCACCCTGCCACCCAATTTCTTGAAAACGCATGATCTGATTTTGTCCATCCACACGAAAGCGATAAATCAAATCGCCATAATCCAACTGTGCATCCAATTGCCCCACATAATCCGATTTTCCACGCCGAATGCCCACCACATTTAACACAGGGTCTGGTTCAACAAACGATTGGCTTTGACCCAAAAAAGCATGCATGGATCCTATAGAAAAATCACCATTCCAATCCAATCCGTAATTTACACGTGACCCTTGATCTGATCGATCGTATCCTGCAAATCGGCTGTGATCGAATAGATTGCTTTCATCAAAAATCAAGCTCTGGCTGTCTTCATTATTGGGCATCTGTGTAACCATAGGCCCAAGTAAAACCTGAACAACAGGGCTGAATGTCCCCAGTTTAGCCACCATCCACGGCATACGAGAAATCACCCCACACTGGGGAATGATTTGGGCTAGCGTAGTATACGTTTTCGAACCATCGTTGGGATAAGTAGTCTGGTATTCCATGGCATACAGGGTTGTCCCCGTTGAGGCAAATACATCAAAGGTTTGCCCCCAAGATGTGACGTTTCGAGAATCCCATTTCACGCCAGCATGAATACGCTGCATCCCATTACCCAGTGTGCGATACAGGGACAGGGTACTGAAATCAGCGGATATGGTGCTGCCTTTCCACAGCGGATTTGACTGATAGACATATCGAATTTCCGGTAAAATATAGGGTATGGTGCTTGGGTTATCTTGGGGTTGTAATCCGCGATAATTCAATACACGAATGTTCCAATAATGCTGGTCATCAAAACGTTCCAATGTGGCGTGGGATGGTAAAAAGGTGGCTTGACTCTGTCCAAAAAAAGTCCATGTTTCCAAAAATGTTTTATCACTGACCCACCACTGTTCGCCCGAAAACTTCCAATGCTCATTCAGACCCATATCGGTTTTCCCATGGAAAAATCCACGCACAGCCGGTATGGAATACTGCATATTATTCTGGCCCCATTCTGGGATATCCCCATCAAAAGGTATGGGTTCGCCGCCGATTTGTTCTCGGGTATTGTTTTTATACCTTCCATCTTGACCAACGGATGGATTGATGGCCCCCTCGATCATGGTGTGATGTCGATTGGTATGCCCACGATATTGTGCCGCCAACAACCCTCCCCCTTGGGTGGTGATATAGGGTGTCCAGGTGATGTCATGTTCTGGACTGATGGCCCAAAAATAAGGTACGCCCACATATTGACCCAATTGAGCATTCATGCCGACAGCGGGTGACACCAGGCCACTTGCACGTGTGGTGGGCACATAAAAATAGGGCAAATAGGCCACAGGAACACCCAAAACAGAAAAGTGGGCATCGGTATATTCGGTTCGTTTCCGCGTTTTATTCAATACCATTTTTTTGGCATGCACCGACCACAAGGGGTTTCCGTATGATTTTCCAAAAGAATCCACACACAATGCACACGGTGTATATGACCCCATACGCAAGGTTGTTCCAGACTTGTCGTGATGGATGTTTTGGGCGGTAAAGCGCGCTTGGGATGATGAAAATGCCCGAACACACGACATTTGTCCTGTCTCTTGATCCAATTGAATGCTGACCTGTTCACACTGAACAATGGCCCCATTTCCATACACAATGGACACATCTCCCACCGCCGAAACGGTATTGGTTTTGGGGTCAAACTGCATAGAGTTGGCTGTAATTTTTGCCCCACCTTGGGACAAAGTGGCGCGTCCTTTGGCAAGGACTTTTCCAGTTTTTTCATCGATGCAACCAGAAACAGTCTGCAAGACGATCGGTTGTTCTTTGGATTGGTGAAAGGCTGTTAAATCAAAATTTGGCTCTTGCTTTCCCCCATCATCTTTTTTCCACGCGCACAAACCCAAGGCCACAATCAACACTTTGATCCAACCGTATTCGCGTCGCAAAGCCACCATTCCCGACACGATAACATGATACTATACAGTGTAAACTGAACATAACCAGAATCCTAGTCAAGGGTTAACTGAATATCCCATTAAAAACAGGCCATGACCCCCAAAAAAAGGGCTGAACCACTCGGTCAGAAGAGCTCAACCTATGACAGATCATGTAAGGGCACCTATTTTTTTAGTTTCAACACCTCGATAAAGGCTTTTTGAGGCACCTCTACATTTCCAAATTGACGCATTCTCTTTTTACCTTCTTTTTGTTTTTCCAAAAGTTTGCGTTTACGGGTAATATCCCCACCATAACATTTGGCTGTCACATTTTTACGCTGTGCCGAAATGGTTTCACGGGCCACAATTTTACCCCCAATGGCGGCTTGAATGGCGATGGGGAACAGTTGCTTTGGAATCAAATCTTTTAACCGTTCGCATACGGCGCGCCCCTTGTGTTGGGCTTTTTCTCTGGGAACAATGCTGGACAATGCGTCTACGGGTTCGCTGTTTAATAAAATGCTCAGCTTGACCAAATCCCCGGGTTCGTACCCATCAAACTGGTAATCGAAACTGGCATATCCCCGACTGACGGTTTTCAAGCAATCATAAAAATCAAAGACCACCTCGTTTAAAGGCAATCGGTACGTAATCATGGCCCGTTTATCGGCCAAATAGGTAAAATCTTTTTGAAAACCGCGACGTTCTGTTAATAAGGTTAAAATGGAACCAACATAATCGTCTGGAACCAAAATGGTGGCACAAATCCAAGGCTCATGAATGGATTCGATCAGGTTCGGTTCAGGTAAATCCGATGGATTATGTACCTCTAGAATAGTGCCTTTTTTTAAATGAATTTGATAAATGACACTGGGTGCCGTGATGATTAAATCCAGATTGAATTCGCGGAACAAACGTTCTTGAATAATTTCCAAATGCAACAGTCCTAAAAATCCACACCGATACCCCATACCCAGCGCCGTAGAGCTCTCTGGTTCAAAGGAAAAACTGGCATCATTCAGGCGTAATTTATTTAAACTGTCCCTCAGACGCTCGTAATCAGGTCCTTCTACTGGAAACATGCTGCAAAAAACTACGGGAATCGACGGTTTAAACCCTGGCAATGCCTGGGCACAAGGTCGACTATCCAAAGTTAACGTATCCCCAATTTTACAATCTTGCACATGACGAATATTGCCGCTGATGTACCCCATTTCTCCGCTGGATAAACAGTCGACTGGCTTTGGATAGGGGGTAAAAATCCCTACTTGTTCCATGGTATAAGTGGCGTTGGCCGCCATCATTTTGATTTTAGTTTTGGGCAATAATTGTCCCTGTTTGATGCGAACCAACACCACAACGCCCAAATATACATCATACCAACTGTCCACCAGTAACGCTTGTAATGGTGCATCCTCTTCCCCCTTTGGGGCAGGCAAGCGCTCTACAATGGCTTCCAAAACATCATCGATACCAAATCCTGTTTTAGCCGAAACCTCGACGGCACTGTCCCCATCAATCCCAATGTCATCCAATTGACGACGTACGGCTTCTGGATTGGCTGATGGCAAATCAATCTTGTTCAACACTGGAATAATGGTGTGATCATGGGCAATGGCTTGGTATACTGTGGCCAACGTTTGTGCCTCGATGCCTTGACTGGCATCCACCACCAGAATAGACCCTTCGCATGCGGCCAACGATCGGCTGACTTCGTATGCAAAATCTACATGTCCCGGTGTATCCATCAAATTTAATTGGTACGTTTCCCCATTTTTTGCTGTATAGGTTAAGCGCACCGTCTGAGCCTTGATGGTGATGCCGCGTTCTCGCTCGATATCCATGCTATCTAAATACTGTTCTTTTTTATGCCGCGGATCTAAATCGCTGCATCGTTCCAACAAACGATCAGCCAGTGTTGATTTTCCATGATCAATGTGAGCAATAATCGCGAAATTACGAATGTGATCTTGGCGCATAACAGAAACAGAACAGCGGTTTTATGAATCAATTATACAAGATTTTTTCATAAAAAACCCCTGTTTTTGTTCCCCACCCCCCCTTATGCTTGTACAGGAACCTATACCATACACAATCCACCATTGACATGAATGGTTTGTCCTGTGATATAACTGGCCCGAGCATCAGCCAAAAACAAGGCTGCAAAGGCAATTTCTTCCGGCGTTCCCACACGTTTAGTCGGAATTTTTCTAACCCATGCTTGTAAATCCAAATCTTCTGTCATGGGTGTGGCAATAAATCCAGGGGCGATTGCGTTCACCGTAATCGAACGACTGGCCCACTCCAAAGCCAATGCTTTGGTTAGGCCCGTTAAACCTGACTTGGCAGCAACATAATGGGCTTGGCCTACATTGCCCGCAAAGGCCACCACAGAAGAAATATTAATGATTCGAGCATACCCCCCATCAGCCAGGGCAGATTCTTTCAGCAATGGAAATAAACTTCGACACAGTAAGAATGGAGCGCTTAGATTGGTTTGGCTGACTTCGTCCCAGTCGCCATCTTTGATGCGCAGAGCCAAACTGTTTTTGTTTGTTCCCCCGTTATTAATCAGGATATTTAGAGGTATTTTTTCGTGTTGTATCTTGTCTATGGCAGAATGAATAGAATCACGATCCGACAAGTCCATGGGCCAAATGTCACAGCGCTGACCCAATTCATCTTTTAACTGTTGTAACACATCCGTACGCCGACCCGATAAATGCACATGGGCTCCGTGGGCATGAAAAACTCTTGCAATAGCCTGACCAATGCCACCTGTTGCACCTGTAATCAAGGCGTGAGCCCCCGAAAATGTATGATTTAGTTCTATATTTGACAATATACCGCTCTTGATAAAAAGATAACACAGAGTACTCCAAGCGCACTACTCTGTAAAGACTGCCCTCTAAGTCGATGTAAAGACTGCGCTCTAATGGTCTGCAGGGCGCATTACCCATTATTCTTTACACGATTTTTATTTCTTGACCATGGATTTTTCCTTGGACGGTTTGGACAGTTTAAACAACGGGATGTTTTTCAAAAAACCCAACTTGAAAACACTCAACGGAACCGTTGTTATTTTAGAGTCATTCCATGGTCCTGTGATGGTGAATTCCGATGATAACAAACCTTTTTTACCACCTAAAATCCAACCAACAAGAGGAAAACTACTGAAAACCGTATTGATTAAATAACTGGGAACTGATACGCCTGTTATTTTAAAATTCTGCTGATTGATATCCACCGTTCCATTCAGAAGCAATCCCAAATTAATCCCTTTGGCCACGGCATTTTTCAGTTTCAATACACCCGATGAATAATCAAAATCTGCATCAACCTGTTTAAACAGTACGCCAGAAGAAAACAATTCCGTAAACAAAGTCGGTGAAATGCTGGTCAATAATTTCCCCAATGCACCCAACTTGGTTTTGATGTGATCGATATGAATTTTACCCCTGTAAACGCCATCACCATTTTGAATCGCATCCAAATATAAATCTCCGCCGCGAATCCGTTGGGTAATGCCCAATCCGTTGCATACAGACCCCACATCCACCATATCCGCGAGAATGCGGCTTTGCCCTTCTGGTAAAGGCTTCCATAATATGGATACGTAACCCGATTTACTGCGCTTGACATTGTTGGCATGATGGACAGAGTAAAGCGATCCTTTGCTCCACAAAAAATGATGCCATAGACTGCCCGATTTGGGCATAATACTGGGGGCGCTGCCCGACAATTGCAAATGAACCTGGTCCATGGTGATGGTTTTAAATCGCATAGAGTCACAGGCAAAGTCCAAAGTAATACGCGTTGATGTGGATGGTTTACGGATCGTGGGTTGTTTTACAAGATCTGGGCTTGGTTTTTTCTGGAATGAATCGCCTGTGGGGATCAAGGCCGGTAATTTCAAAACCGGAGCCCGGAAAAACAGCTGATGATGACCAGCATTTTGTAATGCATGCCATACATTTGCCCAATGCCCAGGCTGTTGATCACAGGTAAATGCATAGCGAAAAAATGCCTTCCCCCAACGAACCTGACCGGTGACGGGTGTTCTGGCCCTATAATCGGCGTGCGCGTGCCCTGAAACATCGTCGCCCTTTATGGATATATCCCAGGTTTGTGTCGATTGCTTAACATGAATACCCAGTGTTTTCCCCACAGGCTTTTTCCAATCCATCCAGGACAACGTGCCGGCACAGGCACTGAAATCCCCATCAACATTCCACAAACCCTTTTTATACGATCCCCTGACACTGGTTTTTCCCTGCAGATATGAGGTCACAGGCAGACCAGTGAGTGTTGCAATCTGACCCGCATTGGGATGGGCGGAAAACTGAAAATCATTGTTTTTCCACACCCAATGTACGGGAATGCCGTTGGCCAGACCTTTTCCCGTTATACTGGATTCTTTTTGGCCATGATCAATCACTAAATGGGTTTTTTCTGCATGGATGTCATGGGTTCTCAACACAAAATGAAATCCAGCGTTGGGGGTATTGCTGTGCAAACTCAAGTGAATATCCTGGTCCGAGATCACGGGACGCAGGGGCAAATGCCCCGTAATACGGGTTACCGATCTTCCTGTTAAATGACGAACATCCAAATTACTATGGTCAGACCAGCGTAATAATATAGGGAACAGTGTGGCCAATGGTCCGACCAAATTGGCCTCTAGTTTTAAAACCGGAGTGCGCAGTGCCAAATCAATGATCACACGTCCTGTTACATCATGCTGGTCAATCACAGCCTTTTTAACGGCAATATCAAATCCATTGTGATCAAAGGTGCTGAGTGCGCTCATTTTATGGATATTGGGCATTTTGGGTTGAATGGATAATTCCAAATCTTCCAGTTGAAACGTCCCATGACTATTCCATCCCCTTCTCGTTTTTCCCGAATCGTTTTTGGCAATGATGACCTCAGCTTTTGTGATGGATCCTGTATGAATATGGTTTAAAATCCATCGCCGTGTTAACAGGGTTTGGGGGATTTCTGGCCACAATTGATGCAATGTCGAGACGGGAATAGCTCCGCGATTGATCCCTGCTTTGATCGCCAAATCCGATGTACTGGGGGCGGTGCACTGGGCATATATCTGGGCTTGATCTAGAGCAAGCGTGGCCGAAATACGCAACGGTGATTGCGCTGATTTCACGCCGTTGATCGACACCTTTGACAAAACGATACCGGGGTGTTTGGGATTGTTTTTTGGGGTCTGCATTTTCATCGTATGGCTTAACAGCACACCAGGAATGGTACTTTTACCCTGTTGTTTTAATGCCCACTGTAAGGACCAATGTCCCAACCCTGCGGGATGCATGACCCATCGGGCCTTTGCATTTCCCGATACCCCCATAGGATTGATGCCCAAAAATCCTGTATGAATAGTCAACGGATGAAGCAAGGCAGAAACTGTACCGCCTGCTTTATCTTGCTGGACATCCAAACAGATCAGGGGACGTTTTTGATCTTTGGGTTGTATGAATGGGGATTCCAACGCCCCCATAAAATGGCCTGGATCACAAAAAACCTTGATCTTGCCCTTTTCCCAACCCACATTCCAACAGGATACCACAGCATCATGAGGACACCACGCATCATCATGATCCGATTGTTCAGACTGTTGTTTCAGAGAATCTGTCGGCTGTGCCCACTGTGGCAACGTTGCAAACAGTGTCATATTTTTAATGCTGCCCGATCCTTGGGCAATCAGGGGAATGATGGAAAAAGGTGAAAAAGTATGGCCACCAGAATTCAGCATCTGGTTTAAATGAATGCGTAAACCAGCCATATCGATATGATGAATCGAAAGACTTCCTCTGATCCACCCTAAACTGAATCGGATATGATCCAAACAAACGCCACCCATGCGGATGTTTCTGGCACCCAAAACCCATCGACGGGATCCGCTGGTTTCTTTTCCAAGAAATATATCTGCATTTTTAATGCCTTTTGCCTTTAACCATGGCGCGTAATAGGGTTTCAAGAATCCCAGCTCTATGACATGGCCCTGCATCAAAAAATGATACAACCCACAGGATACAGACCCCAGGGCACCCAAAAAAATGATAAAAAATAACGGCAATCGTTTCATAAAAAGTGGATCATGGGAAAAAAGGAACCTTTTTTGAAAATTGGCAAAACAAATCAAATACATACCAACATTGTAAAAGAATTTAAAATCAATAGCCATCAAATAACAGACCATTTTTCAACGATCCCAAACGCCGATTTCACGATCAAAGGACCAGGATATCAAAGAGAAATAACGCCTTTTTTTGACATTATATTAAAAAATAACAACTAGGATAAAGATACAATCTTACAAAAACGAATGTTCAAATGACAAAAAAAGATCTCGTGATGGCCGTTTGTGCCGCCAACCCCAGTACCAGTCGACAAACCATCGAAGACGCCATCCACCTGGTTTTTGAAATGATGACCTTTTATTTGGGGCACCACCAACGTGTGGAATTGCGTGGCTTTGGCATCTTTTCTGTGCGTACTCGCGCGGGCCACAAGGCACACAACCCTCAAACTGGTGAAATGTTGTGGGTTCCAGAAAAAAAAGTTCCCTTTTTTAGGCCCAGCAGCGCGCTAAAAAACTCTCTGAAAAAGAGTATTGCTCCCGTAAAAAATCGTACTTTTTTTTCAGCCATAACCCAAGCTGTCAGAGATATGATCTAACAACAGCCAAACCTGATATGAGGGTGTTAGACGCAGAACGCAAAGGCAAGGATTGACTAAAGAACGTGATATCAGAACCTGACAGCAGAACGCAGCAGAGGTAAACAGAGAAAATCACAGCCTAGACTGTATGATTTGCCCTATCTCTAAGCAGCCCCTGAAAGGGCTCCGGATGATGGGAACAGGGGGACCAATACACACCCCCAATCCTTACCTCTATCCATCTAAGCATCCAAGATTGGGCATCAAGGGCCTACCCCGGAATGATGCCTACACCAACAGATCCATGGGCACGCCACCCCCAGACAGAAAAGGATCAAAAATCCTCTTCTGCATCATCGTTAGAGTCTATGGGACTGTCCGGCAGAGACTCTTCTTCGTAATGAAAGTGACCAGCCGTGGGGTCAGAGGGCACTGCAGCCGTATCTTGGGCAATGGCACCAGCAGAAGCGTCGGATTTTTCCACTAATTCAGCCTCTGGATCACCTGGGAAAATGGCCACAGACACAATGCGTTCGTGTTTTTCCAAACGGAATAACTTAACCCCCTGGGTTTTACGACCTGAAATGCGAATATCCGCCACAGGGCATCGTAACAGCTGTCCTTGTTCTGTCAGCAACAAAATATGATCATTTTCCTTGACGGGCAAGGCATTGACGATTAATCCTGTACGCTCTGTGACATCCATCGTGGCTACGCCCTGACCGCCTCTGTTGGCACAACGATAGGCATAAGCAGACGTGCGCTTTCCAAAACCACGCTCGCTGATGCTGAGTAAGAACTGCTCTTGTTCTTGCATTTCTGTCACCATTTCTGCAGTCAAAGAGGCTCCGGCCAGCGGCAAGGCGCTCAGCTCTTCACCCTCTATGGATTGAATTTTATGGCGATAGGATTCAATTTGACTTTGAGTATAGCCATGGGAATCGATCAAGCTCATGGATACCACAGCATCCCTGTCTTTTAACAATATGCCTCTGACCCCCGTAGACGTCCGACCAGAAAACTGTCTCAAATCCGATGTGGCAAATCGAATGCTCTTACCATGATGAGACGACAACAGCACATCCTGATTGGCGCCTGCCAAACTGACGGCAATTAACCGTTCACTGTCACCCAATTTCATGGCAATTTTGCCATTGGCCCGGATATCCAAAAAATCACCCAAGGCATTTTTCCGCACATGCCCCAAAGAGGTTGCAAAAATAATATAGGGACAGACTGTTGTATCTTTGGGTAAGGGCAATAAGGTGGCCAATGCTTCGCCTTGCTCTAATGGAAATAGACTGATTAACGGTTTGCCGCGCGCCGTGGTGGATCCCAAAGGTAATTCGTGGACTTTTAATTGGTATGCCTTGCCCAAGGACGTAAAGAACAACAAAATCGTGTGGGTATCCGCCACAAACACCTCAGACACCTCATCCTCATCGCGCGTATCCATGGCAGTACGCCCTCGACCACCGCGTTTTTGACTGCGGTATGTGCTTAACGGAACGCGCTTGATGTACCCCTTTAAGGTCACCGTAACCACCATATCTTCGCATTGAATCAAATCTTCGTCGGTTAACAGCGACGTGTCTTCTTCGATGGTGGTCAATCGTGGCGTGGAAAAGCGTTCTTTAATTTCTGCAAATTCCTGCTTGATCAAAGCCGACATTGTGTCGTGCGATCCCAACAATTCCAACAAAGAAAGAACTTCGGCGTGACATGTACGTAATTCTTCGTCCAATTTTCCCCGTTCCATACCCGTCAAACGCTGTAAACGCAAAGCCAAAATGGCTTTTCCCTGTTCCTCGGATAAGCTATACCCTGCGGCATCACTATCTTCTCCCCACTCTTTCAAATAATAATGCAACTCTGGATCCAATGACCAAACATGCCCCATCAATGTGCGCAGAGCAGACGAGGCATCAGAAGAAGCCCGAATCATTTCCATGACCGGATCAATAAACCGCACAGCAATGGATAGCCCCATTAAAATATGAGCGCGTTCCCTGGCTTTTTTCAAGAAAAAATGGGTCCTTCGGGTAACCACTTCTCGACGAAAAGACAAAAAGGCTCGCAAAATATCCAAAAGACTCATTTGAATCGGGCGCCCCTTGTTCAGCGCCAACATATTCATGCCAAAAGACGTTTGCAATGCCGTCATCGCATACAATCGATTCAAAACAATTTCGGGAATGGCATCGCGTTTCAATTCAATCACCACACGCACACCGTGACGATCGGATTCATCTCGTAAATCAGAAATACCTTCTAATTCCTTGGCATTCACTAACTGGGCAATGCGCTGGACCATGTCGGCTTTGTTCACCTGATAGGGGACTTCGGTAATAACGATGGCTTGGCGATCTTTTTTGATGTCTTCGAATTGAACCCGTCCACGAATGATAAAACTGCCTCGACCTGTACGATATCCCTCTCGAAAACCACCTTTCCCCAAGATCACACCACCTGTGGGAAAATCCGGCCCCTTGATGTACGCCGAAAGATCTTCTATATCCGGCTGATCAATCAGAGCACAGCAGGCATCCATGATCTCACCCAAGTTATGGGATGGAATGTTGGTGGCCATACCCACAGCAATGCCGCTGGCCCCATTGACCAACAAATTAGGGAATCGAGCCGGCAAGACACCAGGGATCTCAAAGCTGTTATCATAATTGGGCTGAAAATCCACCGTATCCTTGTCGTAATCTTTTAACAAAAATTCCGCCAGAGCCGTTAAACGCACCTCGGTATACCGCATGGCAGCTGCCTTATCGCCATCCATGGACCCAAAGTTTCCGTGACCATCAATCAAACAAGCCCGCATCGCAAAATTTTGGGCCAAACGTACCAACGCTCCGTAAATGGGGTCGGTACCATGGGGGTGGTATTTGTAAATCACTTGCCCCACAACCCGAGCAGACTTTTTATGCGGTTTACTGAACTCGAAACCATCTTCCCCCATGGCATACAAAATACGTCTCTGCACAGGCTTTAATCCATCACGTACATCGGGCAGAGCACGGGATACAATGACGCTCATGGCATAATCTAAATACGATCGCTTTAATTCTTCTTCAATCGTAACGGGGATCACTTCATCTATTTTTGTCAACGTCGGAGTTTGGCTTATTTTGGTCAACGTCTGGGTCTCTCTATGATAATGGAGGATGGTAAAAACAGGTGCCTATAGGATACCACAGCAATGCATTAAAATGGAATTTCGTCGTCATCATTTTCCAAAGCATGAGGCACATCTGACATTCCTGACGAATATCCTGCCCCAGAATCATGATGTGTTTTATAATCAGAACCGCCCTCTCCCTTATTATCCAACAACACTACATCGCCCTTAAAGCGAATGATAACCTCTTGCACGCGATGTTCTTGATTCTGAGCATCGGTCCATTTTCTGGTCTGTAATTGCCCCTCGATGTATACTTTTTGGCCCTTTTTAAAAAAGCGCTCTATAATATCGGTCAAACGGGTATTAAAAACCACGACGCGGTGCCACTCTACACGCTCTTTACGTTCGTCACTGGAACGATCACGCCATTGCTCGGATGTGGCGACCGACAATGTGACAATTTTTGAACCATCCTGGGCAGAGCGAATTTCCGGATCTTTTCCCAAATTACCAATCAAAATTACTTTATTTAAACTGCCAGCCATATCGCGATACACTTTGAAATATTTGAATCATTCTAACCCAAGAAATCAAAAAAATCAAAAAACTCTTTACATGCGGTGGCGCGATGATTAGGATGCCTTTTCTGCGGAAAACATCTCAACGTATGGTTCCAACACTTTGGCCAATTCGCCGCTTTTAAACATTTCTTGGGCAATATCACACCCGCCAATCAATTCACCCGCCACATACAATTGTGGAAACGTGGGCCAGTTGGAAAACGTCTTTAAGTTTTGACGCAAATCTGGATCTTGCAGCACATCAAAACAAGAAAAGGGCACATTCAAATGGTTTAACATACGCACCACGACACTGGAAAACCCGCACATGGGATGTTCGGCTGTTCCCTTGATGAACACCACTACTGGCGCGCTGTTAATCATGGTGGAAATATTAGAAAAAGACATAAAAAATGGGCTTGGTATTTTTGTGATGATACCAGATGTGGAAGAAGAATTAAAGGCTGAGGGCTAGTTTGGAATCGTTTATCCGTTTTTTAACAATCAACACGCCATAATATTGGAACACACCATGACAGAATTTAAATACAATGAAAAAAAATCACGCTGTTTGTTTAATTGCAATTTTGGCTGCGACAACAACCATGGCGAGATATTCAGTGGCGGAACAGGTTGCCACAGAGAAGCTGAACGATTCTATTTTCTTGGCCAAAAAAGATTCATTGGTTGATCAAGTCAGCAAGAATATTCTGGGTGTGCCTGGCCGCTCTGAATGGTCTGCAATCATAGACCCTACAAATCCATATAGGGCTTTTACAGTCAATCAAGAAAAGAAATGGGAAATCAAAATCAATGAAATATTGCAACAAACACAATATATGGTCAAAAACGCAGTGGAATATATTGCTCAAGCTGGTACAAAAGCAATAAAAGAGGCTAAAAACGAACTACCTGGTGCTTTAGAAAAGGCTAAAGAAATAGGCACATCCATAGCAACAACAATCGTGAAATACATCCAGGGCATGATGCGCTTTATCGCAAAGTCCTTCAAAAAAATGATGGGCAAGGATGAATCCAAAGGCCAAAAAATATACATCAATGATGATGAGGTGAAAACAGCGGGGAAAAGGGACTATGAATCCGACAGAATCCAAGACGGATCCATGAGCCAAGGATCTGACATCACCAACACATCAATGAATCCAGATGGTTCGGCCAATCCTTCACTGATAAAAAACAGTGCATTAAGTGTGCTGAATATGGAGGGCCGTTAAGACCCTGCACCCTGAGACATGAGACCTCACAACAACGGGGGGAACCATCCATTATGTGCGCAAACACCACCCCCAGCCATAGGGGTTATGTACGATCAGGGGGCATCATAAAGGCGCCAGAAAACAGACCACACCAATCTTCTTGTTCCCCCATGCAACCATAAAACCAAGAGAAGTTCATCCAAATAGACCCAAACAAACACCTTCTCTGCCTTGCCTTTTTCTGGCTTTTCTGTCATTTCTGTAGGCAAAGGAATTCAAAAAAGGTTAATTCTATGGTACGGGCGATGGTATGGGTAATGGGTATTGCCTTGACGGGCTCAATGGCTGTGGCATACAGCACAATGCAGGCCTATATGGCTGTAGTGGTGGCGGGACTGGCGGCTCTGACCTACAGTGCTTGGATGGGGTCTCGTATTTTGGCTCTGCCCGATGGTAACGAAACCATGCGCAGCATTGCAAAAGCCATCCAAGAAGGGGCATCAGCCTTTTTATCTCGGCAATACAAAGCCGTTTTTGTGGTGGGCGCCGCATGTACGGTCTTTTTATGGTTTGGATTTCCCAAGAACCCATGGATTACTTTGGGTTTTATTATGGGTTCTGTTTTATCGGGCATCAGCGGATATTTGGGTATGTTTGTATCCGTACGCGCCAATGTCCGCACCACCCAAGCGGCCGTGGACCAAGGATTAAAGGGTGCATTTTTGGTGGCCTTTCGTTCTGGGGCTGTGACGGGATTTTTGGTCAATGGGTTGGGATTACTCAGCGTGGTTGTTTTAATGTGTGGGTTGCATTGCTGGGCCAACGCATCACCTCGCCTCATTATGGAGGCCTTGGTGGGTTTGGGATTTGGGGCATCATTGATTTCCATTTTTGCCCGATTGGGTGGTGGAATTTTCACAAAAGGAGCCGATGTTGGCGCCGATTTAGTAGGAAAGATTGAACAAAACATCCCAGAAGACGACCCCAGAAACCCAGCCGTTATTGCGGACAATGTGGGGGATAATGTGGGGGACTGTGCGGGCATGAGTGCGGATTTATTTGAAACCTATGTGGTGACACTCGTCGCTTCTATTCAAATGGCTTTTTTTGGTATTCATGCTGCATCCGGCACCGAAGGCAATGAGTATAAAATGGCCTTGGTGTTTTTACCCTTGATGGTCGGCGCGTTATGCATTGTTGGATGTTTGGCCGGAACGTTCTTTGTCCGTCTGAAAAAATCCATCATGGGCGCCTTGTACAAGGGTCTTTTTGCATCCATGGTGCTGTCGGCTGGAATCATTACACTGTGTGCCTACTATATGGATATCCCTTACCCCTATTCTAAGATGGACATTTTGAACTGTGTCTATATTGGTATTGCCACCACAGGGATTTTGGTTTGGATCACAGAATATTATACGGCCTGTCAATACAGACCCGTTCAAAGCATTGCAAAGGCATCGGAAACGGGTGCCGGAACCAACATTATCCAAGGGTTAGCCGTATCCATGGAATCGTGCTTTATGCCTGTGCTTGTTATTGTGGCCTCTATTGCAGGATCTTATGCCTGTGCTGGATTGTTTGGTGTATCGTTGGCAGCCACAGCCATGTTGGCCTTGATGGGTATGGTGATTGCCATTGATGCCTATGGCCCTGTAACAGACAATGCAGGTGGGATTGCGGAAATGTCTGGGCTGCCCGCATCGGTGCGTGAGATTACCGATGAACTCGATGCGGTGGGCAACACCACAAAGGCAGTGACCAAGGGATATGCCATTGGTTCTGCAGCATTGGCAGCCTTGGTGTTATTTGCAGCCTATACCCAAGAAGTGGGCCATTACCTGGATTTGCATAACTTGTCTTTTGATCTGAAAAATCCGTTGGTGGTTATGGGCCTGTTTGTGGGCGGTGTCGTTCCTTATTTGTTTTCAGCCATGAGCATGAAGGCTGTGGGACAAGCTGGCGCCGCAGTGGTCATAGAGGTGCGCAGACAATTTAAAGAAATTGTGGGCATCCAGGATTATAAAATGGAGGGAGGATCATTAATCGGACGTCCCGATTATGGTCGTGCAGTCGATATTTTAACCAAAGCATCCATTCGTGCCATGATGGTGCCTTCTTTGCTGCCCATTGTCCTGCCTTTGGGGATTTATGCCGTTGTTAAAATGACTTCTGGGTCTAACAGCAATGCAGTGACTATGGTGGGTGGTGCATTACTGGGGCTGATCATTACAGGGTTTTTCTTGGCCGTATCCATGACGTCAGGGGGGGGTGCGTGGGATAACGCCAAAAAGCACATCGAACAAGGCAACCACGGTGGAAAAGGATCCACAGCGTATCATGCGGCCGTAACCGGAGATACAGTGGGTGATCCGTATAAGGATACAGCGGGGCCAGCCATCAATGCATTGATTAAAATTGCAAACTTGGCCGCGTTACTGTTGTTGGCTTTTCTGTAAGACACATCACACAGGGTCAACATCGGTGGTTGGCCCTTTTTTATGATTCATTACCCTTAGCAGAGGGTCGTCGGGTGCGGATCTGATAACATGACTCTGATCGTATAGTCTAGGCCGCAAGACCCTCTTTCTTTTTGGTTGGGTGACTTGTTATAAGCGTTCTAAGCGACAGGGCGCTGTCCCAGTGGCAAAAAAGATTCCTCCAGTTTCATCCCACAGAAAATCATTGTAAGATGGTAAAATTAAGGTGGTAAAATGGCTATAGACAATGC
>Ga0194118_10001706_pt1 | contig 30134 bp, 7 predicted proteins | sample TA2MahsurfametaG_2_FD_148662 | JGI IMG/M metagenome (GOLD analysis project Ga0194118, IMG submission 148662) | Freshwater microbial communities from Lake Tanganyika, Tanzania - TA2015013 Mahale N5 surface | ecosystem: Environmental > Aquatic > Freshwater > Lake | place: Tanzania: Lake Tanganyika...
TTTGAGCTGTTCAGCCGCGAAGCGCTCGGTTTCTAGACGCTGCTGTTGAGCGTGGATGCGTTCGGCCTCTGCCCGAGCGAGCCGCTGGGCTTCCAGGCGAGCAGCCTGGAGCTGCTCGGCCTTGAGTTGCTCAGCTTTGAGCTGCTCGGCTTTGAGTTGTTTAGCTTTGAGCAGTTCAGCTTTGAGTTGCTCAGCTTTGAGCTGCTCGTCTTTGAGCTGCTCGTCTTTGAGCTGTTCGGCTTTGAGCTGTTCAGCCGCGAAGCGCTCGGTTTCTAGACGCTGCTGTTGAGCGTGGATGCGTTCGGCCTCTGCCTGAGCGAGCCGCTGGGCTTCCAGGCGAGCAGCCTGGAGCTGCTCGGCCTTGAGTTGTTCAGCTTTGAGCTGTTCAGCCGCGAGGCGCTCGGCTTCTGAGCGGTGCTGATCAGTTTGGGGTTGGTCAACCTGAGCTGATTGGGGGGGCAACCAGGTGGCAAATGGCCAAACGTGATTGGTTGATTGCTCATAGAAAGATATAGACGTATCGCCGGCATCATGTTTGGCCCTGCGCGAAGATCCAAGCAGAGTCGAACTGAGGAATTTGTGGCCAGGTATGGGTTTTAAGTAAGAGTCGACATTGCCGTAATGATTACGAAGTAAGTTGTGCGCGGACTCATTCAAATCATCGATCTTAAACGCTAGGAAGACAGCGCTTTTGCCGCCTGGGCTTGCCAATTGGCTGGCTTCGTCGCTGCAATGTCGGGATTTTTGGCTGATACCATTCGTGGATAATGAAGATAAGTTTGCGCTAGCATTAAAAAAAAGTTCGGAGCACAGGCTTGATCTTGCATGTCTTCTTGGGGCCGTATCTTTAAGGCTAAAATATACAAGTCTACTGTTTGGGGCTTTAGGGCCTGAAAGGTCGGTTTGTTTTAGAAAAGCTCCAGCTACTGGCTTGAGAATATGACTTTGGTGGTCAAACCTGAATCCGGCATTGGTTCTTGTGCGTTCGCTGATATCTGTTTTGTATCTTGCAATCATAAGCACCGGAATGACGCCCGTGCTCGCTGCCAGCAGTATAAAAGTTTGTAATGGATTAATCCTGCTCATTGCAAACAGTTGCTGCCGGGAAATGCCTACAAAGCCAGAAGTTGGGTAAGGATAATATATAAAAAGGGGCGACCTGAAGTCGCCCCGATTGCAGAAGCACTAAGTGTACTTACTTAGGAACACTAATCAGCGGATCTACGAGGCTGGTAGTCGCCGTAGTGCCATCTTTGAGTTTGTCAGCATCCAGCGTCACATCAAATCGGCCATTGATGGTAGCCGTTTGAAGCTTGCCGTTGGAGTCAGCGTTCAGCTTAACTGTATCTGCGCCAAATGCTTGAATGAAGGCACTAGCCGCAAGGGAGTTCGACTGGTTGGCAAACGATGAGGTCGCCAGGTTACCGCCAGCAGCACCGTTTGCAGTTCCATTCGTATCAGGAATGGAGCTGCGCAGACGCGTAGCAACGTCCACATTGAAGGAGCTTTGATCGCTAGCGTTCAAAGTCGCAATGGAGCCAACACCCGTCACAGTAACGGTTGCTTGGCTGTCAGTATCAACACTGCCTTGAGAAGCTGAGGCTAGCTGGAGCTGGCTGAAAAGATCGTCGATCTTTTGCTTTTTGGTTTCCGAATAAGCGGACTCAGACAGCTTGTTGTTGGAAGTAGTGTTGCTCTCGTTCCAAACCAAACCAGCTGCTTTAGCTGCAGCAATTTCGCCAGCAGTATTGATGATTCCGTCAGAGCCAGCAAAACTGGTGAACTTGGTTGAGTATTCTGTGTAATCTTTACCCATGGATGACGCCACAGTTTCCGTGGCTGTCGCCGTGTTACCAGCTGAGCTGGTGGCAGAGGCGCCAATCGAGGTCTTGTTTGAGTTGGTTGTGATGAACTCGCCTCGGATAATGCCTTGACCGCTAGCACCCTGGCTGGAAGATTGAGTGGAAGCAGTGGTGACGTTGGAGAACGCCTCCGTCATTTGCTCGTTGAAGAAGTCTTTGCGTGCTGCGTTGTAAGCAGCCTCAGACTTATAAAGAGTGGATGTAGAGGGGAGCGCTGCAGCGGCAGCATCAGAGGCAAGGTTGTTTTGAGCCTTGTAATCCGTCCAGTTCTGGCCGAATTCACTTGTAGTGGTACGATTGGCAATCGAGTCAGCCGCCTTTGATGCCGCCTCAGCGGCAGCCATTGTGTTGGCAGCACTGGAGGAAGTACCAATGGTCTGTTGCAGCTGAGACGTGCCAGCGAGTTGCAACAGTGCATTCGAGTCCACCATGTAATCATTGGTGGAACTTGCCGATGCGTTCACACCAAAGTTGGTGGAGGAACCAACAGAGAACGCATTCGACGTGGAGCTCGAATTGTTGAACTGAGCGGTTCCCTCACCAGAAAAACTGACGACACCAGGGGTGACGGCATTGATTAGGAACATTTTGCCGGGATCAGAAGGCTGCGCTAATGCAGGGGCTGAAGCCGTTGCGGCGAGAAGCGCCGCGATAAAGGACAAGCGCCTTTTCATGGCTAGGTGGAGCAGGGTACGTACCGGTGTTCCGGTATTTCAATCATAGGTCTGACTGGGCAATGGGTCAACAAAAGTCCTATGAAAGAGAAAACTGAGAATGTTTGGGTTAAATAAATTTTTAAAAACTTAATTTTTGATGACTTCTAACTTAGGGCTATTGGTATTGTTGCGTCGACGAAGCTGTTGCTCGGCTTGAATAGCTTGCATCGCTTTGGCGCGTGTAACTGTCAGAGGAGGCTGGCCGGCTGAAATGACGCATCGACTTAATGTAGGAAACTTTGATGCATCAACAATAATTCCTTCGGTATCCAATGATGCACACGCTCTAATCATGGATAAATCTGACGATATCTCTCGATCCCGTGCAATCTGCTCGGCAAGGCGTTTGCAATCTCGCTGAATGGATGAACCAAAAGGTGTAACAATTCCGACATTAGCATTATAATTGTGAGTATACTGATAAGAGCCGGTTTGGAATGTATCGATTGTGTTACCTACGTTTTGACCCGTGCCGCCACCGATATAAAAGGTAGGCATCCTGCAAAATATACCTGGAGCAAACCCCATCTCATTGCTCCACTGGTTGTTTGTCTGGTAATTAATATTTGTACCACCTGTGGTGTTTGTGGAAACAGCTGCCGACGGGTTCGAATTATTGGTTACTACGGCACTTTGAGCAAAACAGGCACTTGTTTGGGCTGTAATACCAAAGGCTCCAATGATGGCAACGAAGCCCCGTCGGATGGTGGGAATTTCAAGAAAGAGTAAGCTCATTTGCCTAAAATGCGCTCAGGAAAGCATTAACAAAGTTTGAAGTGGTGATGTCTGCTTGAAAACGAGTACGCGTTTCAGCGTTGGCACTCGCGCTCCCTGTTCCAAATTCTGGGCCACCAACTTTATCCAACAGCTTAGTCACGTCGGACTTGATTACAGTGCCAGTAGAGGAGCTTGGGACCAGTTCGCTGAGTGTCTCATCGGCGGCAGAGTTGTCTTCCCCTTTGAATCTTAAATCCTGCATAGCACCAAAGCCTTCAGCATTGAAAGTTGCTGTCGATGCAGTGGTCTCATCGCCCTTATAATTTGTAGCGTTAAAGTATTGAGATTCGTTGGAATCTTTATTTTTAGTTTGAATCGTCTCAGAGGTTATTTCAATTTTAATTGGCGCATCTGATGCCTGCGAGCCTATTGCTTGTATACTTGTATTGTAACCAAGCTGATTGGTAGTTGATTGATCGAAACTATTGAGAACGAGTGATGCACTCGAAGCTGCATTATAATTTGAGGTGCTCTGCGCTGAACTTGTTACGCCAAAGGAGCTCGTGACGCCGACTCCAACAGAACTTGTGGTGCCGTTGGACTGGTTAATACGGCATTCAGAAGCCGGACAAGAGACTTGACCTGCTGTCAATTCGGCCATGACGGGCAGGACTATGCAAACCGACGGCATCAACGCGATGGTGATTTTTGAAAGGCTTGATGTGAGACGAGCGATTGACATGATTTGAACTTAATTAGCGGTGAATGAGCGAATAAATGTATTGACAAATGACGACTCCGTCGAATTTACGGTGATTGATGTTGATGTGGTTCCTATTGATGAGGCACTCGCATTACCGATATCAGGAACCGCACAGGTTGCTCCAGATTCTGCTGAACAGATCTCAGCTTCAGTTTTTGGAACAATCTTGACCTCGTACCGAGTTCCCTCGCCAAAGTTGATCCGTTGCATCCCTGAAACGCCGACTGATTGTCCCAAGCCTTCACCGCCGCCAGTTTTCATGTAGCCAGAGGCACCGTCTTTATTTTCTTGAATCGAAGTACTCCCAGGGCCCACTACCATGTTGCCATACGTTTCAACAGCGAAATCGGGAGTTCTGGAGGCATTGGTTTGAATGCCATGTGTACTGTTGATGGTGATAGTGAACGTATTTGAACTGCCTCGAGAAACATTGTTAGTATTTTCACTGAGTTGAGCCAAGCAAGTATTTGGGGTCAGGAAAATTACTCCAACATGCGCTAGCATTGAAGCGATGAAATAAAATCGTCGATTTGAATCGGGTTTCATGATGATTAACGGCCACCGCGGATGTTATTGAAGAATTGATTGGTGAATATTGGAGTTAGCGTTCCTTCAACGTGATAGGTGACGCTGTAAGACGTATACGCGCCGTAGTCTGAGAATTCCAAATTTGCGCTGAATGGCTTGGCCGCAGGCAGGGCTGGTGATCCGAGTGGTCTGAGGCCTGGCAAGTAGACACTGGTACCGCTACTAAGCAGCTGTTCTGGATCTGTTAGACCATTTAATTCTAGCAACCAGGCAACACTAATCCCATAGCGCTTCGCAATTTGTGTTGGTGTTGCAGTCTCAGGTAGAGTTAATGTGCCCACAGTGCTAAAGTCGGCAGGAACGACTAGATTTAAGCCCTCAATGTCTTGATTTGGATTCGTAATATTATTGACCTGCATTAACTGAGCGAGCGTCACACCGTATTTGTTTGCAATTTCTTGAAGCGTTGGAATCCCACCAGTTGGGTCCTTTAGCACTCTTATACTGCCAACAGTCTTATTGTTTGTGGCAAACGCTGATATTGAGGATTCTTTGCCCGCTAATGGGTCGATATTTTTGCTAAATCCCAAGATTGTAAATCTCGAATAAACCTTATTCGTGCCCGAATTTTGTAAGTTGGCAATGTCAATCACGTTATCTGTATTCACTGCCTTGCCATGGTTGACATAGGTAGAAGTTATAGCAATTTCGGAAGGTTCTCCAGATATCTTACTGTCCATCCACCCAACCCATTCGTGGTTTGATTTTGTTTTTAAGAAGCTTGAGATGCGAGCAGAGGGCGCGCCATTGTTACTCGCTTCAGTTAGGGAGTAAATGTGTGCGCCACGATTAATGCGCTGACCGGTTTCGTCTCTCCGTGCCAATTGTGACATCAAGCTATCATAGTTGTCAGTAAACTGCACATTCACAATGGGCTTGCCGGGGTCATCTAGATTATCTTTGATAATTGTTTCAACGAGAGTTGGCTGGCTTTGAATTAAAATGCGAAGATTTTCTTCAATATTGCCTTTCGATTTGCGTTTATCGAGAGCCTCTTCGGTGCCAGTGGGGGTTGATCGCTGCAACCTTTGCGTCGTAGACCACTGGCGTTCGTCGCCAGCAATAAAAACATCGGCGCGAATCCCCTGACCGTCTGATCGCTTCGTCTCATTGAATATTGGGTTAAGTTCTGCAACGACTTCCGAGGAAGCGGCGCCAACGTTGATAGTTCCCCCGGCTACGGCAGCGCTGCCCGATGCGGTGAGCCCTGATGTGCTGCCAGAGCTCATTCGAAGAATATCCAGGTTTTTGCGGGAAAACCTCATGCCGCCCTCAATGATCTGCTGACCGAATGCCGGCCAAGGCACGCTAGTCGGAGCGATCAAGAGCAAGAGCAGGACTTTGCGCATGGTCTGGCGGAGCAGCAACGGCTCGTCTCTCCATCTTAAGACTGATGGACGGGATCGGTCACTTCAACCACCCGAAGGAGTGGTTTTGGCTAACGGACCGCCTTAATGCAGAAACCCTCGTCTGACTGCATCATAATGAGGTTGAGTGGTATGGCGTCAACCAGTGGCGGGCTTGGTTCCATATATACGTATAAAACCCAGTGCTAATCAGGCTTTTCGTGCCGATCGCCTGCGACAGGGTCCTGTTGGTGCAAGCTCAGTAGTCTCTCGCGTTTTTCCGCCTCGCGAGGGCGTTTTCAAGGCCGGCACGCGTTTCCCCGCGGGCTCGGCCCTTGGAGAGGGCGTATCTCCGGTCTATGGCTCACGCATCCCAGCCTTGCCTGCTGCCTCCAGGGTTTTGCGTGCTTCTGGATCACCAGCCAGCAACGGGCCTGTCAGGCAGAGGTTGACCGGCGAATTCCTTCGCAGCACCACCGACGCGTGGAGATGGTTGCAGGCTCGCGCACGGCATGGCGATTTCTTTGGGCTGTTACGTCGTGCGTTTGGTGGCGATTCTCTGTCTTCCAGACACGATTCAAGATTTGAAGCGATCCATAGGTCTCTTAGTGCTGGCCGAGCTCTCACCGGTTTGCGATTTGAACTTGTTGATCCTTCTATTCTGCAGGGTTTGCTTGGTGCCTATGCCAGCACGCACCCCTCAGGCGCTCCAACCATCCTGATCAACCGAAGCTGGTTTGCCGCAGCCAGTGAGGATCAGCGCTTGAAGCTGCTGCTCCAGGAAATCGGCCACGCTATCGACGATCGGATCAATGGTCCGGGTATCGATAGTCATGGGGATGAGGGGGCGTACTTTGCGAGAATGCTAACGGCTCCCAACGCCGAATCAATTGATCCCACTGTATTCAACTATAACGATCACTATACAATCAATCTAGAAGGTTTCCCGATTCAAGTTGAAGCGTCGACTGGAGTTGTTAACCCTGGCTTTGAAGCAACTACTGCACTCCAAGGCTGGACAGCTATTGGAACTGCCGGAGTAGCGAGCGCTCCTCTTAGCGGATGGCCGGCCGAGGGTAACTACTACGCTTATGTTACAAGCGAAAACTCTGTTGCAGGTGTCAACAGCATTGAATCGAGCCTTGGGCTTCCACAAGGAAAACTGAACTTAGTCTTTGACAACCCTGCCAGCAGCTCTTTCGGCGTGACAGGCGGCAGCATCATTTATCAAACGGTATCTGCTTCTGCCGGGTCAACGATCAACTTTGACTGGAGCTTTGCCACTAACGACTATACGCCCTACAACGACGCAGCATTTTTCTCGGTTTCCAAGATTGATACATCTGGTGTTGCTGTTTCATCAGAGATCTTCAAGCTTTCGGACGTCGTCACACTCAATAAAACCAGTAACTATCTTTATACCACACCCAGATCCACCTTTAACTATAAATTTGCTGAATCCGGAAGTTTCCGATTGGGATTCGGCGCCATCAACGAGGGTGATGCAATAGTATCCTCAACGCTCTACCTCGACAATCTCAAGTATTCAACGTCGGCACCTGCGATTGCAATTAACTTGCCACCCAAGCAGACTTCCCAACCAGCAAGTTTCGCAAGAGTAGCCTCCGCAAGCGCGACATCAATTCCTGTCAGCGCTCTCATTCAGGGATTTACAGATCCAGATGGAAACGCATTGCAGGTCACCGGATTCAGCGTGTCCCCTGGGTCTTTCTACGCAATGTACAACGCAGGTGGCTCGGGTCAGATCACCTCTTACACCGTTAATGCACCAACGAACTACACAGGCAATATCTCGATCAATTACAACGTCAGTGATGGGCAAGGTGGCGTGCTGGCTGCCTCGAATGTCATCACCACTTTGGCCAACGTTGCACCGGTCGCTACCGCAAGCAACCCCTCCACTTCACTGCTTGAAGCGGGTGGCGCGAGCAACGCAATCGTCGGTCTTGACAGCGCCTCGATCACGATCACCAAATCCGACTCTGATGGCACCGCCAGCTACGACACCACCTACCTCAACAACAAGAGTTGGAGCACGAGTAACGGTGACTCCTACATCAAATCCGGCACCTACGGCACCGCCACCTTCACCCTGAGCACTGGCGTGGTGAGCTACAGCCTCAATAACTCAGCAACTGCAACCCAATCTCTCACCTCGTACCAGAGCGTTTCTGACAACTTCGGCAGCATTCAGATCACAGATGGCAGTGCCACAGCCTTAACCAGCGAGCTGATTTTCTCGATCACGGGCAGCAATGACGCACCAACTGTCTCTGCGACCAACCCCTCTGCCATGCTCGTGGAAGCCGGAGGTACCAACAATGGAACTGCTGGGGTTTCCGCGGCCTCCATCACCCTGAGCAAGGCAGATGTTGATGGCGCCTCTAACCCCGTACCTGTCATAGATTTGGGTGGCCTAGGAAAACTGATAGCGCCAGTAAAAGTTGAAGGTAAGACCTACTATCACTTGGATCGCAACGGCGACGGAACCATAAGCGGAGACACCTACAATCGGAACGGGGGCACTTTCCAACTCAGCGAAATTTATAATAGCTTTAAGCAAGATATTAACGGTGCATTAGGGTCATTAACCAATGAAACATATCGCTATGCCACGATCAATGGCGTAAGGCTGGCGCTACCGACGCTCGGCACTAGCCCTGTCTCTCGTTTGATGGATGGCTCGGCCATCTCTGATCCGAGCATTACCAATCTTGTTTACGACGATTTAAGCGCTGTCTGGGATTCCTATAACGGCAGCCTGGTTGGTTCGTATGTCGGTCAGGGACTCAATGGAGCCAACAGGGGATCCGGCAACGTTACCAGCGGAGCTCCGTTGACCTGGGTCAACGACACTTACGTGTCTGCAACACCTTGGCCATTAAGCAGCGACTACGCAAGCCTGCGTCTTTACGACGGTCTTGTCCTGTCTCACGACAATTGGGCCATGAACGTGGCCCTGGAAGTTCTGAGTCCGACCCTTTACGACACTTCTTACTTAACAAGCCAGGGTTGGACCAGCAGTGGCAACGGTGATTACACCAAATCTGGTATCTACGGCAATGCCACGTTGTCGCTCAACAGCGATGTTGTCAGCTACAGCCTCAACAACGCAGCCTCGGCCACCGAGGGACTAGCAGCAGGCCAGAGCGCCACAGACAGCTTCGGCAGTATTCAGGTGAGCGATGGCAGCGCCACAACGCTCAGTGCGCCGATCAGCTTCGTGATCACAGGCACCAATGACAACCCCACACTGACCGTTGGAGCAGCGTCAGCAACCTTGGTGGAGGCTGGTGGCTCGAGCAATGGCCAGCCGGGCACGAGTACAGCCACAATCTCAATCTCGGCTGCTGATGTTGATGGCGATGCCCTCAGCTTCACTTTGCCCAGTGAGTGGATCCAGACATCCCAGGCCAACACCTTCAGCCGCTCAGGGATTTATGGTACTGCCTCGCTGAATACCAGCACTGGGGTGGTCACCTACAGCCTCAACAATGCATCCCCTCTCACCCAGGCGCTCCAACCCGGTATGAGTGCCAGCGATGCTTTCGGCACCGTTGTTGTGAACGATGGCCATGGGGCCACGGCCACCTCCGCCCCGATCAGCTTCACCATCTCCGGCAGCAACGACGGCCCCTGGGTGAGTGGTGAGTTGCTAGTTGCCACCGCCAAAGAATTGGGGATCAACGGCGACCGTTCCACTCAGGCGAGCGTCGACGCGGTTGGTGCAGCCGGTTCGCTGTGGGCCAGCGGCGTGTATGACCCTGAGGGTGACCCCATGGCCCTGCAGGTGGCCAGCGCCGATGTGCGCACCCAAACAGGCATCTACGGCGCACTCACGGTGAATGCCAATGGCTCCTATCGCTATGTGGTGAACAACAGCAATGCCACGGTCAACGCCTTACGGGAAGACGAATCGCTCGATGATGTGTTCACCATCACCCTGCTGGATACCAGCTCGGGGCTGACCACCAGCCGGGCCCTGCGCATTCGCATCAATGGCACGGATGATCGTCCGCGCAGCACCGGCACTTTGCTCGACACCAGTGTGGATGAGGCTGGCCTGGGCTCAGGCAGCAACAGCCTGCAGCCCGCAGATGCTGCCTTTGCCAATCTGCAGGACCCCGAAGGGGATGGCTTCACGAGCACCGTGACGGCTGCCCGCACCGCAGACGGCAGTTTTGCCCCGGTGCCGCTCAACAGCGCAAGCGGATCGGGTCTGGTGCTGGTGGGCAACTACGGCAACCTCACCATCGGCGCCGATGGTTCTTACACCTACACCCTCAATAACAGCAATCCCGCTGTCAACGCCCTGCGCGAAGACCAGAGCCTCGACGACAGTTTTGTGCTGGCTCTCACCACAACCCAGACTGGCGCCAAGGATGTGATCGAGCAGCCGCTGCTGATCCGCATTGATGGCAGCAACGATGCCCCGATCAGCGGCAGCGTGATCAGCGCTGGGCCCGCCATCGAAGCCGGCGTGGTGAACGGCAGCAATACGGCATTGGCTGGTTTCAATCTCACGGGAGCTGCCGGCTCCCTGTTCACCACATTGGGCGATCCAGAGGGTGACAGCTTCACCGTCACGGGTGGTCGGCATAGCAGCCAAAGCAGTACATCAGCCCCGATCGCCATGGCGAATGGCTTGAAGGTTGAGCTCTACGAAGGCACCAACTTCAACACGCTGCGCACGACCAGGACGGAAGCATCGATCAATTTCGGTGACGTCTACGACACCACCTACGGAGGCAATGGCGACACCTTCTCAATTCGGGCCACGGGACAGATCCAGGCCTATCAAACTGGCACCAATAGCTTCAAGGTTGGCAGTGATGATGGCGTCAGGGTCTGGATCAACACTGCCCTCGTGGTTGACAGCTGGAGAGATCGCGGCACCTCCTATGACAATTTCAGTTTTGTAGGCACTCAAGGGTCTTGGTATGACATCAAGATTGAGTATTACGAAAACGGCGGCGGTGCTGCACTGATCCTGCGCAATAGCAACGACAGCCTGGTTACGGCCCTGCGCAGTGTGCAAAGCAATGCCATTGCCGGTACCTACGGCACCCTCACGCTGGATCCCAGCGGCAGCTATCTCTACAGCCTCAACCAGACAGCCAACAACGTTCAGAGTCTTCAAGCTGGTGACAGCTTGGCTGAATCGTTCTACGTAACGGTCGGTGATGGTCAGGGTGGGAGTGTTGAACAGCAACTCAACCTCTCCATCAGCGGCAGCAACGACCAACCCCAGATCACAACAGCCATTGCCGATCCCACATTCACCGAACTTACCAATGCCACCAGTCAAACCCTTACCGCTAGCGGCACCCTGGCCTTTAACGATGTTGATGCGGGTGACACTGCCAATGTCGCCGTCAGTCTGAAAACCCCCGCCACCTGGAACGGTGGCACCCTTAACGCAAGCCTGAAAGCCGCGCTTGAGGCTGGCTTCACGCTCACCACAGCCACCGCTGGGCTCAGCTCACCAGGAACCGTGGGCTGGGCGTACAACGCCAGCAACTTGAACCTGGATTTCCTGGGCCAGGGGCAAAGCATCACGCTCACCTACACCGTGAGCCTGACGGACCCCCTGGGCGGGATCGGCAGTGACGATGTCACCATCACCATCAACGGCAGCAATGATGGTCCGGTCGTCACCAATGGTGCTGGCGCGTTGGTAGGGGCGGTGACCGAGGCGGGCCATCTCGATGACGGCACGGTTGTGCCTGGAATTCCAACATCCTCGGGCACGCTCAGTGCCTCTGATCTGGACAGCGGCGCCACCCGCACCTGGTCGATCGCAGGAACACCCTCCTCCACATACGGCTCAATCGCCATCAACGCCAGCTCTGGCGTTTGGACCTACACGCTCGACAATAACCTGGCGGCCACCCAGGCCCTGGCGGAAGGCCAGAGCGTCAGCCAGTCCTACGTCGCCCGCGTCACCGACAACAACGGCGCCACGGCGGATCAGACCGTTTCAATCACGATCAACGGCAGCAACGACAAGCCGTCCATTGTTGATCCCAACAGTTCCAGCACGGCCACGTTTACGAGCACCAGTGAGGGCTGGAGCAACGGCAAGCTAATCACCAGCAGCCAATGGGGCTCCTTCCTGGGCCCCTATGGCGTCGGTGAATCATCCAGCAAGGTGTTCAGCGGAACATCCCCGATTCAGGCCATCAGCTTCGACTGGTTCCGTTTGGACACCTGGGACAGTGAGCTGTTCAAAATCAAGGCAAACGGTATTGAAATCTATTCAGCCAGCTTCAACGTCAATACGTTTCCAACGGCCAATACCAGCGGCAGCAGCGGCGGATTCACCTGGACATTGGCTCCAAAGGAGTATGGCAATTACGCCAATGCGGGCTGGCAAGACCAACGCTTCGTCTTCACCCTGACGCCTCCAGTCAACACCTCCAGCCTGACGCTTGAGCTCACCTCAACCCTTAACCAGGCTGCCAACGACGAAGCCTGGGGTATCGACAACGTCACCATCACCCGCCTGTCGACGGCCGTGTTCGAGGGTTCCGTTGTTGAAGCGGGTGTGGCAAGCGACGGCAGCACGCTTCCCGGTACCCCCAGCGCATCCGGTCTTCCCGCCGTCGTCGATCTGGATAGCGGTGCCACCGCCACCTGGAGCGTGCTGCCTGGCGGGCCAACCACCTACGGCAATCTGTCCATCAACGCCAGCACCGGCGCCTGGACCTACACCCTCGACAACGCCCTACCCGCCACCCAAGCACTGGCCGCCGGGGCCACGGTGTCCCAGGCCTACACCGTGCGCGTCACCGACGACAAAGGCGCCACAGCCGATCAAGCGGTCACCATCACGATCACCGGCAGCAACGACATCCCGGTGATCTCCACCGCCCCAGGCGGCGCGCTGGGCACCGTTCGGGAAGCCGGCCACTTCGACGACGGCTCTGCCGATGACGGCACTACGAGCGTTTCCGGCACCCTCAGCGTTGCCGATCCCGACACCGGCGCCAGCCAGGTGTGGTCTCTGGTGGGCCCAAGCCCCACCAGCTACGGCTCCTTCACTCTGAATTCCGCCACCGGCGCGTGGTCCTACACCCTCAACAACAGCCTGCCGGCCACCCAGGCCCTGGCGGAAGGCCAGAGCGTCAGCCAGTCGTTCACCGCCCGCGCCACCGACAACAACGGAGCCAGCGTTGATCAAACGGTCACCATCACCATCAACGGCGGCAACGACAGTCCATCCATCTCCACCACTACGCCTGCCGTACTGACCAGCGTTGGCAGCAGTGCCTACAGCGGCGGTGCTACGGATTCCTCGGCGGGCAACGTCTACATCCAGGAAGTTCCCAGCGGCAACACCGGCACAGTCAGTCAATGGAAGTTCTACAAGCCCATTAGCGCCAGCGGGCTGTGGGTCACCCCGGTCATCTACGAGAAAATAGCCGACAACAACTTTGTTGTTCGTGGCATTGGCCGCTCCCGTAGTGCAGACGGCCCTGCCGGTGTTAACACCTTTGATTTCGATCTGGTGGAAGGCAGCGCCGTGTTTGCCAACGGCAACTACACCTACGGCCACATCGACAAAAACCTCAACGGCACCACTGCGTCAACCGGCACGGCATCCACCGGCAGCATCTCCTGGGGAGCCACAACCGGCACCTGGGGTTTCATCAACACCCAGAACCCCGTTTCCACGCTGGGGGCCAGCCAGAGCCTGGGCTACCGCCGTGAACGTCAGTACGCCTCAGAGCTGATCCTCAGTAGCGGTGGCGGCGCGGCCGGCAATCTCGGCACTGTGATCGAGGCCGGCAACAACGACGACAGCAGTGTGCTGGCGGGCACCAACTCCGTATCGGGCACTCTTACCTCCACCGATGTAGACGCCGGCGCCACACGCACCTGGAGCATTGCCGGCAGCCCCTCCACGGCCTACGGGTCGATCGTCATCGATGCGAGTACGGGGGTCTGGAGCTTCAGTCTCGACAACAGCAAACCAGCTACCCAGGCACTGGCCGAGGGGCAAAGCGTCACCGAGACCTTCATGGCCCGTGTGACCGACGACAAGGGAGGCATAGCCGATCAGGCGATCACCATCACCATCAACGGCAGCAACGACATCCCGGTGATCTCCACCGCCCCTGGCGGCGCGCTGGGCACCGTTAGGGAAGCGGGGCATCTGGACGATGGCAGCGTTGATGCCGGCACGGCCAGCATCAGTGGAACCCTGACTGCCTCCGATGTCGACAGCGGCGCCAGCCGCAGCTGGTTGATTGTCGGCACACCCTCCACCACTTACGGCTCGATCGCCATCGATGCCAGCACCGGCGTCTGGACCTACACCCTCGACAACACTCTGGCGACCACTCAGGCCTTGGCCGAAGGCCAGAGCGTTAGCCAGACCTACACAGCCCGCGTCACCGATGAGTTCGGCGCCACTGCCGATCAGACCGTCACCGTCACAATCAACGGCAGCAACGATCGGCCGGTGATCAGCTATGCGGCAGGCCATACGGCTGGCGCACTCACCGAAGACCACAGCACAATCACCACCGCAAGCGGCACGCTGAGCAGCAGCGATGTCGATGCTGGCGCGACCGCCACCTGGTCGATCAGCGCGCCCACCGGCACCACGCCGACGGGCACTGGCACCACGCCGACGGGCACCGGTGGAACAACCCCGACGGGCACTGGCACCTACGGCAACCTGAGCCTCAACGGCAACAGCGGCCAATGGACCTACACCCTCAATAACAACGCAGCCAGCACCCAGGAGCTGGCTCAGGGACAGACCGCCACCGACACCTTTGTGGTGCGCGTCAGCGACGACAAGGGAGCGTTCAGCGAGCAGGCGGTCACCATCACCCTGACCGGCAGCAACGACGGCCCCAGCATCAGCCTGGGCCAGGGCGACAGCGCCGCAGCCACGGTGGGCGAGCTTCAGGCCGCCTCGGGCACGCTGCGCGTGAGCGATGTTGACCGCATCGACGCTGTTACAGCAGAGGTGGTGGTGGTGCCTGCGGTTGCCAAATCAGGCACCACCAGCGGTCTGGCGCTCAGTGATGCCGCGCTGCTGGCCATGTTCAGCGTCAATCCTGCAGCGCCGGCTGCGGTGCTGAACAGCACAGAGGTGAGCGATCAGCTTGGCTGGGCCTTCAATCCTGGCTCGGGCAACCCGTTTGCCTATCTGGCCCCAGGGGAAACGCTGCAGCTCACCTACACCGTGCGCGCGACTGACCCCTACGGCGTCACAGCCGATCAAGCCGTGACGGTCACTGTCACCGGTGCCAATGCCACCCCGGTGATCACCATCAACGATGTGATCGGTGCTGTCACAGAAGACGTCACCAGCGGCAGCCACGCTCGCCTGCGCGACAGCGGCAGCCTCAGCTTTGCCGATGTCGATCTGAGCGATCGCCTCAGCGCCAGCAGCGCCTACATCAGCGCCAGCGCAGCGGGTGGCGCCAGCATCTCGAGTGCCCTCAGCACCGCCCTGCAGGATCTGGCCAACACCTTCACCCTCTCGGGTGCGGGCGTCGGGTCCTACTCCTCAGCCAACACCGGCACCGTCAACTGGGATTTCAGCCTTGACAACAGCCTCAGCCAATACCTCGCTGCCGGTGAATCGGTCACCGTTGTCTATCGGATCACGATCAGCGACGACAATGCTGTTAGCACGCCCAGCAGTGGCAACGCGATCAGCTCATATTCACAAGACGTTTCTATCACCATCACTGGCTCAAATGATGCTCCAACGATCAGCGCCGGCACCTCGGGATCCTCTGGCAGCGCAAACCTTATCCTTCCCGATAGCAGCCTCATCAACACCTCAACGCTCACGGGCGTTGCCATCGTCAATGCTGGTGATGGCACCTCCTACACCGGTGGGTTTAATATTGGCAAACACATAAAATTTGGTCTCAGCGGCGAAAGCAACATCCGCTGGGTCGAGCTTAAGCCTGTTGACACATCTGGGGCCACCAACGCCACATTCTCGGCAATCAAGGGCAATGGGAACAACGGCGGCAAAGAACCCGACCACGGAGAAGATTTACTTCTGCAATACAAGAGTGGCAATAGCTGGGTCGATGTTGGCTTTATCATTCGCGAGGACGACTCCAGCTTCGACGTCTTGAAGCAGGTCTCCTTGAGCCTTCCGGTCGCGGCTCGAACCTCGGCCACGACGTTCCGTCTTTATCAACCTAGTGCATCTGGGTCGATATTCGATCATTACGGCATCGCTAAAATTGAATTTGATGCAGCTGCTGGTGCTGTCAGCGCCGGGCTGGCGAGTGCAGCGCTGACGGAAGCCAATTCAACGCTCAGCGCCAGCGGCAATCTGGCTGTCGGCGATGTTGATCTAACGAACACCGTGACCGCGGCAAAAGCCGGCGTCGTCGCCGGCGGCGTCACCTCAGGATTGCCCAGCACGAATGAACAGCTACTGGCGATGTTCGCCATCTCACCCACCGCGGTGATCTCCAACACCCAGACCAGTGGAACCCTGGACTGGACCTTCAACTCAGGCAGCCAGGCCTTCAACTATTTGGCCACTGGCGAGCAGCTCACCCTCACCTACACGGTGCGCGTCACCGATAGCTCGGGCGCTACCGCCGATCAACCGGTGACGCTCACGATTACCGGCAGCAACGACCCGGTGCTCACCAGCGGCACGTTGCTGATCACCACACCCAACGAGCTGGGCAGCAGCGTGGCCGGTGGCGGTCAGGCGGCGGTGATCGCCACTGGCGGTGCCGGCTCCCTGTTTGCCAACAACAGCGATCTCGACAGCTCCAACGTGGTGCAGATCACCCAGGTCAGCGGCGCCTCCGGCTCCCAGGGGGTCTTCGGCAGCACCACCATCGCCGGTCTCTACGGCAGTCTGCAGATCAGCGCCAACGGCGCCTACAGCTACACCGTCAACGACAGCCTGGCCGCTGTCAACGCCCTGCGGGAAGACCAGTCCCTCGACGACAGCTTCTCGTTCACGGTTAGCGATGGCCAGGGCAGCAGCGTCACCCAGGCGTTCACCCTGCGCATCGACGGCAGCAATGACGGGCCGTTGACCACCGGGCCGATCGTTAACGCCGCGCCGATCTACCGCAGCTTTGAGATCAGCGACACCTGGAAACAGCTGATCGTTGAGCAGAACCATCACCCCAGCATTCCGGGGCGCAACGCCAGCGAGTTCCAGAACGAGGGCGCCTTTGCCGCCCTGCGTGCCGATGGGTCGGTGATCACCTGGGGCAACGCCTACTACGGCGGCGTCAGCAGCGCCGTCGCCACGGCCCTGTCGGCCGATGTGTCGCAGATCTTCTCCAGTTCGCTGGCCTTTGCTGCCGTGCGCGACGACGGCTCTGTGGTCACCTGGGGTGCCGCCGAGTACGGCGGTGAAAGTGCAGCTGTTGCTACAAGCCTGAATGCTGGTGTCACCACCGTGGCCTCCACAACCGGCGCCTTTGCGGCCCTCAAGGCCGATGGCTCGGTTGTCACCTGGGGCGGCATCGGCTACGGCGGCGACAGCAGCGCCGTGGCCAGCCAACTCAATGGCAGCGGCGGCATCAGGGTGCAGAAGCTGTTCTCCAGCACCGCCGCCTTTGCCGCCCTGCGCAGTGACGGCTCGGTGGTGGTCTGGGGTGATGCCGCCAAGGGTGGTGCCCTGCCCGCCGGCACCGTAAGCACCGCACTCAACGGCAGCGTGGATGTGGTGAGCATCCGCAGCTCCAACGCTGCCTTTGCCGCCCTCCGCAGCGACGGCACGGTGGTCACTTGGGGCGATGCCGCCTACGGCGGCAACAGCAGCGGCGTTGATTTCAACGGCGCCAGCAACGCCCTCACGGTGAGCAGCTTGCAGGCTTCGCAGCGGGCCTTTGCGGCCGTGCTCAGCGATGGCTCGGTGGTGACCTGGGGCTCGGCCGAATTCGGCGGCGACAGCAGTGCTGTGGCCGCCCAGCTCAACGGCAGCACCGATGTGGTGAGTATCAGCACCACCGGTTCGGCCTTTGCCGCCCTGCGCGCCGATGGCTCGCTGGTGACCTGGGGCCACCCCGATCGCGGCGGCCTGCTCAGCGCCGCAGCCAGCGCCAGCCTGAGCACCGCCGGGGCGCCGGCGGTGGTGAAGATCGTGGCCAGCGGCTCGGCCTTTGCCGCCCTGCGTGCCGATGGCTCGGTGGTGAGCTGGGGCAGCAGCGGTGGCGACAGCAGCGCCGTGGCCGGCGACATCGATGGCGTGCCCAACAGCGAAGACATCGTCGACATCGCCGCCACCAGCTTTGCCTTTGCGGCTCTTCGCGCCGACGGCTCGGTGGTCACCTGGGGCGATGCCAGTCGAGGCGGCAACAGCGGTGCCGTGGACTTCAACGGCGCCAACAACAACCTTCGCATTACGCGCCTGGGCAGCAACTTCTACGCCTTCTCGGCGCTGCGCAGCGACGGCTCGGTGGTGGTCTGGGGCGACCCCGACCACGGCGGCAACGCCGTGCCCACGGCCATTCCAGGCCGGCCGGTGATCAGCTTTGCTTCGGCGCTCAGCGATGAGTGGTATCGCATCGAAGCTCCCGATGTCTGGGCGGTGGAGCAGGGCATCAAGGCCGACGGCTCGGCCTTGGCGGGCCAGGCCGCAGAGCGCATCGCCGGCAGCCTGTTTGTCAACGCCAGCGACCCCGAAGGCCAGCTAAACCCCACGGGCTACCGCGTCAGCGCCGCCCGCCGCGATGGCCTGAGCATTGGCTCCAATGCCGGCGTCAGCAGCGGCAGCAACGCCGCCACCGGTGCCCTGATCACAGGCACTTACGGCAGCCTGCGGCTGGGCGCTGATGGCTCCTATCGCTATGCGATCGACAACGCCAACGCCGCCGTGAACGCCCTGGCGGCAGGCTCCCGCAGCTTGGTGGATCGCTTTGTGGTGACCCTGACCGATCAGGACGGCCTCAGCGGCGAGCAGGTGCTGGAGGTGCAGATCCTCGGCAGCGACGACGGCCCCACCTCCAGCGGCCAGATCCTCAATGCCGGCGTCCGCGAAGCTGGCCTGACTGCGACTGGTGCCAGCGAGCCGGGCGCCAATGCCAGCGGCGCAGCCGGCGCCCTGTTCGCCAACCTCTACGACCCTGAAGGCAATGTGATCAACCTGCAGGTGGTCAACACCGGCACCCTCAGCGGCAGCTACGGCAGCCTGAGCCTGGCGGCCGATGGCTCCTACACCTACACCGTCAACCAGGCCAACACCAGCGTCAATGCCCTGGCAGCCGGCGAAACGCTCGACGACGTGTTCACCATCAACGTCGTCGACCAGCGCGGCTTCACGGGCAGCCAGCAGCTGCGCCTGCGCATCAACGGCAGCAATGACGCCCCCATCCTCACGGTGGCATCCGGCAACAGCAACAGCGCCAGTCGCAGCGAAACCAACGGCAGCCTGAGCGCCAGCGGCAGCTTCAGCGTCAGCGATGTGGATCTCACCAACACCGTGAGCGCGGCGGTGGTGGGCGTCAGCACCGCCGGCCCTACCGCAGGATTGCCGACAGGACTCAACGCCAACGCGATCCTGCTTGACGGCAACGGTGATTTTGTCGAGGTGGCAGACAGTGCCGCTGTGGATCTGGTTAACAACTACACACTCGAGGCCTGGATCAACCCCAGTGGCACAGGATCCGGGGGTGCCCAGGGTGGAATCATCTTCAACAAGGAGAACAGCTACGAGATCGCCCGCTTTGGCGACGGCTCGATTCAGTTCGCATTGATGCCCGCCTGGTTCTGGGTGGACACTGGCCTCAAGGCACCGCTGAACACCTGGAGCCACATCGCCCTGAGCCACAACGGCAGCACCGTGAAGGTGTATCTCAACGGCGGTACAGCGGCTGGTGGCAGTGAGGTCACCCTGAGCACCACCGCCACGGCCCTCAGCACCACCAACTACCCCCTGCGCATCGGCAGCCGGCCAACCACCAACCAGGATTTCCTGGGCAAGATCGCTGATGTGCGCGTCTGGAATCTGGTGCGCAGTGCTGAGCAGATCGCGGCGTCGCGCTCCAGCACGGTGGATCCAACCACCGCCGGTCTGGTCGCCAACTACCGCTTCGATGGCACAGGCAGCACGGTGGCCAATGCAGCCAGCGGCCCGCAGGCCGCCGGTTCCGGCACCCTGTACGGCCAGGCCAGCCGGACGGCCAGCGAAAGCATCAGCGCCGACGGCGGCTCATTCAACGGCCACCTGCTGAACATGCTCAACGTCACCCCGGCGGCGGTGATCTCCAATAGCCAGACCAGCGGCACCCTGAACTGGAACTTCGGTTCGGACAGCCAAAACTTCGACTACCTCGCCGCCGGCGAGCAGCTGACCCTTACCTATACGGTGCGTGTCACCGACAGCTCCGGTGCGACCGCTGATCAACCGGTGACGCTGACCATCAATGGCAGCAACGACACCACGGTGATCACCGTCAACGACGTGATCGGTGCTGTCACAGAAGATCAGGGCACCACGGCCGATAACCCCAACACCACCGCAATCGAAGCAGCGGCCTATCTGATCGATAGCGGTGCGATCAGTTTTGCCGATGTTGATGCCACCGATCTGAGTTCTGCTTCGATAGCGCTCAAAACCACCAGCGCCAGCGCCGGGGCTTCGGTGTCGGCCGAGTTGGCCAGCGCTCTCGCCGGCGCCATGCAACTCAGTGGAGCCACCAATGCCGCCAATAACGGCAACATCAACTGGCGGTTTGCTCTCGACAACAACCTCGCCCAATACCTGGCAGCTGGTGAAACGGTCACCAGCACCTACACCATCACTGTCAGCGACGACTCGGGCACCAGCAGCGCCGCCACCAGCCAGGACGTCACCGTCATCATCACCGGCAGCAACGACGCTCCCCGCCTTTACACCGGCTCGGGCGACAAGGTTCAACTGATCAGTGCCACCAGCACCCCCACCTTCAGGCTGTCGATTCCGGCAGAAGGTGTGGTGGCCGGATCCCAGGTGCGTCTGCGCTACCTCGGCCAGGCGCAGACGCCGCAGTCGATCACCAGCACCGACATCAGCAACGGATACGTCGACGTCGTTTTGGGCCGCAACCTCGAGAACGCCAGCGGGTCGCTCGAGGGCGTGCCCGTCAAATGGATCGACTGGACCAATGCCAACACAGGCACCAACACGGTGACTGGCGCCTTTGTCACCGAGGCCGGCACGGTACAGGCCAGCCTCAGCAGCACCATAGGTTGGGCCTTTGTGCAGACCAATGGTGGGACCAACTTCTTCAATCCCACCGCGCCCTACACCAGCACCGGTGTTGCCGCGCCCGGCAGCTCGGACATCATCGCCTTCAACCCTGCGGGCTGGCGCACTCTTAGCTTTGACCAGGAGGTGCAGAACCTCTACTTCGCCTTTGTCAGCATGAATGGCAACGGCTACCGCTTCGATCGCGATTTCGACATCGTCAGCCAGACCACGAGCGCTACGCCGGGCTACTGGGGCAGTGGCAATGCGGTCAAGAACACAGTGCAGATCGGTGGGAAAACCTTCTATGAACTGCAGTGGACAGCAGGCGAACCCCATGGGGTGATCCGGTTCAAGGGCGCCTTCTCCAGCCTCACCTGGGAGAACCCAGTGAGCGAGAACTGGCACGGCTTCACCGTGGGCATCAAGAGCTCCTCCAACGCTCTGCAGGGCGTCAGCGGTGAGTTCATCAACCCCAGCACGGGCGCTGTGATCACAGCCACGCCAACCCTGCTGGTCAGCTACGACCCCACAGCTACAGGGCCCAGCACACTCGACACCACGGCCAGCCAGGCCCGCTTCACCGACGGCACCCAGCCGTTGAGCGCCACTGGCAGCCTGACGGTGTTCGACGCCGACCGCAGCAATCAGATCACGGCCCTGGCCAGCAGCGTCAATGTCAGTGGTGTGAGTACCGGGATCGGCCTCGATGACAACGCCCTGCTCGGTCTGCTGGCGATCAGTAGTGCCGACACGGCAACCAGCCAGCTCGCCAAGCTGAACTGGCAGTTCACCGCCAGCGCCCAGACCTTCGACTACCTGGCAGCCGGCGAAGAGGTGGTGCTCACCTACAACATCGGCGCCAGCGATGGCCAGAGCGGCAGCGCGGCAGCCACATCGCAGGTGACCCTGCGCATCACCGGCATCAACGAACTGCCGCAGCTGAGCCTGGTCGGCGCCGACAGCAGCAGCGCTGCGCTCAGCGAAACCAACGCCCTGCTCAGCGCCAGTGGCACGCTGACCGCGGTCGATTCCGATCGCTCCAACAGCGTCAGCGCCACAGTGCGCAGCGTGGCGATCGCCGCCGGCAGCAGCTTCAGCGGCAGCAACCCCTTCAGCCTGGCGCAGCTGCAGGCGATGCTTAGCCTGGGCACGGCTGCTGCCGGCACCATCACCCTGGCGGCAGATGCTGGCAGCACCGGCAATCTCAGCTGGCGTTTCCAGGCGCCGTCCGCCAGCAGTTTCGACTTCCTGGCCAGCGGCGAAACGCTGGTTCTCGACTACACCCTGCGCATCAGCGACGGCTTCGATCTCAACTCGTTCATCGAGCAGCCGCTACGCATCACCCTCACCGGCAGCAATGACCGACCTGTGATCACGGCTGGGCAGGTCAGCGGCGCCATCAGCGAAGACGCCGCCTCCCTGCTCACGAGCAGTGGTGCCATCAGCTTCACGGATGCGGACGGCACCGATCTCTCGTCGGCCACGGTGGTGCTCAAGGCAGCGCCGGTGGCCAGCCCGGGTGCAGCGGTCAATCCTGGTCTCGCCAGCGCCCTTGCCGGCGCCATGAGCCTCAGTGGAGCGATTGCGGCGGCCCACCACGGCACGGTGCTGTGGACGTTTGCGGTCAACAACGCCCTGGTGCAGGACCTGGCGGCCGGCGAAACCGTCACCGCCACCTACACCATCACCATCACCGATGACTCCGGGACGGCCACGGCAGCCAGCAGTCAGGACGTGACGGTGGTGCTCACCGGCAGCAACGATCTCCCCCAGATCAGCACCCCGATCGCCGATCAGAGCTTTGGCGAGGCATTGGACGCCAGTCAGCAGACGCTTTCCGCCAGTGGCCTGTTCAGCTTCAATGACGTTGATGCCACCAATGTGGTGGCTGTTGCTTCAGCGTTGACCGGCCCGGCCACCTGGAGCGGCGGTGTTCTGGATCCAGGCTTGAAGGCAGCCCTGGAGGCCGGCCTTGTGATCGGCGGCAGCAACCTTGAGGCGCCTGGCAGCATTCCCTGGAGCTACAACGTCACGGGGCTGAATCTGGACTTCCTGGCTGCCGGCGAGAGCATCAGCCTGTCCTACACCGTCACACTCACCGACAGCAGCCTCGCGGCCGTTGCTGATGTGGTCACCATCACGATTCTGGGCAGCAACGACCGACCGCTGCTGAATCCGGCCCAGAGCGGGCCCGTGCTGGTGAGCAATCCACGCCTTCCCGGCGATGTACCCCTCGCCCCGGCTCTGGAGCTCACAGACCACGACCGCAACCTGGTGGCAGCCACGGTGACCATCGAGGACGCCGCCAGCGGCGACATCCTGAACTGGACCCTGCCCTCTGGTGCTTCCGGGTTGACCGTGACCAGCACCTGGGTTGCCGCCGCCTCCGGTGCGCCCGCCAGGCGCGTGCTGAGCATCGCGGGCAATGCGACCCCCGAGCTCTATGGCCAGCTGCTGCGCTCGATCACCTACACCAGCAGCTCCACGACGCCCTGGCGCCGCGATCCGGCGGTTGTGGCCAGCAGCCGCACGGACGTGCAGCTCACCTGGACCGTGGATGACGGTTTCGCCACGCCGGTGAGCGCCACCAGCAGCCTGCGCTTCATCAATCTCAAGCCGGAGATCGCTTCGGGCACCGGCCATCAGCTCGGCAGCACCGATCCGCTGCCGATCGATTCGCTTCTGCGTGTCAGCGATCCCGACACCACCCAGCTGGCCTCAGCCCGGGTGCAGATCGAAAACCCCCAGATCGGTGACCTGTTGCAGTGGGATCAGGCTCTGGCGCTTGCCAGGGGCCTCACTGTGGCCTACGCCACCACCACTGCCGAGCTCAGCATCAGCGGTGTGGCTGCCGTTGAGGACTATCAGGCCCTCCTGCGCAGCGTCACCTACGCCGTTGACTGGACACGGACCGCGACCCCCTCGGCCGGTGCGTTGCGCAGCATCGCTGTCGTGGTGGTCGATGCCAATGACGACACCCGCGGCCAGGCCACCAGTGAGATTCACCGAACCACCATTCGGCTGGCCGCCATCGCCAGCGGACCGGCGGCAGGCCTGCGCGCCAGTGCCGTAGCCCAGGAAGACAACGGCCTGGTCACCACCACCGGACCGCTCAGCCAGCTGCCGGCGCTGCCGCTGTTCACCCCGGCGACCAGCACCCTCACCCTCAACGGCAAGCTCGCGGTCAGCGATGCTGATTTCGGCCAGAACGGCTTCTCGGGTCTGGTTCTCGACTGGTCTCCGCAGGCAGGGGTCGGTGCCGGTGGCGACAGCGCCGTCGCCAATCTGGGTCAGCTGACGATCACCCCCGACGGCAGCTGGACCTACACCGTTGACAACACCCACCCCACCATCCAGGCCCTCAGGGCTGGAGAGCAGCGTCTGGAATCGTTTTTGGTGCAATCCAAGGATGGCACGGCCCGGCAACGGATCGATATCACCATTGAGGGACGTGATGACTTGCTGGCTCAATATGCAAGTCGTGTGCTGGGCGTGTCCTCACAGGGTAAAGATTCGGCGAGCGATGTCTACAAGCGTTGGTATGCCAATCAGGCCCTTGGTGCCCCCAACAGCGATTTCGGCGACCTCGACACAGCCTGGTCACCCAGGAAGAAAAACAGCACAGTCAGCAATGGCTCGATTCCGGACGAAATCATTGAACTGGGATTCAGCCGCAGTGTTGTAGCCACCGGAGCCCGGATCTATGAGACTGCCGGTCTCGGCTTTATTCGTGAGGTGTCGGGAGTCTTTGTGAATGAGCAAGGCCAGAAGACCTACACCGATTTGCCGCTCTGGAGTGGAATCGATAATGCTGCCACCAATCAAAACCGGCCCGGCGTCCTCGAACTGAGCTTTGGCACGAACACTCAGCTGATCAATGGACTCAGCATTCTGGTCGACATTGATCACAGCAGCTTCTGGGAGCAGATTGACGCGGTCGAGCTGATTGGCCTTGCAACCCCTGCCACCTACCTGCCTCAGAAACCAACGATCGATGAGATTGCTGATGACAATCAAATCAATCTGGCCGAAAAAGCCGAAGGTGTCATGCTGTCCGGCAGCTACGACCATCACTCCACCACCCATGTTGACGTGCGCTGGGGTGGCAGGACATTCACAACCCAGCTCAACCCTGAACAGGGCCTGTGGTGGGTCACTGTGCCGGCGGCTGACATTCCAGCCGATGCTGCGGTCTCAACCCTGACCGTGCAGGCCTTTGATCGTTCTGACCTCCGCAGTGGCGATCGTTTCGCCTCCGCAGTGGTCACGGCCACGGTGGCCATCGACACGGTTGCTCCCGCACGTCCAACCCTGGCAACCGTCACCGGGGACGATGCCATCAACCAAGTTGAGAAATACGGCACCGGTGTGACCCTCAGTGGCACCGCCGAGCCTCTGAGCCAGGTTGAGGTCGCCTGGGACTACAAGCAGCCAAGGACGGTGCAGGCCGATTCCAACGGAGCCTGGAGTCTGTCCTTCCTGGCCACCCAGATCCCCATGGACGAGCGGGACAGCCACATCGTGGTGACCGCGATCGATGCTGCCGACAACCGTTCTGTGCCGCTTGATCGTCCCGTGATCATCGATACCGATGGTCCCCTGAAGGCCACGATCAATCCCCTGCACTGGAACAACACGGTCAATGCCAGCCAGAAGGCCGCCGGTGTGCAGGTCAGCGGCAGTGCCGAGCCCGGAGCCGCGGTTGCGGTGGGTTGGCTGAAGGCCGATGGCAGCCGTGTCAGTCACACCACCACTGCCGATCGCTCGGGGGTCTACGGCGTCGCCGCCGCTGCCGCCACGGTCACCCTGCTGTTCGGTGACACGGTTCTTGGCACAGCCAGCAGTGGGGAGACCGGTGAATACCTCTACCTGTTCTCGGCCGCAAATCTTGCACACATTCAGCAGAACGCCTCGAACCCTTCGCTGCTGCTCCGCGCGAGCTGGAGCGAGAACGGCGCCACCCGTGAGACCACGGCCCTCCGCCGGGTGACGGGTCTGTGGCAAGTGGCTTTCAGCGCGCAGGAGATTCCTGCCGATGGTCAGGCCACCCGGATCGATGTGGTCGCCACGGATGCCCTGGGCAACGTGTCCCAGGTGAAGAGCGACACGGTGTTGATCGACACCCAGGCCCCTGACGCCCCTGTCCTGGGTGAGCTGGACACCCGTCTCAATGCCCAGGATCTGCTCGACACCCTGCTGGTGAAGGGGGCGGCCGAACTGGGGGGATCGGTTGTTCTCAGGCTGTTGGGTGAAACCAGCGTTGCCCGTGCCAGCTCTGGGCGCTGGACCGCCCAGTTCTCGCCGGCCCAGCTGGCCCGAATCCGTGCAGCGGTGCCCACGGCGGGCGGCAGCGCCACCTTGACCGTTCAGGCTTTTGACAGCCTTGGCAATGGCTCAGGGTTGCTGAGCCAGGCCATCGCCATCGATGCCCTGCTGCCCGATTCCCCCACATTCACCAGGGCGGCTGGAAGTTTTGTCAGCGCAGTCGACCGCTTGGCAGGCTTCAGCCTCGGCGGCAGTGCCGAACCGCTGTCGAGCGTTGAGCTGACCTGGGGTCCCACCAGCCGAACCGTGGTGGCCGACTCCACCGGTGCCTGGAGTGTGCGCTTTGTGCCCGCTGAGATCCCTGCCGATACCGCCAAATCTGTTCTGCAGGCTGTGAGTGTCGACGCCGTGGGCAACCGCTCCAAGGCTGCCGAACTGCAGCTGGTGATCGATAGCGTGGCCCCCCGCCCTGAGATCCTGTCCATCGGGGGTCCCGACGGCACCCTCAGCCTCAACAGCGCCGATCAGCAGGTCAGCGGCCTGGCCGAGGCCTCGCGCAGCGTTGCCCTGTGGCTCAGTGGTGGCAGTCGCCTGGAGCCGCAGCTGCTGGCAGAAACAGTGGCTAATGCCCAGGGAGTCTTTGCGCTGATGCTGAGCTCGCTGCAACTGGCGGCAATCGGTGAGGGCAAGGGGCACCTGCTGGAGCTTCGCCAGAGTGACGCCGCCGGAAATGCAGCCGTCTCAACGCGGGTGGCCTTTGCTGTCGATACCAAGGCCCCCGAGCTCACGATCACCAGCATCGGTGGTGCTGATGGCACGGTTTCGAGTGCACTCGGCGATGCAGAGATCAAGGGCCAGGCCGAGCCGGGGCTGCCGCTGCAGCTCAGCGTCAATGGCCCGGCAGGTCTTCGTCCGTTGGGAATGCTCACCCCTGACCTCACAGGGCTCTTCAGCTTCACCCTCAGTGCCGCTGATCTGGCAGCCCTGGGTCAAGGCAGCGGCTTCAGCCTTGCCTTGACCCAGGCCGATGCGGCCGGGAACAGCAGCAGCCTCAGCCGTAGTTTCTCCATTGATACGCAGGCCCCAGCCGCACCACAGATCCTGCCGGCCGGTGGAAAAGATGCCACCATCTCCACCGCAGCCGGCGACAATCTGATCAGCGGGCAGGCACAAGCCGGTGCTGTTGTGACCGTTGAGCTGCTTGATGTCCAGGGGAGCTCCCGCCAACTGGGGCAGGTGGTGGCTGACGCCCTCAGCGGTACGTTCAAGCTCAGCCTCACAGAGGCGCAGGTATTGGCATTGCCCCAGGGCCGGGGCCTGTCCCTGCAAGCCCGCATCAGCGACGCAGCCGGCAACGCAGCGGTGTCTTCACCCGTCTCGGTTGATATCGACACCCTGGCTCCGGCAGCTCCAGTGCTGCTTGGCGTCGGCGGTGCTGACGCCACTCTGACCAGCGCCGTCGATGACAACAGTCTGTTAGGCAGCACGATCCCCTACAGCGACCTGGATGTGTTCGCTGACGTTGATGGTCTGACCGTGGCTTTGGGCAGCACCAGCAGCGACGGCAAAGGACTGTTCAAGCTGACGCTGCTGGCTGACAAGTTGGCCCAGCTGGGCCAGGGCCTGCGTCAGTTCTGGGCGGTTGTGCGCGATGCCGCCGGCAATCAATCCCGTTCCCCGGCTCTGACAGCCATGGTCGATACGGTGGCCGAGCAGGTGCCGCTCAACCTCTCCCTGGGAGGCGCAGATGCCGTGGTGTCGAGCCTCGAGGGTGATCGCACCATCCGCGGTCTGGCTGTGGCTGGTCGAGCCGTGACACTTGAGGCAAGGGTGCCGGCCCGCGGAACGATCCCAGGCTTCTCCCGCTCGCTCGCCACGGTGATGCCGGCTGCAGATGGCAGCTTCCAGTACACCTTGAGTAGTCGCGATCTCCAGGAGCTGGGCGAGGGGAGTGGCGTCCAGCTCGTTGCCAGTCAGCTGGATCCGGTGGGTAACGTCGGGCGCTCGGTCCCGCTGCTGTTCAGCATCGACACCACCGCCCCTGAGATTCCCCAGATCAGCAGCGTTGGTGGTGACGATGGGGTGATCACAAATGTGCTCAACTCCGGCGCCCCAGATGCGCAGGTGCGCGGTATCGCCCCAGCCGGCGCTGCAGTGTCCATCTGGGGGCGCGGCGATGCGACAGGATTCCAGTTGCTGGCCACCGTTGTCGCCTCCGCCGATGGAACCTTTGCCCACACGCTCACCAGCGCTCAGCTGTCCGGTTTTCAGCAGGGTTCCGGGAACCAGCTCCAGGTTCGTGTCAGCGATGACGCTGGGAACACATCGAGCTCTTACCCCTTCAGCTTCAGCCTGGAAACGCAGCCTCCCGCATCGCCCAGCCTCAATGGCCTCAATGGTGGGGCGTTGACATTTGATGCGGTTGCCCACGCCCTTGGTGGACTTTTATTCAGCGGACGAGCCATCGGTGCCGCTGCTGTGGAGTTGCAGCTGGCTGGCATTCCCCAGAAGCCACTTGCTTTGCCCAACAGTGATGGTGATTGGAGTGTCTGGCTTAGCAATAAGCAACTTGCCACCTTTGTGGCAGGCAGCAATGTATCCATCTCGCTCACTGCCCTTGGTCCACATGGTGACCGCTCCGCTGCCACCACAGCCACATTGCGTGTTGACTTCAAAGCTCCCGCCGTGACCAACGTGATTCAGGAGGGACAGTTCTTGCGTATTGTTCTCGATGAGGCTGTAGTCCTGCCTGCCACATTCCAGAGTTCCAGCTTCAGTGTTCGAGCAGGTACACGTTCAATACCGGTGCAAGGAGTTTTAAGTCAGACAACTTCCTCTGGTCGCACTGAACTGATCGTGCAATTGGGAGAAGTCCTCTCTACAGCATCTGTAATCAAGCTTGGATATGTTGGTGGTGGCATAGTCGATGCCCTCGGCAATGCGCTCCCCGCATTTAGCAATCGTGTTGTCACCCATGTTGTCTCTTCGGACTCGATAGGGGCTTCCTCGGCGCTACCTGTTTACAGCTATGAGACCTTCGAGCTCTCTGGCAACGCACCATCCCTGATCTTTGGCAATGACTATGACAATCAGCTTGTGGGTAATCAGTCGGATAATCTGCTGATTGGTGGTCGTGGGGCTGATTCGATCACTGGCGGTCTCGGCCGTGATACATACGTGTTCGTTGCTCTAAGTGACTCTTTGCTTTTTGATCCTTTAACGAGGCGCCCAGCAGTGGATAGGTTGAAGGATCTAGCCATTGGTACCGATATCATCGATGGCCCTTCGGCCATCCCTGCTTCTGCGATGCTCCATATCAATACTCCCTCAATGATTCCGACTGCTGACCTTTTCGAAGCACTGTTGCCTCCAGCCACTTTGCCTGCGTTTGGAGGATCAGTGATCACGACTGGTTCAGGTTCGTTAATGCGCACGTTTGTCGTGCTGAACGATGCAAATCCCGGTTACCAAGCTGATTCCGATTCGCTAATTGAAATCACTGGCTATACAGGGTTGATTCATGATCTCCGCATTATTTAGGGTCTCCTGAAAAAGCCAGATCCACTGCAGCGCAACTTGTTTCAGCGATCGAGACCCGATAAACTGACCTCGATCAGGGCAATCGACGATTGCTACAACTGCTGAGCGCTGCAGATGTACCGGAAA
>Ga0194118_10001707_pt1 | contig 30128 bp, 30 predicted proteins | sample TA2MahsurfametaG_2_FD_148662 | JGI IMG/M metagenome (GOLD analysis project Ga0194118, IMG submission 148662) | Freshwater microbial communities from Lake Tanganyika, Tanzania - TA2015013 Mahale N5 surface | ecosystem: Environmental > Aquatic > Freshwater > Lake | place: Tanzania: Lake...
GTCGCAGCGCCCGGTGAGCACTTCGATTGCCGGAATCAGGTCTGCCCGGTGAGGACTCGATTGCCGGAATCAGGCTCGCTCGATGAGCATGGCGATGCCCTGACCAACACCGATGCACATGGTGGCGACCGCGCGCCGGGTTGCGGTGCTTTCAAGCTGGTTGACCGCGGTGAGCACCAGCCTGGCACCCGAGGCGCCGAGCGGATGTCCGAGCGCAATTGCGCCGCCGTTGGGATTCACCAGCGGGGCATCGTCAGCAAGCCCCAACTGGCGGCAGCAGCCAAGCGCCTGCGCGGCAAAGGCCTCGTTGAGTTCGATCCAGTCGATGTCGGCGAGCTTGAGCCCAGTGCGCGCAAGGAGCTTTTCGGTGGCCGGGACCGGGCCCAAGCCCATCACCCTTGGTGCAAGCCCGGCGGTGGTCATCGCCACGATGCGGGCACGCGGCCTGAGGCCGTGCGCTTCAGCGGCTGCGGTACTGGCAAGAAGAAGCGCTGCGGCGCCGTCGTTCACCCCTGAGGCGTTGCCGGCGGTCACGCTGCCGTCGGCCCTCACCACCGGCTTGAGCCGCGCGAGCGATGCGAGCGTCGTGTCGGCGCGCGGGTGTTCGTCGTGCTCGAAGAGCACAGCTTCGCCCTTCCTGGAGGGCAGCGACACCGGCAGGATCTCGCGCGCGAAGAATCCGGCAGCCTGCGCGGAGGCGCAGCGTTGCTGGCTTCGCAACGCAAAAGCATCCTGATCCTCCCGCGAGATCGCCAGATCTGCAGCCACGTTCTCGGCGGTCTCGGGCATCTGGTCCACGCCGTAGCGCGCCTTCATCGCGGGGTTCACGAAACGCCAACCGATCGTGGTGTCGTAGACCGCATTGCTGCGCGAGAACGCAGCGTTGGCCTTGGGCATCACAAAGGGGGCTCTCGACATGCTCTCCACCCCACCGCCGATGCCAAGAGCGATCTCGCCACAGGCAATTGCCCTGGCAACTGTGCCCACCGCGTCGATGCCCGAACCGCACAGGCGATTGATGGTGGCCGCCGGGACTTCCTGCGGGAAACCGGCGAGCAGCGACCCCATGCGGGCCACGTTCCGGTTATCCTCGCCCGCCTGGTTTGCGCACCCAAGGATCACTTCCTCGATGGCGCGCGCATCGAGCCCAGGGTTCCTTGCGAGGAGCGCGGCCAAGGGCAGCGCAGCAAGATCGTCGCAGCGGATGCCCGATAACGCGCCGGCATAGCGCCCAAAGGGCGTCCGCACGCCGTCGCAGATCCATACCTCGTTCATCGCAGGACTTCCTCGGTGGATTCAGGGCAATTGCATCCCCGGTTTTCGGGATACGGAAGGGGGTCGTCGACCGGGGCGATCGCCGCTTCAGGCAACCGCAGATTCGGCCGCGGTCGAATTGTTGCACGGACCCGCCCGAGCCTGGGCCTCGATGCGCAGCCGCAGGACCCAAAGCAGCGCCAACCCGGGAAGCGCCGCCAACACGGTGAGCGCAAAAAAATGCGGCCACCCGAACTGCTCCACGAGCACTCCCGACGCCGGACCCACATACACCCGGCCCACCGCAGCGAGTGCCGAGAAAAGCGCAAACTGTGCCGCGCTGAAACGCGTGTCGGTCAGCGTCATCAGAAGGGCCACAAAGGCGGCAGTTCCCATGCCGCCGCACAGGTTCTCAAGTGCGATCGCGGCGGCCATCGAGGCGTAGGACTTGGGCGTGAGCGCAAGCATCAGGTAGGCGAGGTTCGAGATCGCCTGCGCCCAGCCAAACCACCAAAGCGCTGGCCAGAGGCTCGCCCCAAGCGGCCTGCGTGCGAGCCACCAGCCGCCGAAGAGCGCGCCGAGAATCGTGCACGCAAGCCCGAGTGCCTTGTTGACTGCGCCCACTTCCGCTGCGGTGAAGCCCAGGCCCCGCAACAGAAAAGCGGTGGAGAGTGCACCGGCGAACGCATCGCCAAGCTTGTAGAACACGATCAGAAGGAGAAGCGTGAGCGCCTGCGACTGCGAAAAGAAGGCATCCCAGGGCTCGAGCAACGAGGGAAACCGCGCCCTGCGCGCGGCCCACAGCGCTGCCAGTCCGGAGCCCAGCATGAGCGGTGTCTCGATACCCAGCTTGGCGAGCTGCAAGCCGCGCGCCGACCACGGCGGATCCGCGGCGCGCAGAACCGGCATCAGATTGTCGACCAGCAGCGCCGAGCCCAGCCAGTAGACCCCCGCACCGGCTGCGAGCATTGTGAGAAAGCCCCTCCACTCGCCCCAGGCGCTGCTTGCAACCGGCCTTGTATGCACCGCCGGTACCATGCCTGCTGCGAGCGCAAGGAGCGCAAAGAGCCCCCCCATCGCGAGAAACATGCCGTGCCAGCCAAGCCACAGGTCGGCAATCACCAGCGCGAGTCCACCCGAAACCAGCATGGCACCACGGTAGGCAAAGACCGAAACTGCCGCGCCCGCGCCGCGTTCCTCGGCGAGCAGGAGTTCGTTGCGGTAGGCGTCGAACACCACATCGTTGCTTGCCGAAACAAAGGCAAGTGCGACTGCGAGCACGCCCAGCGTCTGCAGGCTGCTCACCGGATCGAGGCGCGACATCAAGGCGCAGAGCACCGCAATCACCGCAGGACAAAGCACCATCCACCCCTTGCGCCGCCCGAGCAAGGGCAGATCGAAGCGATCAAGCAGCGGTGCCCAGGCAAACTTGAAGGTGTAGGGCAAACCCACCAGCGCAAAAAGCCCGATCGTTTTCAGATCGACGCCTTGTACAGTGAGCCACGCTTGCAGTGTTGCGCCGGAGAGGGCAAGCGGCAGGCCGCTTGCAAATCCCAGCAGCGCCACTGCCATCATCCGACGGTTGAAGTAGAGCGCGCTAAAGTACACAGGTCGCGACGTTCCCGGGTGCACAGGTCCCGATGTTCATGGTGATCCGATAGTAAACCCCGAATGGCCACCCCGCTCCACCTCCCGCAGCGTCTGTTCGTCGTGGCGCTCGTGGTCGCCTGGCTCGGCAGCGCCTGGGCGGCAAGCAGCGATGCAACGGCAGGCGACGGTATCCAGTTGCCTCCGCGCTCGCGCATGGCCGATCTCGTGTCGGCCGAACAGATCGAGCAACGGGCAGCACTGCAGTACCAGCAGATGCGTGAGAGCGCATCCTCCCAGCGCGCCCTTGCCCCGGAGGGACACCCCAAACTGCTGCGCCTTCAGGGCATTGCCAAGCGCCTGCTGCCCCACGCCGGACGCTACAACGAGCGCGCCACCCAGTGGCGCTGGGAGGTCTCGCTGATCGGTTCGCAGGCGCTCAACGCCTTTGCCATGCCGGGGGGAAAGATCGCCTTCTACACCGGGATCATCGAGCGTTTGCAACTCACCGACGATGAAATCGCCTTTGTGATGGGACACGAGATTGCCCACGCACTGCGCGAGCACGGCCGCGAACGCCTGGGTAAGGCCATGGTTGCCCAGGGTCTTTCCTTCGGTGCCTCGGTGCTGTCGCAGGTTCTGGGCTATGGCGATATTGGCGGGCAGCTCGCGCGTGGCGTTTCGAGCGTCACGATGCTCAAGTTCAGCCGCGACGACGAGTCGGAAGCCGACCTGCTTGGCATGGATCTGAGTGCCAGGGCAGGATTCGACCCCGCAGCAGGCATCAGCCTCTGGGAGAAGATGGGTGCAGCGGCGGCCTCGAGTGCGCAGGGTTCACCCCCGCAGTGGCTCTCCACGCACCCCTCACACGACACGCGGATTGCCGAAATCCGCAAGGCCCTGCCTAAGGTTCTTCCGCTTTATGAGCGCGCTCGCAAGGAACAGGGTCAAGCGCGTAGTCGATGATCAGCGGTGCGTGGTCGGAGAAGCGCGGTTCGCGCTGCACCTGCCACCCTGTTGCGCGCTCGGCAAGATCTGGCGTTGCCAGTTGGTAATCGATGCGCCAGCCCACGTCGTTGGCAAAGGCCGCCCCGCGGTTGCTCCACCAGGTGTACACCGCCCGGTCGGGCTCGAGGCGGCGAAACACGTCGACCATGCCGTGCTGGTTGATCAGGCTGTCGATCCACGCCCGCTCTTCGGGAAGAAAGCCAGGATGGTTCTGATTGGCTCTCCAGTTGCGCAGATCGATCTCGCGATGCGCAACGTTCCAGTCGGCACAGATCAGCAGTGGTCGGCGCTTGCGCCGCAGATTCGCGAGGTGCAGGCTGAAGCGGCGCATGAAACGGAACTTGGCCTGAAGTTTCTCCTCGCTGGTCGACCCGGAGGGCACATAGAGCGAGATCACCACGAGGTGACCGAGATCAACTTCGGTGTAGCGGCCCTCGCTGTCGAATTCGGGCTCGCCAAAACCGTAGTGCACTGCGATCGGGTTTCGCGCGCTGTAGATCCCGGTTCCCGCATAGCCCGGCTTCACCGCAAAATGAAAGTGGCCGGGCATCGGTCCGCGTGCACTTTGCAGCAGCCGCATCGACGCATCGAGGTCCTTGTCCTGCGCGCGGGTCTCCTGCACGCACACGAGGTCGGCCTCCTGCGTGGCCATCCAGTCAAGCCATCCCTTGCGCGTTGCAGAGCGGATGCCGTTGAGGTTGAACGTGATGACACGCATCGCTTACCCTCTTTCCCGTGGTCGATTCCTCAACAACCCTTATGCCGCCACCCGTAGCCTCGATTGCCGCCGAGTTTATCGACTTCGCCATTTCCACGGGAGTCTTGCGCTTCGGCAACTTCACAACCAAGGCAGGGCGCCTCAGCCCCTACTTCTTCAACGCCGGACTCTTTTGCAACGGCGACCGGCTGGACAACCTCGCGCGCTACTACGCGCGTACTTTCCTTCAGGCAAGGCGCGAAGGCCGGTTGAGCGCCGACATGCTCTACGGACCCGCCTACAAGGGTATTACGCTGGCAAGCGCCACCGCAGTCGCGCTTTCGCGGGAAGGCTGCAACCTGGGCTTTGCCTTCAACCGCAAGGAGGTCAAGGACCACGGCGAAGGGGGCGTGATCGTGGGTGCAGCGCTCGAAGGGCGGGTCCTGATCGTGGACGACGTGATCTCGGCGGGCACCTCGGTGGCCGAATCGGTGCAGATCATCCGTGCGCAGGGGGCTGAGCCTTCCGGAGTGCTTTTGGCGCTCGACCGCGAGGAGCGATCGGGCACCGCTGAGGAGGTGGGCGCGCAGTCTGCGATCGACGAGGTTCGTGAACGCTTCGGACTGCCGGTCGTGGCCATCGCCACCCTGAGCGATCTCATCGGGTATCTCGCGCAGCGCGAGGATCCGGAGCTTGCACGCTGGCAAGCGCCTCTGGCGCGCTACCGCGCGCGCTACGGCGCCGCCCGATTGCGCAGCAGCTGATGCACCTGGGCGGGATTGGCCTTGCCGCCGCTCGCCTTCATCACCTGGCCGACCAGTGCATGGAGCGCCTTGTCCTTGCCGGTCCGATACTCGGCAACCAGCCTGGAGTTGGCGGCGAGCACCTGATCAACGATCGCTTCGATCGCAGCGGTGTCGTGCATTTGCCGCAAGCCCCGCGCTTCGATCAGCGCATCGATGCGCGCAAGCTCCCCGGGAAGGGTCTGTTCTGCCTGGGGCGTCGCGCCTTGGGTGCCCGAGGCTGCGTCCGAGCGCTCGGCAAAGAGCTCGCGGGCGGTCCGCCCCGCGATCGTCCCGTCTTCGAGCCGCAGCAGGATCGCGGCAAGCGCGACCGCACTCAGGGGTAGCTCCGCATAGCCGATGCCCTGGCGATTGCAGGCGGCGGCCACTTCGCCAAGCACCCAATTGGCGCACAGCTTGGGCCAGCCCTGATGCTGCGGCTTGTGCACCCGGCAGGCCTGGAGCAAGGTTTCGAAGTAGGCCGCGGCCTCGCGGCTTGCGGTCAGGCCAGCTGCGTCATAGGCCGACAGTCCGAGGTCGCGTTGCAAGCGCCCGCGCATCGCCTGAGGCAATTCGGGAAGCCTTCGCGCTTCGGCCTCGAGCCAGTCCGGGTCGATGCAAAGCGGCGGAAGGTCGGGGTCGGGGAAGTAGCGGTAGTCGTTTGCGTCTTCCTTGCTGCGCATCGCGCGGGTTTCGTTTCGGTCCGGATCATAAAGTCGGGTCTGCTGCACCACACGTCCGCCATCCTCGAGCAGTTCAACCTGCCGTGCCAGCTCCACATGGATCGCCTGCTCGAGGAAACGGAAGGAATTGAGGTTCTTGATCTCGCAGCGCGTGCCGAGGGTTTGGGCGCCGCGGCGACGCACCGAGACGTTGGCGTCGATCCGGAAGGAGCCCTCCTGCATGTTTCCGTCGCAAATGCCGATCCACACGACAAGAGCGTGCAGGCTGCGTGCATAGGCAACCGCTTCAGCCGAAGAGTGCATCTGCGGCTCGGACACGATCTCGAGGAGTGGCGTTCCGGCCCTGTTGAGGTCGATCCCCGAGAAGCCTGCGTAGTCCTCATGCAGGCTCTTGCCTGCGTCTTCCTCGAGGTGCGCGCGGGTGAGGTCGACCACCCGCTCGCCGGCTTCGCGCGGGTCGCCTTCGGACAGCCCGATCGGAATCCGGCCGCCGCTCACCACGGGGCACTCGTATTGACTGATCTGATAGCCCTTGGGCAAGTCGGGATAGAAGTAGTTCTTGCGGGCAAAGCTCGACCTTGGAGCGATCGTTCCACCCACGGCGAGGCCGAAGCGCACCGCGCACGCGACCGCCTCGCGGTTGACGGTGGGCAGCACTCCTGGCAAGCCCAGATCGATGGCGCAAGCCTGCCGGTTGGGCTCGGCGCCGAAGACTGTGGAGGCACCCGAGAAGATCTTCGCGCGGGTGCGCAGCTGCACATGCGCCTCGAGCCCGATCACCGCCTCCCAATACGAGGGAAGATTCATCCAGCCGTGTCCTTGAGCGCCATCGCCCGCGCCTGAAAGGCTTCAGTGAAACGGGGGCCGGGCACAGTGATGGTCCGTGTGGCGCTGAAAGTTGTCGGCCACCTGCAGGAGCAGCGCCTCGGAGCAGTCGCGCCCGATGAGCTGCAGCCCCACCGGCAAGCGCGGCGCGGCAAGAAAGCCGCACGGCAACGACATCGCCGGAAGGCCCGCGAGGCTTGCGCCGAGGGTGTAGATGTCAGCGAGGTACATCTGCACCGGATCCTCCATCATCTGGCCCCGGGGCCAGGCTGCTGTTGGCGACACCGGGCCGACCAGCACATCACAACCATGCAGAGCCCGGGCAAAGTCCTGCGCGATCAGCCGGCGCAGACGCTGCGCCTGCAGATAGTAGGCGTCGTAGTATCCCCGCGACAAGACATAGGTACCCACAAGGATACGGCGCTGGACCTCGGCACCAAAGCCTTCGGCCCGGCTGCGTTCATAGAGATCGAGCAGGTCGCGGGGCTCCTCGGTGCGATGGCCAAACCGAATGCCGTCGAAGCGCGCGAGGTTGCTGGAAGCCTCGGCCGGAGCGATCACATAGTACGCAGGTATCGCAAGTTCGGTGCGTGGCAGCGACACCTCCACCCTTTGCGCACCGAGCCGCTCGAGTTCGCCGATCGCAGCGTCGATCACTGCGCGCACTCCTTCGTGGAGGCCCTGTGCAAAGTACTCCGCAGGCACTCCGAGGCGAAGCCCGGCAAGGGGCCGCGCCGGGTCCGCACCGGGCAGCGCGCTTCCGATGCCGCGGGTGAAGTCCTCGGGCCCGAGGTTCCGGCAGGTGGCATCGCGCGGGTCGAACCCCGCCAACGCCTGAAGCAGCAACGCGCAATCGGCTGCCGAACGCGCCAGCGGACCCGCCTGATCGAGGCTCGACGCAAAGGCAATCATCCCCCAGCGCGACACCCTGCCGTAGGCAGGCTTGATGCCGGTGACGCCGCAGTGCGCCGCCGGCTGCCGGATCGATCCTCCGGTGTCGGTCCCGGTGGCTGCGCAGACGAGTCCTGCGGCAACCGCAGCTGCGGATCCGCCGGAGGAGCCGCCGGGCACCCGCGTCAGATCCCACGGGTTGGCAACCGCCCCGAATGCGGAGTGCTCGTTGGTTGAACCCATTGCGAATTCATCGCAATTGAGCTTGCCCAGGCACACCATCCCCGCGCCCGCAAGGCGATCCACCACTGCCGCATCGAAAGGACTGCGGTAGTTGGCGAGCATGCGCGACCCCGCCGTGGAGCGCCAGTGCCGCGTGACGAAGATGTCCTTGTGCGCCATGGGCAGCCCCAGCAAGGGGCCGTTCTCGCCCGCCGCGCGCCGCTGATCGGCACGACTTGCCTGCTCAAGACTCAACGCAGGCTGCACGTCGACAAAGGCGTTGAGTCCGCTCCGCGCAACCCGCGCCAAAGCCTCCTCGGTCAGTTCGCGGCTGCTGATTTCACCCGCTCGCAGAGCGTTCGCCACCGCCACAAGTGAACGTTCAAGCATGCGCGGGGCAGCTGGGCAAGGTGGAGAAGTGAGCCGCGAAAGGCATTCTTGCGCCGACGCGCGACTCAGTCGAGGACCCGGGGAACCAGGTAGAGGCCATCGCGCGTGAGCGGAGCAGGTGCCTGGAGGTCGTCGCGCGCATCATCTTCGCAAACCACGTCGTCGCGCAAGCGCAGGACCGGGTCGTGCGGGTGCGCCATCGGCTCCACCCCGTGGGTGTCAACCGCCTGAAGCCTTGCGATCAACTCCATGACGGCATTGAGCTTTTCGCGCACCTGCTGCAGTTCGCCATCCTCGACCCGCAAACGCGCAAGTCGGGCAAGCGAGCGGATGTCGTGATCGCTCAGCGACACGGAGGCAGCGTCCATTCCATCGGGGAAGTTTAGCCGAGGGCTGCGGTGGCCGCGCCGGGTCACGCTTGCGATCAGCAGCAACGCCGGGCTGGTCGCCCACCCGCCACCGCCGGTCGCGTGAGCGCGGGGCGCAGTTCCGACAGCGGCGCGCGCCAAGGTATCATTCGGCGTTTACTTCGCAGAGAGAGCTTTCGCCCGCGCTCACCATGTTCGGCTTCGTACGCAAGTATTTCTCCACCGATCTGGCCATCGATCTCGGTACCGCCAACACCCTGATTTACGTACGCGGCAAGGGTATCGTGCTCGACGAGCCCTCGGTGGTGGCGATCCGCACCGAGGGCGGGCCGAGCGGCAAGAAAACCATCACTGCCGTCGGCGCCTCGGCCAAGCAGATGCTCGGGAAGGTCCCCGGAAACATCGAGGCGATTCGCCCGATGAAAGACGGCGTGATCGCCGACTTCACGGTCACCGAGCAGATGCTCAAGCAGTTCATCAAGATGGTGCATGACTCGAGGCTTTTCTCGCCAAGCCCGCGGATCATCATCTGTGTTCCCTGCGGGTCAACGCAGGTCGAGCGCAGGGCGATCCGTGAGTCCGCACTCGGCGCAGGAGCGTCGCAGGTCTTCCTGATCGAGGAACCGATGGCAGCGGCGATCGGTGCGGGTCTGCCGGTGTCGGATGCCAGCGGCTCGATGGTGGTTGACATTGGCGGCGGCACCACCGAGGTAGCGGTGATTGCGCTCGGCGGCATGGTCTACAAGGGTTCGATCCGCGTGGGTGGCGACAAGTTCGACGAGGCCATCGTGAACTATGTGCGACGCAACTACGGCATGATGATCGGCGAGCCAACCGCCGAGGCGATCAAGAAGCAGATCGGCTCGGCCTTTCCGGGGGCGGAGTTGCGCGAGATGGAAGTGCGCGGCCGCAACCTTGCCGAGGGTATCCCACGCACCTTCACCGTTTCCTCCAACGAGATCCTCGAGGCGCTCAACGATCCCCTCAATCAGATCGTCACTTCGGTAAAGGTGGCCCTCGAGCAAACGCCTCCGGAGTTGGGAGCCGACATCACCGAGCGCGGCATCATGCTCACTGGCGGCGGTGCGCTGGTGCGCGACCTCGACCGCTTGCTCGTGGAGGAGACCGGGCTTCCAGTGCTGATTGCCGAAGAGCCGCTCACCTGCGTTGTGCGCGGTTGCGGCATGGCCCTCGAGCGCATGGACCAGTTGAGCTCCATCTTCACCTACGAATAAGCCTTGCCGGGAGGCGCGATGCAGGGCAGTGCACCGCCACTGTTTCGCCAGGGGCTGCCGGCCACCCTGCGTTTTGTCGCCTTCGCAATTGCTGCGGTAACCCTGAGCTGGGCGGATACCCGTCTGCAGTGGCTTGTCGGCTTGCGCGCTGGCGTCGTTGCAGTGCTCGCGCCTGCCGAGCAGGCGATGGGGTCCCCGCTGGGACTGTGGAAGGACTGGGTGCTCGACGTTGGTCAGGCCGAGAGCCTGCGCCGCGAGAACGTACGCTTGCAGACACTGCTTGCCAGCATGGCGCTGGTCACCCAGCGTGACGCCGAACTCGACCAGGAGAACCAGTCGCTGCGTGCCCTGATGCAGATCGGCCCGCGCAAGGGCTGGACAAGCCGCGCTGCGCAGATCGTGAGCGAACGGCGTGATCCCTATGTGCGAAGGCTCGGGATCGACAAGGGTCAACAGCAGGGGATTGTCCCGGGCCACGCTGTGATGGATGCGCAAGGGCTGATCGGACAGGTGACCCGGGTGTACCCGCGAAGCGCCGAAGTCACCGCCATGACCGACCCGAGCATGGCGGTTCCGGTGGTGAACCAGCGCAATGGGCAGCGCGCGGTGCTCTTTGGCAGCGGCATGAGCGGCGTGATGGAGCTGCGCTTCACCGCGAGTTCGGCCGAGATGCAGATCGGCGACCTCCTCTTCACCTCGGGAATCGACGGCGTGTTTCCCCCGGGCGTGATGACCGGGGTGATCCATCAGATCGAACGCAATCCGGGAAGCCCCTTTCCGCGGGTGCTGGTGAAGCCGGCGGGCGGCATCGACACGGCGCGTGTGGTGCTGATCGTTGGCCCGGAGTCGAGCGACAGCGCGCGCGCCGAGGTGCGGCAGTGAACACCCTGCCGCCCTCGCCTTTTGGCAAACCCGCCCTTGTCCTTCTGCCCGCCAACGGCTTTTTCGCCGCCTTCACCCTGATCCTTGCAGTCCTTCTCGACATCCTGCCCTGGGGCCAGCTTCCCGCAGTCCCCCAGTGGAGCGCAGTGGTGCTCACCTTCTGGGGGGTGCAGCAACCACGGATGGTGGGATTCGGGTGGGCTTTTGCGCTTGGCCTGATCCTTGATGTCCACGCAGGTGCGGTCCTGGGCGAACAGGCGCTCGGCTTCCTGGTGATCACCTATGGCTCGGTGGCGCTCCACCGGCGGCTTCCCGCCTTCGGCCTCTTTGGTCAGATGCTGCATGTGATCACCCTCTTGCTGATGGCGCAGGTCTGCAGGGTGGTGCTTCGACTGAGCCTCGGCGCCGAGTTTCCCGGGTGGTGGATCTTTCTTTCGCCGATGACGAGCGGGCTCTTCTGGCCGCTGCTGTCCCCGCTCCTTCTTTCGCCGCAGCGCCGCGCGGTGGCCTACGACGACACGAGGCCGCTATGAGGCTGCGCTGGCCGTGGTGGAAGCCGGGCACGACCCCACCGGCAGCCACCCCACCGGCTGCCACCCCACTGGGCCCCCTCCTGGGGAGGCTTGGCGCTGTCGCTGCAGGGTCCGGGCCAAGGCACTCGCCGGCCCCGGGCGGCACCCAGCAAGTCTTCGAGCAGCGCAGCCTGGTGGCCATGGTGGCGGTGATGGCGCTCTTTGGCGCCTTGATGGGCCGCTTTGTCTGGCTGCAGTTTGTGCAGCATGAAAGCCTGCGCGACAAGGCGGAGGACAACCGCATCGCACTGGTCCCCGTGCCTGCCGCGCGCGGCGTGATCTTCGGGCGTGAGGGCGAGGTGCTGGCCGACAACCTTCCAGCGTACAACCTCGAGATTGTCCCTGCGCAGACGCCGTCGATCGACGAAACCCTCGACACAATCGAGACAATCATCGAGATTGCGCCGAAAGACCGTCGACGCTTCAAGCAATTGCTGCGCGAGAGTCGCAGCCTCGATTCGCTGCCGCTCAAGGGCCGCCTCAGCGACGAGGAGGTTGCACGGATCTCGGCCAACCGCTACCGGCTTCCCGGTGTGGAGATCAAGGCGCGCCTCTATCGCACCTATCCCTACGGAGCACCGCTCGCACACGTGGTGGGCTACATCGGCCGGATTTCGCAAGCCGAGAAGCGTCTGCTCGAAGACCGCGACGACAGCGTGAACTTTGCGGGAAGTACCCATGTCGGAAAGACCGGGCTGGAGCGCAGCTATCAGCACCTGTTGCACGGCCAGACGGGCTTTGACCGGGTGGAGGTGACGGCAGGCGGGCGGATCTCGAGGGCGCTCGAGAGGATCGCACCCACAGCAGGCATGAACCTGCATCTCACGCTGAGCATGCCCTTGCAGCAGGCTGCGATCGAGGCCTTCGGCGAGCGCCGTGGTGCGCTCGTGGCCATCGAGCCAGCCACCGGGGATGTGCTCGCCTTTGTCTCGCGTCCTGATTTCGATCCCAATCTCTTTGTTGACGGTATCGACCCAAGGAGTTGGCAGGCCCTCATGGGCGACCCCGACCTGCCGCTCCTCAACCGTGCCCTGCGCGGTACCTACCCGCCCGGATCGACCTACAAGCCCTTCGTTGCGCTCGCCGCGCTGCAGTCGGGTAAACGCAACCCCCACCAGCACTACCGTGACCCCGGCTACTTCGAACTCGGCGGTCACCGTTTCCGCGACTCCCGACCCGAAGGTCACGGCTCGGTGGATCTCAAGAAGTCGATCGTTGTGTCGAGCGACACCTACTACTACCAGCTCGCACACGAGATGGGTCCCGACTTGATCGCCGAGCATGTGCGCATCTGGGGCTTTGGCGAGCCAACCGGCATCGACCTCGAAGGCGAGTCGGGCGGGGTGTTGCCCACCACGCGCTGGAAGCTCGAGCGCACACGCCAGCGCTGGCTGCCGGGCGAGAGTCCCTCGATCGGGATTGGTCAGGGCTACAACGCCTTCACGATCCTGCAACTCGCGGTGGCGACCGCCGGTCTGGCGAACCAGGGCAAGGTGATGAAGCCGCGACTGGTGCGTCGCGTGGTGGACCCCTCGAGCCGGCAGGAACAGAGCTTTGCACCGGACATCCTGCACGACAGCGGCGTGCAGGCGCAACATCTTGCACTTGTCATCAACGCCATGCAGGAGGTGAACCAGTTCGGCACCGCGCAGGGATCGTTTGCACGCGCACCCTACACTTCGGCGGGCAAGACGGGTACCGCGCAGGTGATCGGCATCCGGCAAAACGAGCGTTACGACGCGCGGCGTATCGCCGAGCGGCATCGCGACCACTCGCTCTACATGGTGTTTGCACCTGTGGAGTCACCGCGTATTGCGCTCGCAGTCATCGTGGAAAACGGCGGCTTCGGGGCTCAGGTTGCCGCACCGATTGCGCGCAAGGTCATCGACCGCTACCTGCTCGATCCGCAGGGCCGGTAGTCGCCACCGCGGCTCCGACAACCGCAGCGGTTCCTGCCCGGCTCCATCGTGGCGATCAACCCGAGCATGTTCAACCCCTTCAATGCCTGGGCCGGACTGCAGCGCCAGTTCGATGTGTTCGACCGTCCGCTGCTGCTCATCACGCTCGCGCTCATGGGCATCAGCATGTTCACCATGCTTTCGGCAGCCGCTGATTTCCCGGGGCGGGTGGAGGCGCATGGGCGCAATCTGCTGCTGTCCCTCGCGCTCATGTGGCTGGTTGCCCGGATACCGATCCAGTGGATCACCCAGTCGGCGCTGCCCCTCTATGCGCTTGGCCTGCTGCTCCTGATCGCGGTGGCGCTCTTTGGCGACGTGAGCAAGGGCGCGCGTCGCTGGCTGCACCTGGGCGTCGTGCGCATCCAGCCCTCGGAACTGATGAAGATCGCCATGCCGCTGATGCTTGCCTGGTACTTCGCCCGTCGCGAGGCGCAGCTCAAGCCAGGCGACTTCGTTTGGGCAGCGTTTCTTGTGCTGGTTCCGCTCCTTCTGATCATCCGTCAGCCCGACCTCGGAACCGGGATTCTCGTCTTCGCGGCTGGAGCTTTTGTGCTCTTCATGGCCGGATTCAGCTATCGCCTGATCGCACCTCTCGTTGTTGCATCCCTGGGGCTTGCCCTGCTGCTGCTTGCCTTTGGCGCAAGCTTGTGCGAGCCCGAGGTGCACTGGGTGGTGCTGCACGAATATCAGAAGCAGCGCGTCTGCACCCTGCTCGACCCCAGCCGGGATCCGCTCGGCAAGGGGTTCCATATCCTGCAGTCGATGATCGCCGTGGGGTCTGGGGGTCTGCTGGGCAAGGGTTGGTTCGGCGGCACCCAGACGCATCTTGAATTCATTCCCGAACGCACAACCGATTTCATCTTCGCGGTGTTCAGCGAGGAGTGGGGCCTGCTGGGCAATGCGGTTCTGATGACCACCTACAGCGCGCTCATTCTGCGCGGACTCACCATCGCGCGGCGCGCCTCAACGCTTTTCGAGCGGCTTGCTTCGGCTGCGCTCATCCTCATGATCTTCACCTACGCCTTTGTGAACATGGGCATGGTGACCGGCGTGTTACCCGTGGTGGGGGTGCCTTTGCCGCTCATGTCCTACGGGGGCACCGCAGCCGTCACGCTTGGGCTGGGACTCGGGATCGTGCATGCGGCGGCCCGCCAGCGCCGGCTGGTTCCAACCTGAGTCTTTCGCCGGAAGCCCTGCACCCGAGGATGTCCGGGGAAACGACCCGGGCGGTCAATCGGGGCAGGCAGGCAGTCCGAGGGGCAGTCCGGGAGGCAGTCCGGGAGGCAGTACTGGCAGGTACTCCTTCGGGGTTCAGCCCACCCGCAGCACGATCTTGCCAATGTGCGCTGAGGATTCCATCAGCGCATGCGCCTTTGGCGCATCGGCGAGATCGAAGATGGCGTGGAGCGTTGGATGCATCGCACCCTCCTCAAGCCGCGGCCAGATATGCTGCTGGAGCGCATTCGCAAGCCGTTCCTTTTCGGCATTGCTGCGGGCACGCAGTGTGGAGCCGGTGAACGTGAGCCTGCGGAGCATGAGCAGAGTCCAGTCGATCTCCACGCGGGGCGTCTGCAGGAAGGCAATCTGCAACAGGCGACCCTCGAGTGCGAGCGACCTGAGGTTCTTCTCGATGTACGGACCACCGACCATGTCGAGGATGAGGTCCACGCCCTGCTTGTCGGTGAGGCGCGCCACTTCGGCCTGGAAATCCTTCTCCCGGTAGTTGATCGCATGGTCGGCGCCGATGCGCAGCACCGCCTGCTCCTTCTCGGCCGACCCCACGGTCGTCCATACGATTGCACCCCAGGCCTTGGCCATCTGGATCGCAGTCATGCCAATGCCCGAGGAGCCCCCGTGGATCAGGACACGCTCGCCCGCCTGCAAGCGGCCCCGTTCGATCACGTTGGCCCAGACGGTGAACATGGTTTCGGGCAGTGCGGCCGCTGCGTCGGGTTGCATGCCGCGGGGAATCGGCAAGGCCTGTCCTGCTGGAACCGACACGTACGCGGCATAGCCACCGCCGTTGCAAAGGGCGCAGACGGCGTCGCCCTCGTTCCACCGGGTCACACCCTCCCCGCGTGCAACCACCTCGCCCGAGACCTCGAGGCCGAGCCACGGTGAGGCCCCGGGCGGGGGCGGATACTTGCCGGACCGTTGCAGGACATCGGGTCTGTTGACCCCGGCAAAAGCCACCCGGATCAGGATCTCACCCGGACCCGGACGCGGACAGGCCGCCTCGGCCAGATGCATCACCTCGGGTTCGCCGCCCTGACCGTGCTCGATGTAGCGGGTTGTGCTGGGAAGAGCTTGCATGATGCGTCGTTTTCGAAAGGGTTTTTGAGGGAACGATGGATCGGGGATCAAGGCGAGAGGTCGATACGCAGGGCGCAGCCCCGAGCGGCGATAGGGTCAGGACAGCTTGCCAGGCGCACCCATCCCGGGCCCGGTAGCGCCGTCCACAGCCGCCGGGGTTCTGGAAAACCGCTTCAGCGCTGCGCCGAGAATACCCTCTGGCATGAAGATGATGAAAAGCACCAGCAGCAACCCGTAGATCAGCTGGTCAACACCGTGTGCCTGGTTGCCGATCAACACCCGCAGAACCTCCGAAAGCACCAGCAGGAACACTGCACCGAAGGTTGGGCCGAGTAGCACGAACATCCCCCCGGCGATTGCCCCGAAGACCATCTGCAGCGAGATGCTGATGCCCGAGACCGTTTCGGGCGAGATGTAGAGCTGGTACTGCGCATAGAGTACGCCGCCGATGCAGGTCATCACCGCCGAGAGCACGGTGATGGCCAGCTTGGACCGGTTGACCGGGATGCCGATCGACGCGGCGGCGTCCTCCTCCTCGCTGATCGCCTGGAGCGCAAGCCGGGTCATGCTGCGATCCACCCGCTGCCACACCCACAAGGCAAGGAGCCAGAACGCCACCATGATGTAGAACCAGAGCACCTTGCTGTCGAACTGCAGGGCACCGAGCGCATAAGTCTCGGTGCCACCAAGGGCCGACCTGGGGGTGATGCCGAGCGAACCCCCGGTCTGATCGCGCAACGCAACGATCACCAGGCGCACCACTTCTGAGAGCGCAAGCGTGACGAGTGCGAAATAGTGCCCAACGATGCGAAAGCGAAAGCACGGGTAGCCGATGACCACCGCCAGGACGATCGTGGCGGCAATTCCAAGCAGCGCCCCAACCCATGGCGACACGCCGAAAAGGTTCCAGCTCAACACCACCGCGTAGGCGCCCACCCCCATGAAGGCGCCGTGGCCAAAGCTCACCATGCCGAGCCGTCCCATGATGGCCCAGCTGGTGTAGATATAGGCCCAGAGCACCGCCATCACCATCAGGTGGAGCGGGTAGCGGCCAAGCCCTGCCCATGGCGCAAGCAGCAAGAGCAGCAGCAAGCCGGCAGCAAGCGTGCGCGCGTTCATGGCTGATCCCCGGTTGGCATCATCGTCGTCGCGACAGCAAGCCCTCGGGCTTCCAGAACATCACCGCGATGAAGAACACGAAGGCGATCACATAGCCCCACTCGATCTGCAGGAAGAATCCCCCCACCGAGATGAACTGCGCAAAGACGAAGGCCGCAACCAGGCCGCCGATGAGATTGCCGAGGCCCCCAAGCACACAGATCAGGAAGGTGAGCGGGCCAAAGCTCAGTCCGATCGCGGGGTGCACGTCGTATTGCAACACCAGCAGACATGCTGCGAGCCCCGCGAACCCCCCGCCCAGGGCCGAGGTGAGCAGATAGATCCGGGTGGCGTTCACGCCCATGAGCGGCATGACGCTGCGGTCCTGACTGATCGCGCGGATCGCAGTCCCCAGGTAGGTTGTGCGCAGGAACCACCAGGTCGAGCCGATCGCCGTTACCGCAACCGCAAAGGCAAGCAGCCGTGACCCCGAGAGGCTCATGTCGCCAAGGTTGAGGCTTGGCATGCGAAACCCCACGTTGCGGAACTCCACCCCGAAGATCACGGTGGCGAGCGCCTGAAGGAAAAAGAGCACCCCGCCGGTGACCAGCAACTGGTTGATCGGTTCGGCGCTCAGCACCGGCGACACCACATAGTGGTGGAGCAGCATGCCGCAAACCGCAACCAGCCCGATCGAGGCAAGCATTGCAGCGGGCAGAGGCACCCCCTGCGCGGTATGCAGCCACCAGATTCCATACATCCCCACCATCACCAGCTCCGCATAGCAGATCCAAACGACGTCGATCACGCCGAAGATCAGGTTCAGTCCAAGCGCGAGCAGCGCGAGAAGACCACCGAGCAGGATGCCGTTGAGCACCGCCTCGAGCAGGAAGATGTCGAAAGGGTTCGTCACGGTCGCCTCGCGGATCTCACAGCAGGCCCAGGTAGGCACGACGCACTGCGTCGCTTCCGATCAGCGTTGCAGCGTCGCCGCTTTCGCGGATTCGGCCGGTCTCGAGCAGGTAGGCACGATCAACGATCTGCAGCACCTGCTGGATGTTCTGCTCAACGATCAGAACCGTGTAGCCCTCTTCGCGCAGCTGCCTCACCAGCGTGAAGATCGCCTGAACCACCAGCGGCGCAAGTCCAGCCGACGGCTCATCGAGCAGCAGCAGTCGCGGGCCCGACATCAGCGCCCGCCCGATGGCGCACATCTGCTGTTCACCGCCCGACATGGTCCCCGCCAATTGATGACGACGCTCGGCCATCCGGGGAAAGAGTGTGTAGACCTTTTCGAGCCGATCCGCAAAGCGCGCCCTTGCGGCCGGAAGGTAGGCCCCCATGCGCAGGTTGTCCTCCACGCTCAAGCGCGGAAACAACCGTCTCCCCTCGGGAACATGCGCAATGCCTAGCGACACCACCTCGTGCGGCGGCGCCTGGCTGAAGTCCTTCCCCTCCATCGTGAGTTGCCCGGAGCGCAGCCCGATCAGCCGCGTCATGGCCCGCAGCAGGGTGGACTTCCCCGCGCCGTTAGGACCCACCACCGCAACCGCCTCGCCCGCCCGCACCTCCAGGCTCACGTCAAAGAGCGCCTGGAAGCTGCCGTACCCGGCGTTGATCGCGCGGCACTCAAGCACGCTGCCGCCCGCTCGCCGCTTCGCTTGCCCGTTCGAACCCGGCTGCATCGGGCTGCTGCCGCCCGCTCGCCGCGTCTGCCTGCTGCTGCACCTGGGCAGCGTCACGGCCCAGGTACACCTCGACCACCCGGGGATCTCGGGTTACGGACGAGGGTGCGCCCTGCGCAATCACCTCTCCGTGGTCGAGCACGATGCAGCGGTCGATGACCTTCATCAGGACGCCCATTATGTGTTCGACCCAGATGATGGTGACCGCCTTTTCGTCGCGGATGCGTCGCAGCATCTCGGCTGCCGCAGCCATCTCCGACTCGTCGAGTCCTCCGAGGCTCTCGTCGGCCAGCAGCAGGCGCGGTCGGGTGGAGAGCGCACGCGCCATCTCAAGCTTTTTCAGGCCCGCTGCACCCAAACCCTCGACGCGCGCATCCGGGTGACCGGGCAGCCCGATCATCGCCAGCGCATCAAGCGCATGGCGCTCAGCCTGCGCACGCGTTACCGGCTGACTCGCCCCGTAGTAGGCGGCGAGTACCGTGTTTTCGAGGATGCCCAGCTTGCGAAAGGGTCGCGGAATCTGGAAGGTGCGCGCAAGCCCTCGTCGGCAGATCTCATGCGGGGGAAGGCCCGCGATCGGGATACCCTCCAGAAGCACCTCGCCCGAGCTGGGTGGATAAAGCCCGGCAATCACATTGAAGGTGGTGCTCTTGCCTGAGCCGTTGGGCCCGATCAACCCGAGGATCTCGCCCGGCATGAGTTCGAAACTCACCTGATTGACTGCGGTGAAGCCACCGAAGCGCTTGGTGAGCGATCGAACCGACAACAGGCTCACGCTGGCGCGCATCCAGTCGGGATGGCCTGAGGGTGGCGCCCGACGGCCGCTGCCGTCGGAAAGCGCTTACTGATAGCTGTAGCCGTGGCCCTTGGGCAGGGGCAGCACCGGGTCCCTGGTCTTGATTGCAGACGGCCACACCACAAAGGTATCGCGTGCGATGTACTGCATCACCACCGGCGAGGAAAGCTCGTTTTGTCCTGCCATCGGATGACCCGGCTGGAAGAAACGGACCCCGTAACCCTGAATCGTGCCGCCAACCGGTATGTCGGTCTCGAGCGCAGACTTACGCAAGGCTTCCGGATCGATACCGCCGTGCTTGCGGATCGCCCTCGGCAAAACGTCGGTGAAAAAAATCCACGACTGGTTGAAGCCCATCGACAGGTGCGGCGGAACCTCGTCGGCCTTCACCTCGGCCTTGTAGCGCTTCACCATCTCCGCAGTAACGTCCCCAAGTCCTTTGGCCAGGGTGGAGGCATCCAGAAGTTGTGCCGCGACCGGGTCGACGTTGAAGATGAGGTTTGCATCGTCCTTGAAAGTCTCGAAGAGCTTGTCGAATTGCCCGTAGCCGGCGCCGTGGCCGATCAGTGCCCCCCACTTGAGCCCCTGATCCTTCGACTGCCGCAGGAAGAGGGTGATGTCGGGGTTGTAGCCGGTGTGCAGAATCGCATCCGGCCGCGCGCGCTTGAGTTTCGTGACCAGGGGTGAAAGATCGGGCGCAGTTGCCGCATAGCCCTCCTTGAGCACCACGTTCATGCCGAAACTCTTGCACTTAGACTCGTTGCCCGAGGCCACACCAGCACCGTAGGGGCCGTCCTCGTAGATGATCGCCACGCGCAACTCCCTGGCGTCCTTGCCAAAGCGCGCCTTGGACTGCTCCTGAAGGAAGGTGCAGGACGCCTCGCCGAACTGGTCCGAATGAACCTGGGGACGGAACACATACTTGAGGTTCTTGTCCTTGAACACCGCCGAGGACACGCACACATTGGCCCACATGAAGCGACGCGCCTGATCAACCCTCTGGGCCATCGGCACGCAATGGGCCGACGAGAACACGCCCATGAGCAGGTCGACCTTTTCCTGGTTGAGGAGGCGTTCGGCCTCGTTGATGGCCACCTCGGTCTTGCTCTGTGCGTCGGCATACACCGGCACAACCCGGTAACCCTCCACCCCACCGCGCTCGTTGATCATGTCGATCGCGTACTTCGTACCCAGGTAACCCGCACGCGACCCGCCCGCCGCGAAGGGGCCGGTGAGGTCGTAGATCACCCCGATCTTGATCGTCTTGCCCTGAGCCTGCACTGCCGTAACACCGAGCGTGGCGCTTCCGGCGAGGATTGCACCCACCAAAACGCTCCGAACTCCTCTTGCCCAGACCCCTTTACCTTGTGCGATCCTCATGTGTGTCTCCTGTTGGGTGAACGAAGGCTACTGCGTGAAGCATTACATCTTCTTACTCTGGCGACCCCGGCGTGCGTTCCATTTTCCGAGTCGGGGCGCTGCGTGAAAACCGCGCACCGGGATACGGCCGCACGCTCAGCGCATGAACCGCCGAACATGGTCCGCGCCGAGACCTGCCGCCTCGAAATGAGCGCGGTAGCGCTCGATACGCGTGAAGACGTCATCGTATCCGGTGGCATTTCCCAGTGGATCCACATACATCAGGGCGCCGTGCACGGTGAAGAGGGTGATCATTTCACTGCAGTCGTCGGGCACCACCAGCGTGTGCGTCTCCCCTGGCGGTTCAAAAACATAGCTTCCTGTTTCCGCCAACCAGTCGTGCTCAAGATAGTGCCAGCGACCCCGGATAACGTAGGCTTGTACCGCACCCGAGTGGCAGTGCCTTTGCAGCACCCCGCTACGGCGTACACGCAAGAGATGCACGTAGTAGCCACCTGTGACATTCAGGTGGATCGGCCGGGACCATGACAACGCACCGATCGGGGCCCACAAGCGCTCATCCTCCGTGAGCAACTCGTGCTCCACGAGGTCGGAAACGATTCCCCAGGGTTGGGGTCTGGCGTAGGGCACTCGCCCTGGGTCTGCCGAAATTGCATCCAGAACTGCGGAGTCAAGCGGCTTGTTCACGGCATCTCCAGTGCGATCCCTTTTGGTAAACCGGCAACACAGAACTGGGCAAGCTGATCCGGCTCATGTTCCAGGCGCTGGACCCCTTCATTCAGGTCCTCAAACCCATTTCGCCGCTGGCGTGGATGCCGCTTGCGCTTTTCACCCTGAAGGATTCCAGCGTCTCGGCGATTTTCCTGATCTTCATTTGCTCGGTCTGGCCGATGCTGATCAACACTGCCTTTGGCGTGGCCTCGGTGCGCAGGGAATGGATGGACGTTGCACGCACGCTCGAAGTGAGGCCACTGCGCAAGGCACTTCAGGTGATCCTTCCTGCGGCGGCCCCCACCATCATGACCGGTATGCGGATCTCGATCGGGATTGCATGGCTCGTGATCGTGGCCGCCGAAATGCTTGTCGGTGGAACCGGTATCGGTTATTTCGTGTGGAACGAGTGGAATAACCTTTCGATCAGCAACATCCTGATTGCGATCCTGCTGATCGATGTGGTGGGCATGCTGCTCGACTTCCTGTTTGCCCGGCTGCAGCAGCTTGTGACGTACCGGGATTGAGCTGCACCAACTTGCGATGGTGGAATGAGCGCATTTCTTCAGGTCCAGAGCCTGCGCAAGGAGTATCCCGGATCGGGAGAAGCGGGCAGCCTTGTCGTCTTCGACGACATAAGCTTCAACATTCCGCGTGGCGAGTTTGCCTGCATCATCGGTCACTCGGGTTGCGGCAAGACCACCATCCTCAACGTTCTGGCCGGCCTCGAACAACCCACGGACGGTCATGTGTTTGTGGATGGCCGCGAGGTTTCCGGCCCCAGCCTCGATCGGGGGGTGGTCTTCCAGTCGCACGCGCTTCTGCCCTGGCTCAGTGTGTGGGGCAACATTGCCTTTGCGGTGAAGTCGAGATGGCCGCACTGGCCGAAATCACAGGTTGCCGGGCAGGTCCGGAAATACATCGAACTCGTGCATCTTCAGGGCGCTGAACGCAGGAAACCCGCGCAGTTGTCCGGGGGCATGAAGCAACGGGTGGGGATCGCGCGGGCCTTTGCGATTCAGCCGAAGATGCTTCTTCTCGATGAACCCTTTGGCGCACTCGATGCCCTCACACGCGGAAACATCCAGGACGAACTCGTGGAGATCGTGCGGCAGACCCAGCAAACAGTGTTCATGATCACGCACGACGTGGATGAGGCGATCCTTCTTGCCGACAGAATCTTTCTGATGAGCAATGGCCCTCGGGCAGTGATCGCCGAGATTGTGGAAAACACCCTGCCGCGCGGCCGTACCCGCACCACGATGCATCACGATGCGCAGTTCTATGCGATCCGGAACCATCTGATCGATTTTCTGATCAAGCGCGTTGGCGCGATGTCGGGCGATCGGACGGCAACGCCATCGTGTCCCCTCACCGTCCGTCCCGGACTGGTCGCTAACCCGGCCTGAACCCAAGGAGTACTTCAGATGAATGCCATGCGCGATTTCTCCGCCTCCAGGCCCATGACCCGTGAGGATGTCAGCGACCTCATCTACGCCGCCAAGGTTCAGGGCGGTATCCGATGGGCCGACGTTGCAAGGGAACTCGAACTCTCGAAGGAGTGGACCACCGCCGCGTGCCTTGGTCAGATGACCCTCACTGCGACACAGGCCCAGACCGTTGGCAGGATCTTCGGGCTTCCGAAAGAGGCTGTGGCACTGCTCCAGGTTGTGCCCTACAAGGGTTCGTTGCCGACCTCCGTGCCCACCGATCCCCTGATCTATCGGTGGTACGAGATCGTGAACGTGTACGGGTCCACGATCAAGGAACTCATCCATGAGGAATACGGTGACGGGATCATGAGCGCGATCGACTTTTCGATGGACATCGTGCGCGAGCCGGACCCGAAGGGCGACCGCGTGAAGGTGACGCTCTCTGGCAAGTTCCTGCCCTACAAGACCTACTGACTCAGATGCGGTATCGCGCAGTCGCCCTGAGCGTCCTTGGCTCGGCAGGGTGTAGATGGAGCCCGGCAACGCCGGAGGGCGGCTCGCCCGCCACCCGGGAGGTGTAGTGGTAGCTGATGTCGCTGTTCTTGCGATCCCAGAGGTTGAAGACCTCTAGCGCAAGACTCAGTCCTTCGCCCACTGTCTTGCTGATGCGAAGATTCGTGGTGAGGCTCGCGCGCGACCGGGCACTGTCGTCCTCCAGTAGGGGAGCCGATCCGAGGTAGCGCACCCCGATTGCGCCCGACCAGTTCCCGAGGTTGCGCAGGGCAAGGCTGAGGTTGGCAACTTTCTGGACGGCGTTGGGAATCCGGTTTCCCACCAGGTCGCCGTCTGAGTAGCGGGGCCGGGTCCACGCCAGGTTCAGGTCCATCAGCAGGGTTTGACCCTGCGACCAATGACTGCTCCACTCAACTCCGGAGCGCCTGCTTGGCCTTCCGGCCTCGGTGGTTCCGGCATCGCCCACATAGACCAGCTCCGAGTCGAACTTCAACTGCCAGAGGGCCAGTGCCGTCTGCAGGTTGGGCAGGATCCGGGTCTTCATGCCCACCTCCCGGCCCTCGGACCCAACCAGCGCGGGCACCCTTTCCACCGGCAAGGACGTCCTCGGGTCAACACCTGCCGTCGCGCCGCGCGCATCGTTGCTGTGAAACCCGCGCCCCGCGTTGAGGAAGATCTCGGTTTCCTTCCAGGGACCAAAAACGAGTGACAATTTCGGAGACCATCGGAAGGCCGTGGCCCTCCCGGAGTTTTCAGCCTGTGCAAGGCCCGTCACCTGCGCGTCGAGCTGGTCGGCCCTCAGGCCAGCCACAGAGCGTAGCCAGGATGTCCAGGCGATCCGGTTTTCACCGTAGAGCGACATCAGCGTCTGTCGAACCCGGTCATCACGCACCGTGGCGCGCAAATCCCTTTGCGCGCTGTCGAAAAGCCCAACGCGGATCCGGTCCTGACGCACCTGAACCCCGAGCGTGCTCTGCATGCTGCGATCGCCCCCGAGCGGGAGGATCCACGACCGCGATGCCTTGCCGCCCAGGACCGTCCTGTGGTCGGTCTGAGCAAACTGATCGGTGTCCCTCTCGAGCATGTAGGTGAAATTCGAGAAGAGATCCAGACTGTATTGGATCGCATACCACTCGAGCTGCGTGAGTCCATGGTCATCGGCTGCACGCCACCTTCCCGAGAGGCTGACCCGCCGCGTCGAGGCGCCGTCGCTCGGGTCGAGCGAATCAAACCGGCCAAAGGGTCTTCCCTGATAGGTACCGGCATCGATCAGCCGCTGAGGCACCTGGTCGGTGGAGTTCCAGCGCGCAGCATACGCCGCCAGGCTCATCGACCAGTTGACCTGCGGCGACCCGCCGCTGAGCGCGAAATGGGTGTGCAGCTTGCGCAGGCCCGCTGGCACGGACCACGGACCGTCGTGGTGAAGTTGCTCGATCGCCGCAAGGAGACCGATGCCTGGCGAGAGTTCGTGGGAGGCGGCAGCGAACCCGCGCAGATACCCTCGCTCACCCACGCCCAAGGTGTAGATCGGACGTTCGACCCTGGCGCGGTACACCACGTTTGCCGAGCCCGCCGACGAAAAATCGCCATCGGCAGCAAAGTAGGGGCCTTTGCGGTACTCCACGCGACTCACCAGCTCGGGGATCAGGATGTTCAGGTCGCTGTAGCCATGACCGTGGCCGTGCGTAGGCATGTTGACCGGTACGCCGTTGATGGTCGTGGCAAAGTCGGTGCCATGGTCGAGGTTCATTCCCCGCAGGAAATACTGGTTGGCCTTGCCGTCGCCCGAGTGCTGTGTCACCACCATGCCGGGGATGTATTCAAGCACTTCGGCGGGGCGCAACAGCGCGCGACTTCGCATGAGTTCAGCGCCGAACACCCCCTCACTTGCCGCATCGGCTGATCCGAGCGCGTGGCCGTAATGGCCAGTCACCACCACGGCAGGCGACTCGTGCCCACGGGCGGGGCATGCCGCCCCGAAAACCACGGCCAGCAGCAGCGCTGCCGGCGATACCGCCTTGAAGTCATTGCCGGATCGTCGCGCGCACGGCGCCTTTACGCGGTTTCCAGCGGGTTGGTGTGCACCCATCCCGAAATGCGATGGACGTCGTTGTCGGCAGGATCGGCGTGTGCGTCGGAAACTCAAGCCCAGACGGCTGCATGTTCGGCTGCAAAGTCTGCAAACCGGCGCGGTGCATGGCCCGTGAGGCGCTCCACATCAGGGCTGATGCCCGCGGCCCAGCCCTGCTTGTAGACCCGGTTCAGACTCATGAAGTAGCCCACCATCACCTCCGGCAAGCCCCAGGCGCGCAGGTCGGCTTCGGCTTGTTCCTCCGTGATGTCGTCGTAGCGGATCTCGCGTCCCGCCGCCTGGGCGATCAGTGCGACTTGCTGGCCGGTGGATAGCGCCTCGCCTCCGGTCAGGGTGTAGGTTCGAGCTGCGTGCGCAGACGGGTTGGTCAGCACCACGGCCGCCACATCGGCAATGTCACGCACGTCGATCACGCTGATGCCGGCGGTGCCATGCGGCGCGGCATAACGGCCGCCCCTGAGTTGAGCCGCATGGAAGTTCACCCAATTCTGCATGAAACCCGCTGGGCGAAGCAGCGTGTAAGGGATACCGCTGCGCTCCATCAGCGCATCGATGCGGCCATGCAGATTGGCAATCGCAATCGGGCTGGTTGCATCGGCCCCGGCCCCGGATGAGCGGACCATGTGTTTCACACCCGAGGCCTTGGCGGCTTCGACCGCATTGTGGGCCAGTTGCCAGGAGTCGGGCGTGAGCGGGAAGAGCAGAAACAAGGTGTGCACCCCAGCGAAGGCGCCGGTGAGCGAAGCCGGGTCGGCGAAGTCTCCAAAGACCATGCCTTCACCAGACCTGCGGCTCATCACGGCAAAGTCGGCGCCCCCGGCGCGCAGTTCCTTCACGAGTTCGGAGCCGATGGTGCCGCTCGCGCCAGTAACGAGGATGGGGGTTGTCATGTCGATCCTTTGAACGCGTGTTGCAGTGGGCTTGACTGGTGCTGGTTGATTCACTTCCAGACGAGCAGCTCTCCGGGTTGTCGTGCTCCATGGATTGTCGTACTAGCCGGGCTACTGGCTTGATCCTGGGCCACCTGCGCAGGTTCAGCAATCCGGTAGGCGATCACCCGGTCGCCTCGCTGCCGCCTGTCCCACATCCGCAGCAAAGCAGGGTGTCCGGTATCCGCGAAGTCGATGATGCATACCTCGGATTTGCCGGGGTGCCCGCGGTGCAGGCGGCGGATGTGCCGCTCGGCCCGCCTTGACGCCCTGTGGCAGATCCGCTAGACATCGGTGCGCCCCGAATCAGGCGATGGAGTGGCGCGACTTTCCCAGTCCTTGACCGCCTTGGGTGGCCCGAGCCTTCCACCCTTGCAGAAGTCGCGGGGCTGGACGACCGGCCGGGCATCATCGCCTGTCGGTTCGAACTTCAAGGGCGACAGCCGTATGAGTATGCCAGTATTGCGGTCTTGAGCCTCCTCCAGCCACGCCCATCCCATGCACACAACGCTTCCGCCCAACGCATTCCCGGCCACAATGGGAAACGGGTCCAACCCTTCGCTGGAGCGCTGGCTGCTCGAAGGAGTGCGCACGATCGCCGACTGGCCGAAGCCCGGGGTCATGTTCAAGGACATCACTCCGCTCTTTCACGACGCCGATCGTTTCCGCAGGATGGTCGATGCGCTTGCCCGGCGGCATGCCGGCAGCCAGGCTCAGAGCGTGGCCGGAATCGATGCGCGCGGCTTCATGCTCGGCGCGGCACTCGCCTATGCAATGGGGCTGGGATTCGTGCCGATTCGCAAAGTGGGCAAGTTGCCGGGTGAAACGCTGCGCGAAGACTATGCCCTCGAGTATGGGCAGGCGAGCGTGGAGATCCACGCCGACGCTTGTGCACCGGGTACACGCGTCGTTCTTGTGGACGACCTGATCGCCACGGGGGGAACCATGCTGGCCGGAGCGCGACTGCTGCAACGGCTCGGTGCGGAGGTGATCGAGGCGGTGGCAATCATCGATTTGAGCGACCTCGGTGGATCCGAGCGGCTGGCACGCGCTGGCTTCAGAACCTACAGCTTGCTGGTTGTGACATCCGACTAGCCAGGCCCGGGGTGCTCCTCCCGCTGCTCCTGCCTGCGCTCCTTCCAGTGCTCCGGTGCTCCTGCCAGTGATCCTGCCACTGCCCCTGCCGGTGCTGAAACCGACCAGACCGGCCGCTGGCCTGTGACGCGCCTCGACAAGTGGCTCTGGGCGGCGCGCTTCTTCAGGACGCGATCGCTTGCGCAGCGGGCCATCGCGCGAGGGCAGGTCAGGCTGGCGGGCGAACGTGTGAAAACTTCGCGCGAGGTTCGTGTGGGCGACGCGTTGAGCCTGGACCAGGGCGACTGGGTGCGCGAGGTTGAGGTGCTTGCGGTGGCAGAGATCCGCGGGCCGGCAAGCATCGCGCAAGGGCTCTACGTTGAGCGCGCAGACTCCGTTGCGGCAAGGGAGCGCGCGCTCGAACGTGCGCGGGAACGTCGAAGGCTTTTTCCGGAACCCGCACACAGCATCCAGGGCGGGCGTCCGACCAAGTTCGACCGCCGGGCGTTTGAACGGCTCAAGGGATGAGACTGGCGCACAAAGCCAGGCCATCCTCGTGCCGAAAGTCGGAAACGCAGTGCCGTCGCGCTTCAGGCGACATGTTGTTCGGCGAGGTCGCGCATGCGGTTTTGTGCAAGAAGGAGCGTGAGCGCCGAACTTGCTGCAAAGAGGATCCACAAGGCAACAAAGCCCACGGTGTAGGCGGCCATCGGCTCACCGTGAAGGTACTCCTGCACCAGGCTGATGTCTTCCGGATGGACAAGTGCAAACAGGAGACCGTCGGCCACCACCGCGAGCAGAAAGGCTGGCCACAGGATCTGCATCGCGCACCAGTAACCCCTACCCGGTGCCTGGCGAATCACGGGGGCTTCCGCGCTGTCCATTGTTGGGCTGCTCCTCGCATCACGGCTGGATCACCATTTCATCTTCGGATGCCGACCATAGGGCTTTCGCACGCCAGGCACCGGCTGCGTCCTCCACCATCACCTGCCAACGGCCTTCATCGGGCCACTTGAAATGTCTTGCAAGGTATTCGCCTTCGCCAAGCGGCTGCGCCGACGCCTGGAGATCGCGTCCTGCGAGCGTGGGGTGGATCCACTGCACCCGCACCGGATAGGGTGACGACCAGGGACGTCCCTGGGCCTCCACGTTGAGTTGCAAGCCCTCCGGCGTTGGCTTGAGGCGCAACTGCAGTCCCAGGGCCTGCGCGTGCGCTTCCTTGGCGAGCGATCGGTTGATCGCCTTGCCCTCGCGCCAGTATTCGTCAACCACCAGCGCGTGATTGGTGGTGACCGCGAGGTAAGCGGTGAAGACGCCACCAACGACCGCAAGCCCTGGCATGAGCATCAGCAGCCACGGCCACCTCTGACGGTACCAGGGCAGACCCGCAGCCGGGCTTTCGGAGCTGGCGCGCAACGGCTGAACCCGGAGGGTGTCCGCTGCGGAACTTTCAAGGTTGGGGCGTGGTTGCGAGTTGCTCATGGTGCGCGCCGCGGACCGTAGAAGGTGGTCTTTTCGAACACGGTGCCCGATGGGTCGGCAGCCGTGATCTCGAGCAGGATCTTGCTGGATCCAGCGGGCACCTTGTCGCCGGGCGCATGGATCGCGATTGCGACAAGCCGCGTGCTTGCCGCATCCACCCTAATCTCGGCTGGAAACACCTCAATCGCTTCCAGTCCGCTCGCACGCAGGGTGTAGCTCACCGGATGCTCTGCCGCATTGATGAGCTGGATACGGTAGCTGTTCTCGATCACACCGCCTGCGAGTTCACGAGCGAGCGAACCCCGATCACGCAGGATGTCGACCTTGAAGGGCGTCCGCAGGTTGAGCGCCACCAGGAGCGCCGCGCTGACCGCAACAAGGGTCACCCCGTAAACGATGATGCGCGGACGAAACATCCGGACCAGGATGTCTTTGTCGGCAACCCTGCCCTCGATCGCGTTCTCGGTTGAATAGCGGATCAAACCGCGTGGAAGTCCCACCTTGTCCATCACCTCGTTGCAGCCGTCGATGCAGGCCGCGCAGCCAATGCACTCATACTGGAGACCCTTGCGGATGTCGATACCGGTGGGACAGACGTGCACGCAGACGCCGCAGTCGATGCAATCGCCGCGCCTTTCAGCCGGCTGGAGTGCAGCGGTTGCAGGGGTTACAGGGATTGCAGGGGTTGCCGCGGTTGCCGCGGTTGCCGCGGTTGCCCCGGTTGCCGCGGTTGCAGCGGTTGCCGCGGTCGCCGGGGCTGGTGCGCAGCGTTCCGACTTGCGACGTGCTCCCCGCGGCTCGCCCCGCTGCGGATCGTAGGTCACGACCAAGGTGTCCTTGTCGAACATCACGCTCTGGAAACGGGCGTAGGGGCACATGTACTTGCACACCTGCTCGCGCATGAATCCGGCGTTGCCCCAGGTGGCAAAGCCGTAGAACAGCACCCAGAATGCCGACCAGCCGTCGATTTCGAGGGTGAGGATTTCGAGAAGCAGGTCCCGGATGGGCATGAAGTAGCAAACGAAAGTGATCCCGGTCCAGAGCGCCAGCGCGAGCCACAGCGCGTGTTTGCCGAGCTTCACCCGCGCCTTGTGCGGCGTCCACGGCGACTGGTCGAGTCGAATGCGCGCCGAACGGTCGCCTTCGATCTTCTGCTCGATCCAGAGGAATATTTCGGTGTAGACCGTCTGCGGACACGCATAGCCGCACCACAGACGCCCGGCGATGGCCGTGAAGAAGAAAAGTGCGTAGGCCGAAATCACCAGCAG
>Ga0194118_10001713_pt1 | contig 30074 bp, 31 predicted proteins | sample TA2MahsurfametaG_2_FD_148662 | JGI IMG/M metagenome (GOLD analysis project Ga0194118, IMG submission 148662) | Freshwater microbial communities from Lake Tanganyika, Tanzania - TA2015013 Mahale N5 surface | ecosystem: Environmental > Aquatic > Freshwater > Lake | place: Tanzania: Lake...
CGAGTTGATGAAGCTCAACGGAAACACGCCGAAGTCGATCATCACCTATTACCAGTTGTTGGGTGAAAAGAACCCGTGGCCGACGGCGTTCCAGCGGGCCTTCGGTATGACCGTGCAGGACTTCTACGTCCACTTCGAAAAGGTCCGACCCCGCTCCTAGTCCGCTCGACTTCTTACTACGGATCAGAAGGTTTGGGGTTCGAATCCCTACGGGCGCGCTCTAGCCTTACTTCGTTTTAAACCCCTTCGGGCACTTAGGCTTAACCGCAGTTACCTTCGTAGTCAATTTGCCTTTGACGCAGGTGATTGTTGTCTTCTTACTCTTTGCTGTGGCTGCTAGTGCAGCGGCTTCTGCTTCTTGCTTAGCTTTTAGTTCTGCAGCGGCTTTCGATTCTGCTTCTGCCTTGGCCTTCGCCTCTGCTTCTTGCTTTGCCTTCAGTTCCCGGTTCTTGGCATCCTCAATCAAAAATTGTTGGTATGCCTCATCAAGAGCCGGTACGAATGGCCAAAGAACCGTTGTTGCAGCAAACCTTTCTCCATTTGCACCATTTCCTCCTGCAAAAATTGTCCCAAGATAAAGAACTTCGTTCCCCTTTTTCAACAGAAGCGGGCTACCTGAATCTCCAGAGCACGTCTCACCCTTTCCAGCTGGATATTGTGCGAGCAAAAATCTATCCCAAATAGGAGTGCTCAATGAGCCAGTTCTTGTACCTACTATCTCTTCTGCGAGGTAAGGCTTTCCATCATTTTCTTTTCTTTGCTCATAACTAGTACCGATACATCCGTAACCAAGATGAAACGCACGACCCTGTCCATCACGAAAACTTTCAATCTCTTCTCGATTGGCAGCACGACTTACCGTTGGGCCATTTAATTCACGCTCCAAAAAGAGAAAAGCTACATCATTGACTTGGGTTTCTCTCAAGCCTTTACCTGGCTCCCACCGATTGAAATAATCTGGGTCTGTCCAAATCTTTAGAACTTTAACTCTAGAAGATTTAGTTTCAGAAGATTGCCAGTCAATTCCTGGCTGTGAGACGTACCAGTCTTCTATGGGTCGAGTTAACTGGGGGGCTCGCGCGCCAAAAGCTATTACACAGTGAGCCGCTGTCACAACAATACGAGGACGAAAGTATGCACCTGTGCAGTGAGATGAAGGTTTTTGTTCCCCAAATAGCATCGTCACCACGTAGTCAGAACCGACAACTGGAGTTGCGTTAATAATGGACTTAGCTGGAGTTACAGGAATCATCGTTAAAATAAGGACTAGTCCAGCAACCTTGAATATCATAAACCGAAGACTACTCACTTCAGGAGAGATTCTTAATTGCCTAGTACACAAGTATCCAGTCATAAATTTAGCAACACGGGGTCCTGTCCTTCTTAGTACTTGCATTTCTCATAGTAATCACTCGTAATCAATTGCAGATATACGGATAGAGCATCTGGTCTTCTGACAGCCTCAAAGCACGTCAGAGACGTAGTGAATTCCTAGATGTCTAAAGGGCCCAGGAATTTACAAGCTACGGATCAGAAGGTTAGGAGTTCGAGTCTCTTCGGGCGCGCTGAAAACCCGCAACTTGTTGCGGGTTTTTTCTTGTTGCAATTAATTCTCGCCTCTACGATTCCAGCGAAATGTGACGGTAGCCAGTACTGCAGCTATAACGAGCCATAACAGCAATACCTGAGCGGTTCGTGCGCTTTCAAATGATCCGGCAATTTCCAAGACTGCAGCTTCTGGTGGAAGAAAAACACTTCGCATTCCTTGCGTTAACCATTTCAATGGAAAGAGCGAAGCAAAATTTTGCATCCAGCTTGGCAAATCACCAAAGAAGAAGAAAACTCCAGAAGTAAACTGCAGCACTAAAACAATAGGCGTAGCAACAGCTGAGGCGCCTTTGCCAGATTTTGGTACAGAAGAAAATGCAATTCCTAGTAACGTACAAGAAACTAATCCCAGTAATGAGATCCAAGTAAACCTCCACCATGCCGATGGTTCAGTTGGCAGATCAATACCAAAAAACAATATTCCAGTTATGATCAAAACTATAGTTTGCCCCACAAAAGTCACGAAAACTAAACCAATTTTGCCAATGAAGTACGAGGTTTTTGGCATGGGCAATCCCTGTAATCTTTTCAATGCACCTTCATCGCGCTCTTGTGGAATGCTGATTGCTAGATTCTGAAAAGAGGTGTACAGCATTCCACTAGCAATCATCCCAGCAACAAAATATTGTGAAAAAGTTATCTCTAAGGTACCAAGGGTTTGATTGCGAAAAACTGACCCAAAAATAACCATTAAGACTATCGGAAATGCCAGTGTCCAAAATGTTGCTTCTCGATCGCGCAAAAGTTGTTTTAACTCGATAGCAATTCGTGAAAATCCGATATTTAGTGCAAATTTCATTTCACTCCCAAATAGTGACTTCCAACTAGCTGCAAATAAACATCTTCGAGGGTCGGTCGGGTGATACTCAAGCCTGGGATCTCTTGATCGAATCTAGCCATCAACTCGAGCACTGTTTGTGTTGGATTATTTGTCTCAACTGACTTGGTTTCGCCGGATTCTTGCCATGAAACGGTTGCAGTTCGCAAAGTTTCGGCCCGCATTGAGGCTGGTGATTTGTCAGCAACAACAATCCCTCCTGCAATCACCGCTACCCGATCTGCAAGTAGTTCAGCTTCGTCTAAATAATGAGTGGTGAGCAAAATTGTGACTCCACGAGCCTTTAAGCTTTCGATTAATTCCCAAAATTGTCTACGAGCTTCTGGGTCAAAGCCAGTAGTTGGCTCATCTAAGAACAACAATTCAGGATTACCAACTAGCCCGAGCGCCACATCAAGTCTTCTACGTTGCCCGCCAGATAAACTGCGAACTCTTGAATCTGCTTTCTCAATTAGACCAACTGATTCAATTAACTTAGAGGTTGGTGCTGGATCTCGGAAATAACTGCCAAAGTGAGCCACTGCTTCTGAAACTTTAAGTTCGCCTAGATCGTGTGCTGACTGCAGCACCACTCCTAACCTACTTCGCCATTGCAAATCGCCATGTGATGGATCAACCCCTAAAACTGAAACTTGACCAGAATCACGTTTACGATAACCCTCAAAAATCTCGGTTGTTGTAGTTTTCCCCGCACCATTTGGACCGAGAAGTGCAAGACACTCACCATGATGAAGGTCTAAATCAATACCAATCAAAGCCTGGGTTGAACCATAAGATTTTTTGACAGCACGAGCGCTTATTGCCAAATCTGAATTTCTCAATGATTTTCCCAACCAATGCTAAATGTAGCACAATTTCTACAATTGGCCGAAAATTCGAGCGCCCTATAAGAGACAAAACATGAACCAAAAGGTTAAGTAATGTTGAACCTGTCTGCGTTTGGGTCGGATTCAGTCACGCTGGTGTATTAGGTTTAATAAAAATCTTTAGCTAATTTGTTCTTGTTGAACAAGATTTAGTTGCTTCTGTTATTGGGGTACTGATAATCGGATTACTCGTCTGGTTACTTCTAGCTTCATGAGGCTCCTTCGGTGCAGCTGCAACAAGCAAAAATGGTCGTGTTTAGCTAAATGTCAAGTTATCTCTATTGGCAGCTGTAATTCTCAGCAACCCAACTACCGATACCGCAGTTAGATTGCTAGTCTTAGGATATGCGCTCAATTACATTTAATAGATGTGGTGATTCAAGCGTACTTCAAATGATTGAATCTGAAACTTTATCGCCTGCCGCCAATGAAGCCTTGGTTAAGGTGGCTTTAGCAGGAGTTAACTTCATTGATGTTTATCACCGCCGTGGTCAATATCCCTTACCTCTGCCTAGCGGAATTGGACTTGAAGGGATCGGCGAAATTGTTTCAATAGGTAAGGCATGTGATGACTTTAAAGTTGGAGATAGGGTTTTTTGGACTAGCGCTCTTGGAAGTTATGCCCAATATGTGAATGTACCTATTGATCAATTAACTGTCCTTGAACCTGAAATACAACTAACCAATGAACAGTTCCTTCCATTATTACTTCAGGGAATGACGGCACATTATCTAGTCAACTCCTCGTATCCAGTAACTAGTGAAGACACGGTCTTAGTAACTGCTGCCGCAGGTGGTGTTGGACAACTAGTTGTTCAATTACTTAAAAATAAAGGGGCAACCGTTATCGCCTGTGCTTCAAATTCCAACCGTGCCCAATACGCAAAAAATTTAGGTGCCGATTTTGTCGGAACATACGATCAAATTGAAGCTCTGGTTAATGAAGCCACTCAGGGACAGGGTGTAGAGGTTGTTTATGACTCGGTTGGAAAAGACTATTTTGATGTCTGCTTATCCGTAATTAAAGATAATGGAATGTATGTGCTGTGCGGTGCAGCAAGTGGAACTGTACCGCCGCTGGATTTAGGTAGATTAAACGCAAAATCTCTAGCTGTTCGCCGACCAATGCTTGCCTCTTACACAAGAACACACGCTGATCGGTTGGGGCGACTTAACGATTTAGCTAGTTTTATTGAACACGGAAAACTGAAGTATCCAGAGGCAAAAGTCTTCGCATTAGCCGATACTCAATCAGCTCATGACTTGATTGAGTCTCGCACTTATTCAGGGAAGATTGGTTTAGATCCCTGGACTTAAATCACAATTTTTTCTTTGGGACTTTGATTCTAAAACATTAATAGTTACCAATACCTACTCATCAATGCTAATTTGATTTACTCTTAATCGCTCCGCCTGAAAAGAATTAATTTTGGATTTGGCTGGATGACCTAAAGCTAGTCCACATAACAGTTTGTATTGTCTTGGCACGTTAAACTCACTTCTCACGACATCTTCCCAAGTAGCAACTGCACCTTGAGCACAAGTTCCTAGTCCACGCGCATGAGCGCTCAATATTAGATTTTGCATAAATAAACCAGCATCAGATGCTGCAAATTTGCCAAGGTTTTTATGTGTGAAAATGAATAGTTCTACTGGAGCACCAAAAAATTCATAATTTCTTGCCCAAGCATCATCGCGTGCTCTCTTATCTTTTCTATTTATTCCGACGAATTCGTAAAGTTGTTTTCCAACTTTTTGACTTCTTGGCAACAAATCTGACGGATAGGGTTTTATAACTAACCAATTTGATGTTGGCAAACCGTATCTTGTAAACAGGAGTTTAAACAATTTCCATTTACTTCCGCCACGAACGTCTTTAACAGCATCCCAGCGCTTTAAAAATTCAGTACTTATCCGGTCGCGCTTATCCCCAACTGCTACACAAACTACAAACGGTCGAGTATTGGACCAAGATGGTGATGTTAAGCCATCCCTAATTAATTGATCAATCACTTCTCGGGGTATTAGGTCTGGCAAAAAATCTCTGGTACTTCGCCGAGAAGCTAGAAATTCGGAAAGTTCACCTGGTTTTATTGAACTACTCACTAAATCAGCCTAACTCTCGAATGCTGGTACGGCGAAGGCTAATAGTGTCTTATTCAAAAAGAGCCATATTAGAGTCAAATACCTTTAGGCTCGACCAATTGTCGTATTGGTTATTTGATCCCATAAAGTCTGGCGAGAGTCTCTAAACATAAGTAGCGCTGAAATCAATTGAAACAACGAGCCTATACCAAAGGTAATTGTGTTTAAAATTGCCGTCCCAATACCAAATGCAAGTCCATAAACTACAAAACCTCTAACAAACACCTGTCCGGGAGATACTGGAACTTTTGTATTTATGTCAATCACACGTAGTTTTAAAATTTGCCTTGCAGGTGTCAATCCCTGACCCAAAAGAACTAACCACCATATAAACCAACCAATTCCAAGAGTTACAATCATCAGTACAGTTTCAAGGATCAATGCACCAAATCTAATCCCAACGCTGGCTACAGGTAATGTACCCGAAGTTGTCGGTTGTTGATAAGTATAGGGATTTGGATTCATTTGTGGATCTGACGACATATTAAACTCTCCATCTTTAATTGCGTATGGATTGATGCATACCCACTACGAATCTACTAACTTTATCTGGTTGCCAGGTAGCAATCAAGTCTAGGTGCAAACTCGTACTGCAAGCACACTTCTCTAATCAAATAAGCATTAACCGTTTTACGCCATTTTCAGCTATCACTCAAAATCTCTGGCTTGATAGGAAATGTACCTTTTTAGATAACCTTTTTCATTTCCGTGAATACAATTTTGCCTTACCCAATTAATAGACTGACAAAGATAGGCTTATAGAAAGCATCGATCTCAGGCTATTAGACTTCAGCCTATTGAGCGACTCAGTGACGGTCCTCACCATTCAAACAGTGCACTCTCAACTCGAAACTCGTATTTCATTGGAGAAATGGTCTAAGTTCATCTTTTCTATTGCACGCCTTGGATCCAGCTTCTGCCAAAGAGATGGCTGTGTCCTGTGAATTAGCCTCGATGATCCAAAATCCACTGTAGTGTTCAGATCCAGTATTTAATGAAGCTGAACTCATTACTCCAAGTGCTGAACGATTATCAATTAATTTAGCCTTATCAGGACCAGCAATGCCTGCAGCCATAATCCAATGTCCATTTGCCTGCAAATCCACGTTAAAAGCATCAATAGCAGAGATTTCGTCTCCATTAGCAGTATTGCTGTGACTGTCAATTACAAAGATTATGAACCTCATAGCTTCTTACCTTGTTAAAGATTTTGTGCCAAAAGAGTTAAAAGCGGAATGCTCAGCAATAGATTAATAGGGAAAGTAATTACCAAACTGGTAGTAATTGAAATAGATATATTTGCTTTCGGCAAAGCTACTCTTACTGCTGCTGGCGCAGCAATATAGGAAGCACTTGCGGAAAGTATTCCCAAAATTACCGATCCACCTACAGATAGACCGATTAAAGAACCAACCACGGTACCCATCGTTCCCATCGCTAGTGGAAACAAAGTGCCAAAAGCAATTAAGCCCTTACTCACTTCTAATACAGACTTCCATCGCTCACCAGCCAAATAGCCAAGATGCAATAAGAAGAGTGCTAGCACACCTGGAAGTAAATTAACAAAGAATGGTTCAACTCTTCCATACCCTTCACTTCCAGCAACATAGCCAATAAACAATCCACCAACCAATAACATTAAAGTTTTACCGAGAAAAATCTCTTTAAGTGATTCTACCCAATCACCAACTGGTCCTAGATGTCTTTTAGCTAAGAAAATACCAACTACAATTCCTGGTACTTCCATTACTGTTAACAAAGTGGTTGCAAAACCTTCGTATGCAATTTGATTATTATCAAGATAAACCAAGGCCGCGGTAAAAGTTACAAGCGAAGTTGACCCATAATGTGCAGCAAGTGAACCTCGATCAACTGAAGACAAATTACCAATTCGACCTAACACAACGTATGCTAAAAATGGAATTGTTATACCTAGTGCGATAGTTGCCAAAATTGGAATAAGGGCTTCAACTATGCCTGTTTCTCGAAGTGAAACTCCACCTTTAAGGCCAATGCCAAATAACAAATAGATAGCTATGAACTGATAAATCTGTTCGGGCATCTTGATATCACTCTTGATTGCTCCTGCAATTAAACCTAGAAAAAATACAAGTACCGAAACTGAAGTTAAATTTGAAATCGCTATATCTATTGAAGAGTTCATCTGTTGAATTCTACATCAGCAAAGGCCCAAGAAAGGCAAACACCCAGTAAGTCTTATTGTTCCACAAGGGTCAACAGCGTAAACTTTACAAAGTTGACTTATAGGGGGTTAATTATGGCCACGACCACACCAATATCTATTGAACCAAAGCGTCTTTCAGGATTGAGACGATACAACTTAATTGCAGGTGTATTTCACTTAGTTCAAGCAATCATGATTATTGCGTTATCAAATAGTTTTGCCCTACCTGTGTCGGTCAACTATCTACAAGATGCACCAATTCCAGGTGCAGCATTTGAAAGCATAAAGCTGTTTGATTTTCCTATAGCTATAGGTGTTGCAATTTTTTCTTTGCTCAGTGCGCTTGCACATTTCTGGATTGTCGGTCCAGGCTTTAAAACTTATTCCACTGATTTAAACAATAAGCACAATATAGCTCGTTGGATTGAGTATTCAATCTCATCTACTTTAATGATTATCTTGATTTCATTGATTAATGCTGTTTGGGATGTTATTGCGTTAATTGCTATTGCAGGAGCAAATGTATCTATGATTTTGTTTGGCTGGCTGCAAGAAAAATATGAAGAGCCGGGTAAAGGAAGTTTGTTGCCATTCTGGTTTGGCTGTATTGCAGGAATAGTTCCCTGGATTGCAATGTTTTGGCTCCTTTTCTCCCCTGGTAGCACGAATGAGCCACCTGGATTTGTATATGGAGTGGTTATCTCGTTGTTCTTATTTTTTAACTCATTTGCGCTAGTGCAATGGTTGCAATACAAGCAAGTTAGCCGGTTTAAGGACTATTTAGTAGGAGAGCGGCTCTATATAACATTGTCATTTGTTGCCAAATCTGCTTTAGCATGGCAAATCTTTGCTGGAGTACTAGCAACAAGCGCATTATGAAAACTATTTATGATCAGTAAGTCCTAGAGTTGGCTACATTTCTTTTTTGTAGAAGAAAATCTATGAGAGTAGTATTTCACTATGCCTGTTGATTCTGGAGATAGAACTAAAGTATTTCCGGCTATTGAAAAAAAGCACGGTCAGCCGATTAAGTACTTTATAACTCAGTTAAATCAGTTGAAAAACGCTAGGTATCCTGAGCAAATTGCATACCTACGCGAGAACCATAATTTCAGTCAAGCACACGCAAATGCAGTAGTGATGTACGTTAGAGGATCAAAAAGTTCTAAACGTCATCAAAGTCCTGCTGCTTATTTTCAAACCCTTAATCCTCAAGCTCGAAAAACTGCTAAAGCTATTTTTAAAGCGATTCAAGACAAGAACCCAAATCTTGATTTAGTCATTTCCTGGAATCAACCAATGTTAAAATCTGAAACAGGTTACATCTTTGGTCTGAGTTCCACTAAAAGTTATTTACTAATCAATCCATTTAGTAAGGATGTTTTAGGCAAGAACTTCACTAAACTTAAAAACTATAAAGTAAACAAGCACACCATCCAGATTCCATTCGACTGGGATATTGATACAAATTTGCTCTTTAGTTTGGTCAAAGGGCGAATCTCCGAATTAAAGCAAAAATAAATCATTACTTAACAAATCTGTAAGGTCTTGCTTGTGTTGCCTATTGATAGACGTTGGGCTTGCAATTTAGTATCCTGTTATTATGGCTAAATCATGGTTGATTCAGTTAAGCCGCGCAATAATCAAGGAAATCATCACAGGATTGCCGCGCCCTGTTTTGCCAACATCAAGGAACATGCTTCACCGATTCCTGAGGCACCACCTGTTACAAAAGCCACTTTTCCAGTTAGATTTAACATTTAACCCCCAATCACAACGCACAATTTATGCGGTACTAATTATCCTAGCCAAACCTTGGAGTGCAACTAAATTAAATTATATTGCGCGGTAATTGTGACTAGATTATCGTTTTAGAATTTTTAACATTTACCGCTGATTAAATACTGGAGGCACTGCCTTTAGGTTCCCTGCCCCAAAAAACCTAGAACACCAATATTTGTAAACTAGCGCCCTAGCGTCTGTAGCTCAACGGATAGAGCACCTGACTTCGGATCAGGCGGTTGGGGGTTCGAGTCCCTCCAGGCGCACAATTTCTTATTTCAAGCGTATCTCTAACAACTGACCCTCGTCGGTAGTTGCAATTAATTGACTGGTTACACCAACTTCTAAATCTCGAATTCGGTGCCCAACCTTAATTGTCTCAGTTTTAGTTACTTTGAAATTATTATCCACTTTCATTAGGACTAGCGAGAGCTCTTTCAATGTGCCTAATCCCAATTGGTTGTCCCATTCTTTCCATCCTGAAGCCGGAAGCTGAACTAACTCGGTTGGAGCGATTGATGGCACCCAATATTTGAGGGGTTCAACATAGCCTGTATGTGTTCCAGTTTTTGAAGGTTTCACATAATCACCAGCAGAATATGGTTCACCGTAAGTGACAAATGGCCAGCCGTAATCGCTGCCTTGCTTAATAAGATTAAGCTCATCGCCACCGCGTGGACCGTGTTCAGCTGCTAATAGATCTTTGCCATTCAATAGCAGCAGCCCTTGAGCGTTTCTATGTCCTTGTGAAATTCTTACGATTTGGTTTGCTGAAACTTTAAAAATCGATCCTAAATCACCCCGTTTTGCAGGATTATCAATTTGTGTAAATCCCAAGTCACCGATAGTTACATAGGCTGAATTCTTATCAATTACTACAAACCGACCTGACGCATGTTGAACTGCAGACACGGGCACACAGGGTTTAGTGATGAACCAAGTCTTAACTTTGTTCACGCGTTGTGAATCACGATTAAATCTTATTTGATCTACAACTACTTCAACGCAATTGCTGTTATTACCTAATCTGGGATACGAAATCAATAAGTTAGCAATGTGCTTTGTTTCGCTCAAAACAGCAATATCAGTTATAGCAAATCTAGAGTCATTTAACCTTCGATTACTTGGAATCAACTTTCCAAGTAATCGCATCTTTTTCGTTTGCGAATTTAAGGCAAATAATTCACCACCAGATGGACCACCACCAAGAAGTAATGCGCCATCTTTCATAACAGCTAGCGCAGGACCGCGTGGGTTGCCGCCATTAGTTAATGTATTACTAATGTCTAATTTAGTAATCTGTAATTCTGTACTGTTGGCTTTTGCTGGAATTACAAATGCCAGCAACACCAAGAGAGCCAAAACAGCCTTACGGAACATGCTTTTTATCTCGAGTGATAGCGCTAACCCTCATAACAAATATTGCAATGATTGCTGCTATCAAACTTCCAGAGAGTACCCCCACTTTGGCATCTGATAACAATTCAATGTCGTTAGAAAATGAAAGTTTTGTGATTAACAGCGAAACAGTAAACCCAATTCCAGCAAGCAATCCAACAGAGAGAACATCTGACCAGCGCAAGTTCTCATTGAGTCGAGCGCTTGTGAATCTAGTTAATAAATAAGTCGCACCAATTACACCAAGCGGTTTTCCAACAACTAATCCAAAGATAACTGCAATTGCGATTTCACTCCCGACGGTATCGATAAAACCTAAACTGCGAAGATCAACACCAGCTGCCGTAAATGCAAATATCGGAACAGCAATTGCGACACTGATGGGCCGCACCTTAATTTCTGCAGTTTCTGCAGGTGACTGTAATTCACCTTCTCGGTGCTGCACACGAGTAAGTAATGCAATTGCAACACCAGCTACCGTTGCATGTATTCCGGACTGATAAGTCGCCCACCAAATTAACAATCCAAGTGGGACTAACAAGTACCATTTTGTTAAATTGAATTTCTGTAGTAAGGCATAAATGATTAGCAGAACGAGTGTTAAAAACAACATATTGCGATCAATATCTTCAGAATAAAATACTGCAATAATGGTGATTGCACCAAGGTCATCAACAACAGCAAGTGTTAATAAAAATGCCCTTAACTCAACTGGTAAGCCTCTTCCGGCGACTGCCAATACTGCTAATGCAAATGCAATATCAGTTGCAACCGGGATAGCCCAACCAACTAGCGCCTCACTATTTCCGCGCAGAAAAAGAAAATAAATCAAGGCCGGAAAAATCATGCCAGCGATTGCCGCCACCATTGGCACCATGGCTTGTCGCACTTTTGAAAGTGAACCATGAACTAATTCGTGCTTTAACTCAAGACCAGCAACTAAGAAGAATATTGCTAATAGCCCATCAGCAGCCCAGTGCGCAATTGAAAGCTTTAAGCCAATTGCATCAAACCCAATTTTAATCTCAAGAAATTCACTGTACCAATTTCCTGCAGGTGAATTTGCCACAATAAGCGCGAGCACACCAGCAGCGAGTAAAAGTGCTCCACCAAAGGTTTCATCTTTCAGTGCGCGAGATAACCATCGCTCTTCGGCAGGAGTATCAATTGCTTCGAATGCCCGTAAATCTGGTTTAGATTCTTCAATTCCAGCCATTGGCTAAAACTACCTAACTTTCCTAAATCGCTGCTTTCTAGTCACGATTTGACCGAAATTTCCAGTTCAAGATTGAGAACAGTCAAGATTGCACCTGTTAGAGCACTTAGTTGGGCGGAGGAGATGTGACTTGCAAAATCATGATTTGCAGCAAGTTTAGTTCTGTCAAGAAAGTCGATAACGAGTTTATCTCCAATCAGAGAAACCAGCCTTGCGTCAAAAAAGATTAGCCAAGCTACTCTATTGGTTTTCTCTAACTCATCCAAGACGTCATTCCAGTTCGCCTTTAATTCAGACAGATCCATCCCCACACCTTATTTAAAATTCACTCGAGAGCAAGCCAGGCAATTGAATCAATGAGCCTATTCGATACCTTTTGCCAATGGATCTCATTGCTACCCTCAAGTGCGCTGACCAGCCTGGGATTGTGCACGCAATGACTAATGCAGTTTTGGGTTGCAACGGAAACATAATTGAGAATCAGCAATTCACAGACTTAGACACAAATATATTCGTGATGCGTACCAGATTTGAATCAGAATTAGATTTATCTTCAGCAGAAAGTGCTTGGCAAAAAGAGTTGGCTCGGTTCCAGCCAGAATTAAATATCCGTGCAACAGATCAGCCACTCTCAACATTAATCTTAGTGAGCAAAGAAAGCCACTGCTTGCGAGATCTAATTTATTTAACTGAATTGAAAGAATTAAACATAGCTATTCCGATAGTAGCTTCAAACCACAAAATTTTACAAAGTTTTGTTGAATCTCATGGCATAAGATTTGAATATTTAGCAGATTCAAATAAAGCTAAAAATGAAAAGCAATTAACTCAAATTATGGATGAGAACAAAATAGATTTAATTGTGCTAGCAAGATATATGCAGATTTTATCCGCTGAATTCTGCAAAGAGAATTCTGGAAAAATTATTAATATTCATCATTCATTTTTACCTGGGTTTAAAGGTGCAAAGCCTTATCATCAAGCACATCAGCGGGGTGTAAAAATAATTGGTGCAACAGCGCACTTTGTTACTCCTGAATTAGATGAGGGTCCAATTATTGAACAAGATGTTGCTCACATTACCCACTCAGCAAGCGTTGAAGATATGGTAGCTCTGGGAAGAGATATTGAACGCAGAGTTTTATCTAAAGCCGTAAAGCTTTTTGCTCAAGATAAGATTTTTCAAGTTGGTAATAGAACTGTTGTGTTCAATTAACTACCAGATTCGAACTCGTTCCTCTTCCGCTAACCAAAGCTCATCTGCTTGTGTAACGCCAAAAGCATCATAGAACTCAGTTAAATTCCTAACAACTGCATTGCATCTGAACTCAGGTGGAGAGTGTGGATCGGTTGCTAAACGTCTAATTACTTCTTCTGTCCTGGTTTTGGTGCGCCAAACTTGTGCCCATCCTAGGAACAGACGTTGATAACCGGTTAATCCGTCAATGACTGGAGACTGGTTTCCCGATAATGAAATTTCATATGCTTTATGAGCAATAGTGAGTCCGCCTAAATCACCAATATTCTCGCCAATAGTTAAGGCACCATTAACTTTATTTCCAGGTGCCTCAGCTGGTTCTAATAAATCATATTGAGCGATTAACTTATTTGCCCTTTTTTCAAATTCATTACGATCAAAGTCTGTCCACCAATTGTTGAGGTTGCCATCACCATCATATTTACTACCTTGATCATCAAAACCATGCCCAATTTCATGTCCAATTACCGCACCAATACCGCCATAATTAACCGCGTCATCAGCGGTTAAGTCAAAAAATGGAGGCTGCAATATTGCAGCTGGGAAAACTATCTCATTCATACCTGGGTTGTAGTAAGCATTGACAGTTTGTGGCGTCATAAACCATTCAGAACGATCTACTAGTTTTCCTAATTTACTTAACTGGTATTCAATGTTGAATGCAGCAGCACGTCGGACGTTACCCACCAAATCATTAGGTTTTATCTCTAATGCAGAATAATCACGCCATTTATCTGGATACCCAATCTTTGGTGTGAATTTATCTAACTTCTCTAGTGCTTTTACTTTAGTTTCTGGACTCATCCAATCTAATGCCTGGATATCTACTCGATAAGCCTCAATCAAATTATTTACCAACTCAAGCATTCTCGCTTTAGCTTCCGGTGGGAAATGTTGCGCAACATAGAGTTTTCCGACAGCCTCGCCTAATACACTTTCAACCATCGCTACCCCACGTTTCCAGCGTGCTTTTAGTTCTGGAATTCCAGAGAGCGTTGTGCCATAAAACTTAAAGTTCTCATTTACAAAATCACTACTTAACAGTGAGGCTGCTGAATTTATTACTCTCCACTTTAACCAAGCCTTCCATGCAGCAAGATCAAAATTACTGAATAGATTGGAGATCCCGGTGATATAACTGGGTTGGCGGACAACCAATTGGGCTAATGCGATGTCGGGTAACTGATAAGCATTTTGCCAAGTTTTCCAATCGATTTCTGGACCAAGTTCAATCAATTGTGCTTTAGATAACTTGTTGTAAGTTTTAACAGCATCGCGATCTGCTACCACATCCCAGTGACTGGCAGCAATTTTTGTTTCTAAGTCAAAAACTAGTTTTGCCAATTCGTCTGGTTGTGATTGATTCGCTAGCTCAAACATTCTCGATATATGTGGCAAATAAGCATCGCGGACTTTTTGATGGGTTGCCTCACGGTAATAAGCTTCATCAGGAAGACCAATACCTGATTGATAAAGATATACGATGTTTTCATTTGCATTACCATCATCAGTAGTAACCCAGTAGCCAAACCATCCGCCAATTCCACTACTTTGTAATTTACCAAGCACTTCAAAAAATGTTTTCTTATCAATAATCGAATCAACCAACTGTAATTCTGTTGCGATTGGCTGAGAACCAAGTTTTTCAATAGTTTTTTCATCCATAAAACTTTGATAAAGCGCAGCAATCTTTGCAGCTTCTGCACCATCGTTGGCATTAGCCTGTTCAATAATTGCTCGAGTTCGCTCTTCAGAAATATCGCGTAGCACAAGAAATGCACCATGAATCGGTCGATCGGCTGGTATCTGAGAGGTTGCTATCCAGCCGCCATTCATGTACCGGTAAAGGTCATCCTGGGGACGCACGCTGGCATCCACGTGAGAGAGGTCAATACCGCTTTTCATACTTGCTCCTTAATTGACCTGCAGATCTTACTTGCTGCTTTTGTCAAAATGCTTACTTAACCTACTGGCACTAAGTTTGGCAGCAACTCCAAAGAAACGAGACAGCAACGAATGGGATCGGGATACACAACGAGGGGTAGGTCTTTTGCTGACCGCCACATCGGTCCAACCCAAACAGAGATTGATGCGATGCTCAATGAATTGGGCTATTCAACGCTCAACGAGTTATTAGAGGCGGTCGTACCAGGAGCAATTCGTTGGCGAGAAGCTCTTGATTTACCACCAGCAGTATCTGAAACGCAGGTACTTTCTGAATTGCGAGCACTTGCTAATCGCAATTCAGTTGCTCAATCATTGATCGGTCTTGGTTATTACAACACAATTACACCTGCTGTCATTCTGCGAAACGTTTTAGAAAATCCTGCTTGGTACACCGCTTATACGCCGTATCAACCAGAAATTTCACAAGGCCGGCTAGAAGCATTGATTAACTTTCAAACTGTTATTCAAGATTTAACAGGTTTACCAATTGCAAATGCAAGTATGTTGGATGAAGCAACTGCTGCTGCAGAGGCAATGACTTTAGCTAGAAGAAACACTAAAGTTGAATCAAATATTTTTCTCATTGATGAAGATACTCATCCACAAACAATCGAAGTTATTAAAACTCGGGCAAATCCACTTGGAATTGAAATTCGTTTGGTTAATTTAGCAAAACCTATTGATGTTGAATACTTTGGATTATTGATATCTTACCCAGCATCCAGTGGTAATATTTTTGATATTTCTAAAGTTGTTTCAGCAGCTCATGAAGAAGGTGCTTTAGTTGCAGTTGCGACAGACTTACTCGCACTCACCTTGCTCAAATCGCCTGGTGAATTTAATGCAGATATCGCCATTGGTTCTGCACAAAGATTCGGAGTTGCGCTTGGTTATGGTGGACCTCACGCCGGTTTTATGGCGGTAAAAAATGGTTTGGAAAGATCACTTCCCGGTCGATTAGTTGGGGTTTCAGTAGACGCTGCTGGAAAACCTGCCTATCGACTGGCATTGCAAACCAGAGAACAGCACATCCGTCGAGAACGAGCAACATCAAATATCTGTACTGCTCAGGTTTTGCTTGCTGTAATGGCAAGTATGTATGCGGTTTATCACGGTCCTGATGGATTGCGTGATATTGCACAGCGAATAAATCAGTATGCCTCACTTTTGGCAGCAGGATTAAGTGAGTTTGGTGCAACCATTGTTCATCAGAACTTTTTTGACACAATAAGAATAGAAACTGAGATTGCTGATGCTTGGCAAAAGCGGTTACTGGAAAAAGACATCAATGTACTTAGAGTTGATAACTCGACCATTGGAATTTCAATTGATGAAACTGTTGATTTGTCAACACTTTCAGTCTTGCTTGAGACATATGCCCAAGCCAGCGTTGATGTTGACCAGCTTTGGCTCAAATTGGATAATCAAATACCAAACGAAATCGCTCGTAGTTCTCAGTATTTAACTCATCCAGTATTTAATAAACATCAAAATGAAACGTCCATGCTCCGCTATATCAAATCACTCGCAGATAAAGATTATGCATTAGATCGCGGGATGATTCCGCTTGGTAGTTGCACTATGAAACTAAACGCCGCCACCGAAATGCAGGCAGTAACTTGGCCAGAGTTTGCAAACCTTCATCCATTTGTGCCTCTTGCTCAAGCAGCCGGCAGTTATTCCTTGATCAGAGAACTTGAAAATTGGCTAGTTGAGATAACAGGTTATGACGCGGTCTCCCTGCAACCAAATGCCGGTAGCCAAGGAGAGTTTGCTGGACTTTTGGCGATAAAAAAATATCTAGAAGGTAAAGGCGAATTGCACCGTGATGTTTGCTTAATTCCATCATCAGCACATGGCACAAATGCTGCTAGTGCGGTAATGGCTGGGATGAAGGTTGTAGTTGTTGCTTGTGATGATAGAGGCAATGTGGATTTAACCGAGTTAACTCAAAAAATTGATCAGCATCGAGAATCATTAGCAGCATTGATGGTTACATATCCTTCAACTCATGGCGTATTTGAGGCAGCTATTGCAGATATCTGCGCAAAGATTCATGATGCTGGCGGACAGGTATATGTCGATGGTGCAAATCTAAATGCTTTAGTTGGGGTAGCGAAGCCTGGAAAGTTCGGTGCAGACGTCAGTCACTTAAACTTGCATAAAACGTTTTGCATTCCACATGGCGGTGGTGGACCTGGCGTTGGTCCAGTTGTGGTTAAATCACACTTAGCACCATACCTACCCAATCATCCCATTGTGAAAGAAGCAGGACCAACAACTGGTGTGGGACCAATTAGTGCAGCTCCTTTTGGGTCAGCAGCAATTCTTCCTATTTCCTGGTCTTATATAAAAATGATGGGAGCAGAAGGATTGTTGCGTGCAACATCAGTTGCAATTCTCTCCGCAAACTACATTGCAAAAAAACTAAATCCCTATTTTCCAGTTCTATACACTGGTCAAAACAACTTGATAGCACATGAATGCATTATTGATTTACGTGAAATTACTAAAGAAACTGGAATTACTGTCGAAGATGTGTCTAAGCGCCTCATGGATTATGGCTTTCATGCTCCAACCGTTTCTTTTCCAGTTGCTGGCACGATGATGATTGAGCCGACTGAGTCTGAAGACCTAAATGAAATCGATAGATTTATTTCAGCAATGATTTCGATTAAATCTGAAATTGATCAAGTTGCAAATGGAATTTGGGATAAAGCAGATAACCCACTTGTAAATTCACCGCATACAGCACAAAACTTGGTTGGTGAATGGCAGCACAATTATTCGCGAGAACTAGCAGTTTTTCATCGCAAGTAAATATTGGATACCAGTCCAACGAATTGATGCTGCATTTGGTGACCGTAATTTAGTTTGCTCATGCCCTCCACCAGAAGCATTTGCGGTTAATTGATGCGAACTCCGCTTCATGAAAATCACTTAGCATTAGGTGCACAGTTAACGGATTTTGCTGGTTGGCAGATGCCGCTTAAGTATGGCTCGGAAACTACAGAACATTGCACTGTCAGACGAGATGTTGGCTTATTTGATTTAAGCCATATGGGGGAAATTTATGTCTCTGGTACACATTCAACCAAGTTTCTAAATTACGCCCTTATCAGTGATATCTCAAAAGTTAAAGTTGGTAAAGCCAAATACACAATGATATGCACTGCTGATGGCGACGTTATTGATGATTTAGTTGTTTATCGTTTGGCTGATGATGAATATTTAGTTGTGGCAAATGCTTCAAATGCGCAAGTAGTTTCATCTGAATTGACGCATAGATCCCATGACTTCACTGTTTCAGTAATTGATCGATCATTAGAAACTGGGTTAGTAGCACTACAGGGACCGCAAGCAAAAGTAGTTATATCTAAGTTTGTCTCGCCTAACTTGATTGCGGAATTAAAGAATTATTCTTGTATGCAAACTGAAATCATTGGGATACCAATCCTGTTAGCGCGCACTGGATACACTGGTGAGGATGGATTTGAAATATTTACTTCAGTAGATCAAATTGCCAGAATTTGGGAATTGTTTATTAATGAAAAGATTGCGCCGATTGGGTTAGCTGCTCGTGACACTTTGCGATTAGAGGCAGGAATGCCACTTTATGGGCATGAGTTAAATCTGGAGATCACCCCAATTCATGCAGGGCTATCTCGCATTATTGCATTTGATAAATCTGATTTCATTGGTAAATCTGCACTATTAAAGCTAAGCGAACAGATAGATAGAAAACTCGTTGGTATTGAATTAGAAACTCGAAGAATAGCTAGAGCTGGATTTAACTTAGTAGATGAAAGCGGCATCGTTGTCGGCCAAGTCACTAGTGGTGCTTTTTCGCCTTCGCTAGGTAAATCAATTGCAATGGCTTATCTAAATTCGAATATTGATCTTGCCACCGCTAAAATTTCCGTTGATATTAGAGGCAATGTTGAGCCAGCAATAGTTGTTAACTTGCCGTTCTATCGAAGGGAAGAATGATGTCAGTTCCAACAAACTTGAATTACACCGCTGAGCACGAATGGCTGGACACCACTTCTGGAACTGCAACAGTTGGCATCACACTGTATGCCGCTGACGCACTAGGCGACGTGGTCTTTGTCAAACTTCCAGATATCGGTAGTTCCGTTACTGCTGGTCAAGTTTGTGGTGAATTGGAGTCAACTAAATCTCTAAGTGATCTTTATGCTCCAGTAACAGGAAAAGTAGTTGAGACTAATTTGGCTGCCGTTGAAAACCCAGCAATGATTAATCAAGATCCTTATGGTGCTGGCTGGTTATTTAAAGTCGAAATTGCCAGTTTAGGCAGTTTGCTAACAGCGCAGGAGTATCAAGCACAGATTTCCTAACTCCTAGCGCAAAACCCTCTTTTTTGGGTACACTTTGGGTTATGGATATTTCTCTAATTTTAGGCATTATTGTCGTTATCGCAATTATTGCCTGGCTGATTGTTCAGTACAACAAGTTACTTCGAATGAATGTCGCAGTGGATGAGGCATTTGCTCAAATTGAAGTGCAGTTACAACGTCGTGCTGATTTAATTCCAAACTTAGTTGAAACCGTAAAAGGTTATGCAGCACACGAAAAAGAAGCACTCGAAAATGTAGTGCAAGCAAGAGCACGGGCAACTGCTGCACAGGGCGTGCATGACGTGTCTGAAGCAGATGGAATGCTCACTCAAGCACTGCGCGGATTGCTCGCTGTAGCTGAGGCTTATCCAGATTTAAAGGCATCTGCAAATTTCGCTCAACTTCAAGAAGAGTTGGCAGCAACTGAAAACAAAGTTGCTTTTGCTCGTCAGTACTACAACGACACTGTTCGAGTATTGAATCAAGCAATTGTCACAATTCCTGGAACATTCTTTAAGGGTATTGCCAAAGTTGGACAGCGTGAGTTTTATGAAGTGGAAGATCCAACTAACCGACAAGCACCAAAAGTTAACTTTTAAATACTGTGGCATCCTTTAGAACACAGCAGGCGTCAAATCGACGTAAAACTTGGTTACTGCTTGGCAGTATGTTTAGCTTAATTGCTTTTGTTGTTTATGCAGTTGCGCTTTATTTTGGTGAAGTTGGCGTATCCATAGTTCCAATAGCTGTCATTATTGCTTTAGTTTCAGTGTGGGGAAGTTATTGGGCATCGGACAAAATAGTTTTACGTATGACAGGTGCACAAGTAATTGATGAAAATAATCATCCACAGTTGTATAACTTGGTACACGAAATTGTGATCGCATCAGGTTTACCCATGCCAAAAATTGCAATTGTTCATGATCACGCACCAAATGCTTTTGCTACTGGGCGAGATCCAGAGCATGCGGTAATTGCATTTACCACTGGATTACTAGACAAGATGGATCGGGAACAGATTCAAGGTGTAGTTGCGCACGAATTAGCACACGTAGCAAATCGAGATACTTTAGTCTCAGCAGTTGCAGCAACAACTGCAGGTGCGCTTGCACTAATGAGTGATTTGTTAATAAGAATGATGTGGTTTGGTGGAGCAAATCGACGTAGCAATAACGGTGGAAATCCACTTGCATTAGTCGCCGCACTTGTTGCTTTAATACTTGCACCAATAGCCGCGTCGCTACTAAAAAGTGCAATATCAAGAAAACGAGAAGCTTTAGCTGATGCAACAGCAGTTGCCTATACTAGAAATCCAGCTGGACTTCGAAGAGCACTTGAAACACTCGCACATGACTCAACGGTTGTAAACCAAAGGTCTACTGCTGTTGCACATGTTTGGATTGAATCACCACTAGATGCAAAAGCTGCAGCAAAATTGTTTGCTACACATCCCCCAATTGAGGAAAGAATCGCGTTATTGCGCCAAATGGAAAATGGTCAGCTTTAGAGTTGCTCACGTTTAAGAAACGGAGCAATTATGGCTATTCGCTGGGGAATTCTTGGAGCATCACGAATTGCTGCTCGTGCATTTATTCCTAATGCAAGATTAGACAAACGTAATCACATTACTGCAATTGCTTCAAGTAATCTTCCACGTGCAAAGTCATTTAGCGCTGAACATGAAATTGGTACAAGTTATGGTAACTACCAAGAACTTTTTGATGATTCAAATTTAGACGCAATCTACATTGCCCAACCGCCTATCTTTCACCCAGAATTTACTCTACGAGCGGTTAATTGTGGCAAGACAGTATTAGTTGAAAAACCATTTAGTGTCAGCAAAGCAGGAGTCTTAGATTTCTTAACTAATGCGCCCAAAGATCATCTTGCTTGGGAAGCTTTGGTTTTTGCATTTCACCCACAAATGCAAATTGCTAATCAGTTAAAGGCAGAATTAGGACCAATCAAATACATCTACGGTCATTATGTTTATATGCCAGAGAAGTTGGATGATTATCGAGCTAATCCCAAACTAGGAGGCGGTGCACTTTATGATGTTGGCACTTATCCACTTAGGGCTGCTCTAATGATAATGCAAGAAAAACCAAAATTGATTCAAGCTGAAGCAATATTTAACACACTTGGCGCAAATGATGAAGGAAACGCTTTTTTCGAATTTTCTTCGGGCACCACTTTTCATATGCACTGGAGTTGTCACAAAGTTAGAGACAAATCATTAGTTATTGAATATGAATCAGGATCGGTAGTCTTTGAAGAACCTTTTCATCCAACCGCATCTGATTATGTATTAGTCCGTAAAGATGGAACAACGACGAAGATTGATGCTGGGGGCGAAATTTCAGCTTGGCAGTACGCAATCAGCCACATTAATGATGTGTTAGAGGGTAGGGTGAAACCAATTCATCAGATTCGCGATGTTTCCCTTGACCAGGCTGATTTACTTGAGCAAATTGACCAACACACCAGAAAATAGTTGAATCTTCAACTACATATGCTAGGGTTGGAACGAAAGGTAAGTTCTTGAGTCATTCGACTCACTTACGTTAGGGAAATAAATGGATGTGTTGTTATTGATTGGTCGTGTGCTGTTCTCTTTGATCTTCTTGGCATCAGCTGTCGGGCACTTCAAGAATGCTGAAGGTATGGCTGGCTATCTGGGTTCTAAAGGAATAAAGAATGCTAAGCCGCTGGTTTTACTAACCGGTTTGATGTTGGCAGTTGGAGCACTATCAGTGCTGTTGGGCGTCTATGCGCAAATTGGAGTTTTGGTGCTAATTGCATTTCTAGTGCCTACCTCTTTCATTATGCACGCATTCTGGAAAGAGTCAGATCCGATGGCAAAGATGAACGAGCAGATAGCATTCTTTAAGAATATGGGCCTTATTGGTGGTGGACTATTCCTATACGTACTATTGGAGCTACATTCAGATTTAAATCTATTCATTCTTAATTAAGCTAGTTAAACCCACCTCGGCCATCCGTCGGGGTGGGTTTTGCAATTGGATACCAAAAGTGGATGCCCTGCCCAAGCTGTCCCAACCTTCGCGTATGCTCTGCCCTGCATCAGTAACTCTGATGCTGCGGTACCCGTTGTGTGTTTCACTTAGCGGGTGCTTCACCTGCTATAGAAAAAGGAAATACGCATGACCGTTGGAACCGTAAAGTGGTTCAACAATGAAAAAGGCTTCGGCTTCATCACTCCTGATGATGGCGGCGCCGATGTCTTTGTTCACTACCGATCAATTGAAGGAAACGGCTACCGTTCACTTCAAGAAAATCAGCGCGTTGAGTTCGAGATCACCCAAGGCGAAAAAGGCCCACAGGCCTCGAACGTCCACGCGCTCTAGTCTTAGACGTAAACGCAAAACCCCGTCTCACTGAGTCGGGGTTTTGTTTTGTTTAAAGTGGCTTTGGAAGCGCAGCAAGTGCCATTTCTAATGTTGTTGCCGGATGTAGAAATACCAATCGAGCAACGCGTTTCCCATTAAATGTTGTTGGTGCTACAAATGCGATTTGTTCCTGAAGCAATTTTTCTGCCCAATTTTGATAGTCCTGATCGTGCCAACCAAGTTTCTCAAAAATAATTATTGGCAATTCAGAATCATTTAAAATCTTTAAATCTTTCCGACTAGAGATTTCTACCCGAACCCTGTCAGCTAAATCAATACTGGCATCAATTGCACTTTGATAGTTTTTTGCGCCATAAGTGATTAAGCTGAACCAAAAAGCCAGTCCTCTTGCTCGCCTCGTTAAGTGGTTTGCATAATCAGAGGGATTAAATTCATCTTGGTCATGTAAAACTTCCAGGTAACTGGCTTTCTGGGTGTGTACCTTCTTTGCTAGTTCAGGATTTCGATAAATGACTGCAGCACAATCGAATGGAGCAAACAACCATTTATGTGGATCTACAATAAAGGAATCCACATTCGATATGCCAGCTAGTAAATTTTTAGCAGAGTCACTTAATAAAACGGCTCCTCCATATGCAGCATCTAGATGAAACCAGAGATTATTGGCTTTAGTAAAATTTCCTACACCAACTAGGTCATCTATATATCCGGCGTTAGTTGTTCCACCTGTTGCAACAACTGCAATTACTCGGTTTGGCTCAGGATGCTTATCGAGTGCTTTTTGTAAATTTGCTTGATTTAATTTGTAACTTTCCGTTGGCACAACATATGCATCTATATCTAAAATGTTTAAGGCAGAAGTAATGGACGAATGTGCTTGATCACTCACCATCACTTCCACATTTGAACGGCGACCAAATCCTCTTTGTGCACGCATAACATCACGTGCAACAGTTAAAGCAGCTAAATTTGCACTAGTGCCACCACTTACAAATGTGCCAGCCGCTGTTTCTGGCATCTCGGCGCGATTAGCCAGATAGGACAGCACTTGATTCTCAGCAACTATTGCTCCTGCAGCTTCTAACCAAGAGATTCCTTGCAGCGAAGCAGCCGAAATTACTGCATCAAAAAGTAAAGATGCCTTTGTTGGAGCTGCAGGAATAAAAGCAAAATAGCGCGGTGAATCGGCACTGATAACCATTTGAGAGATTTTTTCATCATACAACTTCAATGCTTTCTCAAAACCAATACCACTCTCGGCGACAAGTCCCTCTAGCAATTTAGGTAATTGGCTGACATCCAATATTCCATCTAGTGGAGTTTCTGTAAGGGCTAACCGTTTAGATACGTATTCCAAAATTGACTCAGTCATTTCTGGATCAAACTTATGCATACCTACATTATTTACATAATCCACTTCTTATCCTGACTAAATTTGAAAATCTTTGTGTGCGTAAAGATTTTCACCCAATAAGTCTAAATTCATCTTAGTAACTCACTTGATAAATGATTGTGGGAAATCGTCCATTCATTGTGTTCCGAAATGCTCGAATTGACCCCAGTTAGGGGGGTGGGGGGTGGCTCATTCCCCCTTTGTGGGTTAGGGTCTGCCTAACCGTAAGGGGTGAAATCCGTGAGAGCCCTCGTAATTGGAGCGGGCGGAGTCGGAAAAGCAATAGCGAACATTGCTTCGCGTCGTAGCTTTATAACTGAGATGGTCATTGCTGACCACGATTTAAGGCGAGCCGAAGCAGCTGCCGCTCGGGTAGAGGATGATCGATTTAGAGCTGCCAAAGTGGATGCTGGTGACGTAGAAGAACTACGAGAACTTATCCGCAAATTAGATCCAGACATTGTGGTCAATGCTGTTGACCCTCGATTCGTGATGCCAATTTTTAGAGCATGTGAAGTTGAAGGTGCTAACTACATGGATATGGCTATGTCATTGTCTCGCCCACATCCAGAATATCCATATACCGAGTGCGGAGTAAAACTTGGTGATGAACAGTTTGCTCGTGATTGGAATTGGGTAGAGCGCGAAATCTATGCAGTTGTTGGAATGGGTGTTGAACCAGGACTAAGTGATGTATTCGCTAAATATGCATCAGATCATTTATTTAGTCGAATTGATGAAGTTAAAGTACTTGATGGATCAAATCTAACTGTTGAAGGATATGAGTTTGCGCCGTCATTTAGTATTTGGACAACAATTGAAGAGTGTCTCAATCCACCAGTTGTCTGGGAGGATGGCACTGGTTGGTATACAACTGAACCCTTTAGTGGACCAGAAATTTTTGATTTCCCAGAAGGTATTGGTCCAGTTGAATGTGTAAACGTTGAGCACGAAGAAGTATTACTCATTCCTCGCAAAGTTGATGCAAAAAAGGTTACATTTAAGTATGGACTTGGTGAAGAATTTATCGACATCTTAGAAACTATTCATAAGTTAGGTTTGGATAGAACTGATCGGGTGGATGTTAAGGGTGTTGCTGTATCCCCTCGTGATTTGCTGGCGGCTTCTTTGCCAGATCCAGCAACTTTGGGTGAGCGGATGAAAGGTAAAACCTGCGCCGGCACTTTAGTTCGTGGATTAGATAAAGATGGCAAATCAAAAGCGGTTTATCTTTACCATGTTGTTGATAATGAATGGACAATGCAGCACTACGGGGATCAAGCCGTAGTTTGGCAAACTGCAATTAATCCAGTAGTTGCAATGGAGCTAATTCATGAAGGTATCTGGAAACCAGAGGGTGTTAACGGCCCAGAATGGTTCGATCCAGTTCCATTTTTAGAAAAGATAAAACAATACGGCAGTCCTTGGTCAATTCGAGAAGAATCAACTGAAGGTATTGAGCCTTAAGCGTTATCCACCGTATTTAGCAAATCGCTCCAAGCATCAACAAATTGTTTCACGCCAGCGGTTTCTAAGTTTGCTAATACTTCAGAGAAACTAACCCCAAAGTTGCTAAGTGAATTAATTGTTTTTGCTGCCGCTTGAAAATTCATGTCAAAACTAAACTGTGCATTTGATTCAAACAACGCATTTATTGTCGCTTGTGGCATCGTGTTTACTGTATCTGGCGCTACTAAATTTGTAACATAAAGAAGTGGGTCATAATTTGGATTCTTAACTCCAGTTGAAGCCCAAAGTGGTCGCTGAATTCGAGCACCTGCCGAAGCAAGTAGTTTCCAGCGCACATCTTGTTGTAGTTGCTCAAACAACTCATATGCTAAAACAGCATTTGCAATAGCTGACTTACCTCTAAGCGCTAAAGAGTCAGTTGATCCGATCTCTGTAAGAAGCGGATCAATTGCAGTATCTACTCGAGACACAAAGAAAGAGGCAACTGAATTTATAGTAGATAAATCAAGACCGTTTTCTTTCGCCTTCCCAAGACCTGCTAACCAAGCCTGAATTACTTCCGCGTATCTTTGTACTGAAAATATCAAAGTGACATTGACACTAATCCCGTTTGCTAATGCACCCGTTATTGCTGGTATAGATTCTTTTGTTGCTGGTATTTTTATCATTACATTTGGTCGATTGACTTGCTTACGTAACTCAATTGCCTGCTTAAGTGTGTTTTCACCATCGAATGCAAGTCGTGGATCTACCTCAATACTGACACATCCATCATTTCCAGTTTCAATATAAGTAGCACTAAAAACATCACACGCCGCCTGCACATCAGTCACTGTTAATTCACGCACTATCTCCGCAGTTGACGCACCATCAGCTTTTAACCGATTTAAGTCATCCCCATAAATTCCATCTGCCCCAGCAGTTATTGCTGCTTTAAAAATTGATGGATTAGTAGTAACACCCAGCACGCCAAGATCACGTAATTTCGCCAACTCACCTGATTCAATTCGGTTCCGCGATAAATCATCAAGCCAAACTGAAACTCCATTTTTTCTGATTTCATGAAGTTTGGTCATTTAACACGCCCCAAAGAGTCGATCACCAGCATCGCCTAAACCTGGAACAATATAACCGTGTTCATTTAATTTTTCATCTAGTGCACTTGTGACGACCATTACATCACTATTTGCAAACTTTTGCTCAACCGCGGCAACTCCTTCTGGAGCAGAAATTAAAGTTATTGCAACTACTTTTTTTGCGCCGCGTTCTAACATTATTTCAATCGCGCTAATCAAACTTCCACCTGTAGCCAACATTGGATCTAATAAAAAGATAGTTCTGCCATCGAGACGGTTTGGCATTCGATCAGCATAGATTGCAGGCTTTAGTGTTTCTTCATTGCGCACTACGCCAAGAAAACCAACTTCTGCATCTGGTAAGAGTTGCTGAAGGCCAGATAGCATCCCCAGTCCAGCGCGCAATATTGGCACAATCAGTGGTATTGGTTCGGCAAGTTTTTTTCCACTTGTGGGCGCAACGGGGGTAACAACTTTTGTATCAACAACAGCTAGATTCTTTGTAGCTTCAAATGCAAGCAGGGTTACTAACTCAGTTGCTAATGCCTGAAACCTCGGCATTGTTGTATTTATATCGCGTAATTCTGTAACTTTGGCCGCGATTAGCGGATGCTGGACAACCAGTGTTTTCATATGCGCAGAATAGATGCCAGACTTACCCTTATGCAGGTTAAACCAGCTGATGACCAAGCAATGTTGCGCGCATTGGCGTGCGCCAAAGAATCCGCCTTACACGGTGAGATTCCAGTAGGGTCAGTTTTACTCTCTAAATCTGGTGAAATATTGGCTGAGTCTGGAAATCAAAATGAATCTAGTTTTGATCCAACTGGTCATGCTGAAATTTCAGTAATAAGAGCTGCAGCTGCAAATCTTAAATCTGCTCGGCTCGATGGGTGCACATTAGTTGTTACTTTGGAACCTTGTCCTATGTGCGCTGGAGCTGCGATGCAGGCAAGAATTGCCCGCTTAGTTTTTGGTGCAGACAATAAAGATTATGGTGCTGTTGGCAGTAAATTTGATGTTGTTAGGGATAGTCGATTGCCTCACCAAATGGAAGTTGTCGCAAACGTCCGAGCAGAGAAGCTAAGAAATTACTCGATGAATTTTTTGCTAACAAACGCTAATGGCGGTGGCGGAGGGATTTGAACCCTCGGAGAATTTTCATCCTCACGCGCTTTCGAGGCGCGCACCTTCGGCCGCTCGGACACGCCACCGCGACGTAGAATAGTGGTCATCAATAGTCAAAGAATTCCTGCACTTGACGCATATCGCGCAACAATGATGTTGCTTGGCCTAGTTCTGCATAGCGCCGTTTTTACCGCGACTTATGCACGAGTTAGAACTGAATTTGGTGAAGGAATTCTATATTTAATTTATGACTTCATCCATACCTTTAGGATGCCTGCATTTTTTCTGATTTCTGGTTTTTTCTCAGCCTTACTATATGAAAAGTATGGTGCTGGTGGGCTTTTATCTAACAGAACAAAACGAGTACTACTGCCATTACTAATTTTTTGGCCATTAGTTGTGATTGCTTTTCAGCTTATATTTGCTTTATCTACTGGTGGAAGTGTTGTGCCGGCCGAGCAAAACTTTGTAGAGTTTTATCATCTTTGGTTTTTAAGTTATCTGATGTATTTAAATTTAATCACTGTTTTATTGGTAAAAATGCTGCCAATGATTTTTGCAAAGCAATTAAAGATATTAAACACAAAACTTTTTCAAGTTCTATTATTTATCTCAGCCACATTATTACTAGCCGCAATTCCATATACATTAGAAGATGATGGCACTTTAAAAACTGCCTCAGCTGTAGCACCTGATAACTCGATGATTGCTTTCTACCTGATTATATTTTTATTAGGTTGGTTTAGCCATCAAAATCAAACTATGCTAGCCACATTTAAACAGTATTTTTATATTTTTCTCTTTATTGGTGCATTGGGTTATTTCGCACATCTAGCAACTAGTGAGCAGCTAGATTATGACTATCGAGTTGTTTATTTTGCCTCTTCACTTTCACTAAGTTTCGCAATCTTAGGAATAATGATGATTCTAGTCACCGGTCATAATCGAGTTGTTAGTTATTTCTCTAGGGCTAGCTATTGGATCTACATTGTTCACTTGCCTATGGTGTTTCTTTTCTTAACTTTATTGGATTCTCTCAACTTAGACATCTTGGGTCGTTTTCTAATTGTTTTGACGCTGACTACTTTGACATCAGTTTTAAGTTACCAAGTATTTGTTAAAAATACTGCTCTTGGAAGTTGGTTGTAGGGTTAAATTGTGAAAGATTCCTCTAGTTTGATTAGTTCAGATCGTCTAATTGACTTTATCTGCAAACGATACTCGGGATTGATAGTGAAAAGCTCGTGGGGAGAAACAGGTTTGTTTTATAATCCTGAGCATAAACTAGCAAATGGTGTCTACTTTTTAACTATTAAAGATCATGATGGTGAAAACGATAAATCAGCTAATCTAAACCGACCTGATGTTTATCGAGTATCATTCGCAATATCTGAAAAAGTATTCTTTGAAATATTTGGAGAAAAACCGCCCAGACCCTTAAAAAGATCCGTTGTGAACACTGGACATAATTTTCAAAAACTTGACGAGTTAATGCCCCACCCGATTTATGCGTGGATGAATTGGGTTCAGATTTTGTCGCCAAGTGAAAATAGTTTGAATAACATTGTTAAGTTACTAGATGATTCCTATTTAAATGTGAAGAATAAGTACGCCAAGTTAATCAAGTGATATCTTCTTTAATGACTAAAAATAAATCTAGATTCAAAAATGATCCCCCGCACACCCACGAGAGCGCAACGACCCTTGCTGTCTTTCGACCCTGGGGGATTGATCACGGTCATGCCGCACGGGGGATCAGGAGAAAGGGTAGCGAGCGGGTTAAGTACCCTTCGCGACGGAGGATTCGCCTAGTGGCCTATGGCGCTCGCTTGGAAAGCGAGTTGGGGGCAACCCCTCGCGGGTTCAAATCCCGCATCCTCCGCCAGAACATAGGGAATTCCCTAAAACAGTGAAAGGAGTTATGAATGCGAGTAATAACTCAAAGAGAGTACGGATTGGACTCCTTCGCTTTATCAGAAATACCAACGCCCAAGATTGATACAGAGCAAATTTTAGTAAAGGTGGAGGCAGCCAG
>Ga0194118_10001731_pt1 | contig 29912 bp, 42 predicted proteins | sample TA2MahsurfametaG_2_FD_148662 | JGI IMG/M metagenome (GOLD analysis project Ga0194118, IMG submission 148662) | Freshwater microbial communities from Lake Tanganyika, Tanzania - TA2015013 Mahale N5 surface | ecosystem: Environmental > Aquatic > Freshwater > Lake | place: Tanzania: Lake...
CGCCTGCGATAGTTAAATAACCACCACCTAGGCCATCATCAATAATAATCTCATAGTTAGTGAGTATTGATCCTCCTGAGCCCGGCTCATCATACGTTACTCTTATCCTTGTCGAGTCGGTGAAATGCTTGTCAGAGACAGGGGCAGCTTTCGGTGTATCCGGGACATTTGCAATAACAACAACGAGTGCCTCATAGGATGTATTGTGGTAGCCTCCACGATTCCATACTTGCATTTTCAGCTGCATTGGTTAACCGAGCATATTCGCTGGGATATCAGTCACATCGAACGTGCGCAGAGATGGTTTATTCTAAATTTCGGCAGAGTGAATGACGACGAAGGCAGGGTTTGATGGACCACCATTCCTTAGAATTGCATATGAAGTGATTGCACATCCACCTGAGGTCTTTGGTGGCGACCACTTTATTGGAATAATTGCTACAGACTGCTGCCCATTTAACTAAGGTGCACTGATCTCTCCAGGATCATCGCATGCATAAATCGTTGTGTAGGGACTTTCAACACTTGACCCTGCGTAGTTTAGCGATTGGAGATAGAATCTATACGGACGCCCAGTCACTAAACCACTCGCTGTGAAGCTTCTCATGTCTGGAATTCCAGCACCATTATAAACCAAGCTAAAGTTTTCATTGAATCCATTATCCATAAACAGCTTATAGCCCGTAATTATGCCAGCTTCGCCTTATGTATTGGCAGACCTCACCCACTGAACACTGATGGTGGTCTGCGAGTGCGCCAACAACGTAACAGCCTGCGGCTACAGAGGCTAGTCAGCTACAGGCACCGTCACTATGGTCGACATATGCGAATCCCCAATCTGATTTGTGGCCTTGTAAGCAAAGCTATAATACTTGCCTGCTTAAATTGACTCGATACTTGTACTTATGGTAGCATAGTAGCCACTTGTCGCGTAGTCATACCCCCTGATTTGAGTCCACTGCTCATCATTCGTGCCCTGGTTGCGATATAGTATGTAATTGGTCACGACGGCGCCCATGTTATCTGCACTGGCGAACAAACGCAACCGCACAGTAGAAGCAGATGTTGAGATGAGCTAAACCGGTTGAGGCTGCTTAGGTTCTTCGGCAGCGATGACATGTAGTGTGTCGCTGAATACAGACCAACCCTGACAGTTCTATGCTCTGTACCTGAACCTATAGACTCTCCCTTTAATGAGTCCTGTCGTTGCTCTGTACCATCGCGTCAAGTAAGGCTGTTCGACCTTCGATTAGAAAATGCCGCCAATACCATTATCCATCTGAATGTCGAAGGATAGAATCGCGCAACCGCCATTTGAACTCTCTGGGTAGTCGCTTATGTCAATCGTGATTTTCCGAGAGTCGGATTAGGAGTCGATTTTGGTCGGAAGTGGAGGTTTTCTGGGTAAGGAGGCAAATACGACGCCTAGGATTGGCGACTCAGCTACACCGGCATAGTTGTAAGCTTTGACTAGGATTCTATAGGTCTTTCCCAAGTTGAGCAGATTCAGTCTCTTTATCTCGAGCTGACGCTTACTTGGCAGTAATCTAACACCGACGTCCTAATCTGCATTAGCTTCAATAAAACTGCCCTAATCCCCGTCATCAATGTGCACCGAGTATCCTTGTATAGAACAGCCACCATTATCGTTAGGCTCATTCCAATTAATGCTTATAGATTCCAAAGTCGTCGAGATTTTGCTAGGCTTTGTAGATAAGTTCGGCACATCGCACGCATAGATTGAAGCTAAGTCAGAGATGGGACTCACTGCAAGTTCATTAAAGTTAAATGCTTCCAAGTAGAACCTGTATAGCAGAGACTCAGTCAAGTTTTGCGCGTTGTATTCTTGTATATGCGAATTGAAGCCAACTGTATCCATAATATTAATGAAATCACCGCCATGGCCATCATCCATATACAGCCTGTAGCCTGTGATTAAGCCACCTTGCCCGAGACCATCATCGTTTAGCTGCCAAGAAACAAAAATGCTAGTCCTTGTCGACAGCTAATAGTTGACTTGGGGTGTTGCAGGTTTTGAAGGCGGTTTATTTGCTGCAACAAGAAGATGCTCACTATAATCGGAATCACCTTTACTATTAACGGCTTTGAATCTAAAGGAATAGATTTTGCCTGTTTAGATGCCATCAGCAGCGTATGTGACCGTATGTGACATCAGGAAACTTGTTTGGTCATAACTTTGAAGGGCAAGGAAATTCGATCCTTCCTCCCCTTAATCCATCTCGAGTACATAACTTGTGACAAAAGAGCCATTATCATTAAAGGATGGGAACATTTTTAACGAGATACTGTTATCTGTTGCTTAGATAAATTCTGGTTTCTTGGGCGTTGAGGGTACACTTGCTGCCAAGATGTAAGTTATCGGCGAGAAATCAGACCAACCATAGAGATTTTTGACTCGATACTTGAAGCCGTAGGTAACTCCCATCTTGGTTAAAACTAAACCAGATAGCGCAAGTATGTCACTGTCCACGCCATGAACATCTCTGTACTATGCTGCACCATCATCAACCTACAAATTATAGGAGAGTATGGTTGAGCCACCTGTCTGCGTGTCTGAAATCATCTGCTCGTAGGTCACTCTGATTTATGAACTTGATGTGACAGCTTTGTCATCTAGGGGACCTTGTGTTGGTGCTGGAGGCACTGCAGCAAATTTATAGCTGGCAGTTTGTGAAAGTGAGCTACCGACCACATTGAAAACTTAAATTTGGTAAATGAACGTCTTACCAATACGATTCGAAGGATAGCTCGTAATCAGCGTTGACCTTTGGCTCGGCTTGTCCCTTATGTTTGTGTCCATCGCTGTGTTAACTTCAAAGTCGATGGCGCCATTATTGCCATCATTTCTGAAAACAGCATAACCGAGAATAGGGCAGCCGCCATCATCTAGCGGCTCACTCCAGCTAAGTGTCAAATCAACGAGAGTTGAAGTAACCCTAACTGGTGCTAGCATCTTTGAAGGAGCAACACAAGCGTATGTGTCCATGACTGGTGATGAAGCACTCTCCCCATTAAAGTTGAAGGCTGAGACAGAGAACCTGTAATAGCGGCCAGTCTATAAATCATCAGCGATATACGAGGTGATCGTGCGCAGATCTTTGCCATCAAAAGCCAACGTGTAAGATCCATCTGAGTCTTTCGCTATGTAGACTCTGTATCCAGTCACTAGACCGCCTGACTCTCCAGGATTATCGGCGACAGCGAGCCATTATATAGCAATGCTTGTCTTTGTGTTCAAGTTGTGATCTATGGTCGGAGCTGAAGGTGTTAAAGGTGGTCCAGTGACAGCTGAGACTAAATCTGGACTGTAGTCACCCCAGCCGATTGCATTCTTAGCACGCATTCTCACTCTATAAATTTGTCCGGTCACCAGTAAGTCAACTAACTACGTCAAAGTGATAAACGGAGAAATTCCGTCATAGCTTGTTACAACTCTGTATGTGATGCCATCCGCAGATAAAGAAACCTCATACTGAAGAATTTTGGAGCCTCTGTTCTCAGCATTTAAATTAAGTTGAAGTGTTAATGAAACATCAGTGGCAGAGATGAAGACTGGTCTTTGACATTAGCCAGGCTCAACAGCCACTAAGAGGTACGCTACTGGACTGTATCCACTCCATCCGTAAACATTCTTGGCCCTGTACCTGAAAGCGTAAGTTTTCTCCTTCGTCAGTCCTGCCTCGATAAACGTCAATCCAAGCTAATCTACTTATTCCCCGATCAGCACTTGATAATTGCCACTAAGATCGTAGTCAATCTCCAAGGAGTAGGACAGAACGATAAAGCCATTAAGACTCTCTTCTGGCAATTCATCAAATTCAAGCGCAATTCTTGTTGTTGAAGAGAGGTTTTGTACTTTTCGCACTGGATTTTACGGAGCTTGTGGCACATCAGCCAACAAAATAGAAGCTATGTCTGAGTAAGTTTAGCCTTCAACATTATAGCAAAGTACCTTTATCCTGAATACTTTACCGATACTTTCAAGGCTTGTAAACGGTGACGTAATCGCAAGCTAGTGTAAGCCCGGGTCGTTCCTGACTTGCGGATCTTCAACTCGATTAACCTCAATAAAATTACCTCTGTTACCATCGTCAACAAAAACCGCATAGCCTAAAATTTAGCAGCCACCATCGTTTGATGGCGTTTTCCATGCCACTGTGATGCTGTTAATCGTAGAAGACACTCTTGTTGGTTAAACACCTTGAGAAGGCGGCATACAAGCATACAGTTTAAAAGATTCAGAGAGAGGGCCTTCTCCATTGAAGTTAACCGCCCTCACACTGAATGAGTAGTCTGCGGCTGTCTTGAGTCCATACACCGTGAACTGAGTCTAAGTTGGCAATCCAAGCACATAGCCATCAAACACTGTGGTTGTGACTGCAGTGTTAGGGTCAGTCACCATCAAGATGTAGCCCAAGATGTCACCACCGGGTGAAAGGCCAGGCATGACTGCACTCCACTTCACTGTTATGGCGGTTTGGCTCGATAGCTCCGTGACTTTTTCAATAGAAGTTGGTGCCAAGGGCGCATTAACTAAAGCGACCCTAATTTGATCGGATCTGATTCCCTCGCCTTTCGCGTTGACAGCAAACCATCTGAACACGTAGATTTTACCTTCGATGAGCCCGTCCTACGCAACAGAAAGCGTGTGAGAGGCACTTCCCGCATAGCTCTAAAACAACGTAAATGCCTATTGTGTATCGTGGGTGCCTTCAAGCTTGTAGGCAAGCAGTTTAAGTCCACCGTTATCTATCGTCTATAAGTCGAACTCGAGAGTGATTGAGCTTGCAGTGACGCTGGTAAGCTTAGGTGGCGATGGCTCAGAGGGTACGTTTGCCGCGATAAATGAAGAAAGAGGACTGTACTGGGACCAGCCGATACTATTTTTGACTCTGTATCGTAGCTCGTAGTAGGCACCCTTCTCAACTGAGAACGTATTGAGCGTTGCCAAGTTTAGTGAGCTATCCTACCCTGCTAAGTCAATCCAAACATGCTGAATATCACTCTTGACCTGTAGATTGTAGGAAATAATCTCGGAGCCTTGAGTTCCATCTGTGAAGAGATAGCTGACCTGGCACTCTGATTGGGAGTATTGCTTGATCACTGGTGCGGAGGATGGTGTTGAAGGCTCAGTTGCGAACAAATAGGAGATCAGGGGACTAGCGACTGTACCTTCGCGATTTGAGACAAAAAGTTAGAAAGTATACATTTTGCCCAAGTCAGTCACCAATAGCCCAACATCAATATTACGCAGCGTCGGTATATTCCTAACTGAAGCGTCATTTGCCTCATTGACTTCAGTGGTTGGCACACCGGAGAAACCATCATCTCTCATCAGGTGGTAACTCAGGATCGGGCACTCACCTGTTTGTAGTGGTTGGGACCATTCGAGACTCATAGTGGTTAGCGTTGTTGAGATGAGTATGGGAGGGAAGAGTCTAGCTGGTGGCACACAAGTGTAGTGGATACTTGAGGGTGACTCTGGACCCTCCTAATTGAAATTACCAGCAATAATTTTGAATCGATAGGAGAGACCAGGTAGCAAGTCGCTGACTGTGATTTGAGTCAGGCTTGCGGCTGTGTAAGAAACTTGTTTGAATTCTCCGAAGTTTCCATCGTCCATAAACAACTTGTAGTATGTTATTTCTCCACTTGGCAATTCGACATGTGGCACTATGATTCTATCCCATTTTACAGTCAATTTGGTCGTTGACGACAAAGCTATGACTTTAATTGGCGATGTTGGTTAAGCAGGCGGATTAACCAATGCAACCTCGGTGATCTCAGAGTATTCACCACGGCCAATCTAGTTAACAGCGCAGACCTTTATTCTATATGTTCTTCCGGTTACAAGGTGTGTCTCTACCCGCTTTTCAATAATAAAGGTAAAGCTCTGATCATAACTGTTCAGTTTCACAAAAGAACCTCGCAGTCCATCATCAATCCACAGTTCGTGCGCACTGATTGGTGAACCGTTGTTCTCGACCGCCTTATTTATGATCAGTGATATGGTGCCATCTGTGGCTCCGTTATAAATTGCTTGCTCCGGGGCTTCAGGTTTAGATGCCGCGAGCAGGAATCCAATCGGGGAGTAGTCGCTCCATCCGATAATATTACGTGCTCTGAATCGTGCTCTATACAGCAAGCCTCTGGTGACGTTCTTGTAAAGCGTACTAAGAGACAAAGTGTCCACTAGGTCACCGTAGAGAGCAGTGAACTAACCACCAAGGCCATCATCGATCTCTAAACTGTAGCTGATAATGGTTGAACCGCCATTATCGCTAACAGCTGGATAAAAAATTCTTAACTACTCGGATGAACTTTGGGTAAGGTCTGATGAGGGTGCGATGGTGGGCGTTGCTGGGATGCTGGCAAGTACAAAAGCTGATGTTTAGCTGATGGTAACTCCGTTTATATTGTAAGCTCTCAGTTGGAATATATAGGTTGCTCCGACCCTGCTGGGTGCTGTCGTTGTATGCGTAGTGTAGAGTGGCTTACTCCTAATCGTTGAAGCATCAATCTCAGCCAATGTATCACCGCCAACTCCGTCATTCATGAATAAAGCGAAACCGATCAAGTCACAGGACGACTTAAATTTGGGCTGTGACCAAGTAAAAGTCATCTGCGTCTTCGAAACTGACTGCAGTTTGACTTGATCCAAGTTTCTAGGTGGAAGACATGCAAACACGGGCAAGGACTCAGTACTGTATAGCGAGAAACCATTTTGGTACTTAGCTTTAACTCTGAAAATGTAACTGTTGCCCGAGACAACCCTTTCATCATAGAGCGAGAAACTTGTCAAGTCAGGGTAAAGCTCTGATCCATCAAAGACAACCTCGTAAGTGCCGTACAAGTCTCTTGTGTCCTTCATCTCAAGCAGATACCCATTGACATAATCACCAGGCCCTTAGACACTCGCCACTTTCGACCACTGAACTGCGATCTGGCTCTCACTGGTGTGGTCCAGCATGACGATCGGCGCGGTGGGAGCGATTGGCACATCACAAAGCGCATACTCAGTAATGTTTGACATTTCACTTGCCCCATTTTGGTTGATTGCCTGGAATTAGAACTTGTAGATCGTTCCAGTCACTAGTTCATCAATATCTGTGTGCAGAATGTGCTCCAAAAGGTTCGTCGTGTAAGTACTGACTTCGATTGTGGGCTCACTCTCACTCACGCCATCATTTCTGAACAGTTTCAGTTAGGTGATCTCGCTACCCCCATTGTCAACAGGCATAAAGAACCTGAGTTTCATCGTTGTGGCTGTGGCTTCTAACAAGAGTGGCGGTGGAGGCTTGCTTGGCGCGATCGCTGTTCGTATTAGCACTGGATCTGAAAAGTCAGACCATCCGTTAATATTTCTGACTCTATAGGCAAACTTGTAGAGAGTGGCTTTTTTCAATCCTGTTTTCAAGTAACTCGTTGCCATCGTTTTCACACTATCTTCTGTGATAGGCTTCAACTCACTTCCATCGCCATCGTTAGTGTACAGCTAAATGCTAATGATGGGGGAGCCACCGTTATTCGGTAAGACACTTCCAAAGGTTACCTTAATTTGTGACTCATTAGTCTCAGATGCTACGTTTAGTACCGCTGCAGGCTTGTATGGTCTGTTTGCCAATGTTAAACTATTCGTGCCGCTCACAACTGAGCCAGCAGCTGTCACTGCCTCAATCGTCAGCATGTAGGTGTTAGAAGTGTCCACATCCTTGGTGAATGTCCTAATGTCAAACTAGTTGATGTGAGGTTAAAGCGTCTACACCAGAGAATTGACTGCTCCACCCTCGCCATCATTAATGTAAAGATTGTACTTGATGAGCGGGCAGCCATAGAGGAGTTTCGGTGCGCTCCATGCGACTTCAAGTGATGTCTCTGTAGATTTGACGTACTGGGGCGGCAAGATCTACTGAGGCGGCAAACAGCTGAAATAGACAGCCTCATTGCTGAAGGGACCATTTCCATTGAAGTTCACGGCTCGTACTTTAAACCTGTATGCGCGGCCAGTCTCTAACTTCTCCACGAGATAAGTTAGAATACCAGGCCGATTCCTACCAGAAAAAACCAGGTTGAAGAGGCCATCTGAGCCTTAGTCCATCCACAGATCATAGCCGATCACGTTGATCTGTGTATCGGGAACAGTGCTCCACTCGATTTGCATCGAAGTTACTGAGCTCTTCCAATCTATTTTGTTTGGGGTCGATGGTGCTGATGGGTAGTCAGCTAACGCGATCTCTGCTACATCAGACATTGGTGAATTGCCCTCCCTGTTTTTCAGCTGGTATGAAAAGAAGTAATGTGTGCCTGCAGACATATTATTTTCAGCTGCTGAAATCGTCACTAAATTGCTGATGACCGAGTAGGTGCCTAATATAGTTGGTGTTCCCGTAAAATCAATTTGCATGTAAAGGACATAGTGACTTGCAATATCGCCGTTGCTTTAGGCAGTTTAGCTTAAACTCAGAACTATCTCACTAGCGCTGACCGAAACAAGCTCAGGCTTCGTAGAGGGTTTATCGGGCACATTAGCAGATAAAATGTAAGTGACTGCGCTGAAGTCTGACCAGCCCTTGATGTTGCTGACACGGTAGCGGAAACGGTACGTACGTCCAAGCTAGGTGAACACATCGACCGTTCTGTTGAGGCCCACATAATAGGTTGTCATCTCGCCCTGTATGCCATCGTCGACGTGCAGATCATACTAGAGCAGAGTCGAACCGGCGTTTTCGGTTACTATAGGCATTTAAACCGTGATTTTCTATTTATCAGATGCAAGCTTTATGACTGGGGTAATGGGAGCTTTCGGTATGCCAACCAAAAGAACTCGCAAATAATTTGCACTAAGTGAATTGCCTATCTCATTTTTTGCCTGGAGTTTGAAGCGCAACTGGAGGCCTGTCTCTTGTGCAGTGAAAGTGAAGGTATGTTCAAACTTGTACGGCTGATTTTCAACTGAGGCCGATTCTAGATTATTAATGAAGCCGTTATCTTGAATACCAAGGTCTGAAAGCACGCTGAACGAAGAGATCGGACAGCCACCATCCTCAGGCTGTACCCATCTTAGCCTCACGGTGAGAGCTGTCGTCTCAACGAGCACAGGCGCTCTTACGTTCTGTGGTCTGATGCAGGAGACGACTTGCTTGATATCAGATCGCTAGCCCTCACCATTGTAATTAGAGGCAGTCACGTAGAAAGAATACAAAATACCAGGCATTAATCCTTGACTATCAAAGAAAGTGGATTGGCCTTGATACACAGGTACGAAAGTGACACCGTACCCATCATCCCTATACAAAGTATACTGCAGCACAGTCAAAGTTTATTGAGAAAGTGCATCCCACTCCATCATGATAGACGTTGGCGAGTTGTGCTGCTCCTCTGATAAGGTTTTGACCAGATTGGTCGGCTTGGAAGGCTTGGGTCCTAAACCGACCATTAAAGAATCGCTAAACTCGCCCACTCCAAGATCATTTACTGCTCTGGACTGGAAACGATAGTTTTTACCTTAAATCATCTGATTTTCAGTAGCAATCACAGTATAGGTGAAGCCATTAGTATTAAAATTATAGTTGATGACTCGTTTGAACTCTGAACTTACTTCACCATGATCCATCCACAACTAGTAATCTGTGATTGGAAGACCCCCGTCATTTTGACTCCTTTGAAGCAAGAGCGTAATCTAAGTGTCACTAGAACTTAAATAGATCGGTTGAGGTGGTGGCATGGGCACGACTGAAGGAATGAGGAAACTTTCCGGGGACCAACCACTCACGCCGATCCTGTTGTAGACTCTGTACCTGAATCGGTAGGCTCTGCCTGTTTGGAGTCCGGAGACCTGCTACTCAACATCGACTGTGCGATTTAGGCTTGAACCAATAACGTCAAAGAAAATACTGCCACCAGGCTCTGTTCTCTAGAGCTGGTAACTTGTGATTGGTGTGCCGCCATCACCCATCACTCTTTACATAAGCACTCGAATCGATGTTGTATTAGTTTCTGTGGCGAGATAGCCAGGAGCATCGGTTGGCGTCTGTGGGAGATCAGCAGCCAGCGATGTCACAATATTGCTGTCGGTTGAGCCGATCTGATTAGCAACCGAAACTTTAAATCTATACTCTGAACCAGGTTATAGACCCGTTACATCCAGAGTAAAGGTCGATGCGGTTAATTATGAGCCGTATTGCACAAATGAACCAGCTTGGCCATCATCCACCCAGACTCTGTAGGACAATGTTAAGCATGCACCTGCATCGAGAGGCTGTCGCCAAATCAAAGTGGTCATTAGGGAACTTTCTACCTTCACAGCAAGAGACTTAAAACCTGAGGGAAGTTCGCATGCCGGTCTCTCCACCCAATCTGACTCCAAAGAGGCTTCATTAAAATTCAGCACCTCTAGGGAGTATTGGTATAAAGTGCCAGTCTGTAACCTTGTGTGCTAAAAGCTAAGCACTTCAGAAATACCCGCTCCATCATAGACCAGGTCTCTATTGCCAGGCATGCCATTATCAGAGTAGAGTCTGTAGCCTGAGACAGGAATGTCTATTGATATGCCCTGCTGCCACACCAGAACATTTTGGAATCTATTAGACTCGACAGAGTCAAATGTAGGTGCAATAGGTTTCTCAGGTTTTCTGGCAAGCGCAACGATAAGCTCCTCTGAGAAGTAACTGAGTCCAATTGAGTTCTCAGCCAATGTCTTAATTCTGTAAAGACCGCCTGCGATGATTTTATGCAAACTATAAACATCACCAGCCTTGATCACATAGCTCGAAGCGCTACCATCATAGTCAGCAACTTGATTGAATGGACTTCCATTGATACCTTCATTAACATACAGGTGATATCTCGTGATTGGAGCGCCATTATTATTCGTAGACTGCGGAATCGTGATGGCAATTTAAGTTTAGTCAACCAATTGCAGAATAGGTTTGAGTGGAGCGTTCGGATTGCTTGCTACGAGCAGGTAGGCTGGATCAGACCAAGGACCTGCTCCGATCTAATTCAAAGCTCTGTATCGGCATCTATACGTAGCTGATTGGGTGAGGTTTGCGATGTGAACTTCCGTCTCGAGACTCAAGTAGTCAGGTTAATCCGCGTTGACGCCCCCCAGCACCGTGGCATATTCACCTGCCTGCCCATCGTCAAGCTACACCTGATAACCTATGATGCTTGTGCCACCTGTCTGCTCCTGAGTAAAAGCGGTGACTTTTATGTCCAGGCTCGTACTTGTAGATAAGGCTTATCTTTTCTGTGGTGGAGTTGTCGGTTTATCAGGCACATCAGCTATAATGAACGCAGCAACTCTTGAGGTTGATGAGCCCTCATCGTTGTTAGTCTTGAGCTGGAAACGATATTGCTTGCCAGTGTTTGCAGCAAGGAATAAGATTTCATGTGAGGTGAGGCTCGGTTTTCCATTGATAATCGCTGGGTCGACCTCAGTGGTGATGAGGCCACCTGACCCATCATCGCGATAGAGATTAAAGCCTGTCAAGTTGCATCCACCGTTCTCAGTGGGGATCTACCACCGGAGCTTAAGCAGTGTCCTTGAGCCAGAGACTCTTGTTGGTGGCAAAGGTTACTCAGGTAGCTTGCAGCTGTACTTTTGCAGAGGTTCTGATAGTTATGAATCGCCGTTGAAATTAATCGCAGCAACTTTGAATTGATAGAGGGCGCCTGAAGTCAAATTCGTGACGTTGAACTCCCTGAGAAGAGGATTTTTATCACTACTGTAAATAAGACGATACTGCTGTGTGCCTACACTCATGTAGAGCTTGTAACCAAGAATTGGAATTTCCGATTGTAGGGACTCTGCCCATTTCACGTAAATTGATGTCTGTGTCGAGAGTGCCATATCTTTAGTGGGAGCTGCTGGCTTAGCTGGTGGCGTGGAGATAGCGTATCGGACCTCTGCAGAGAAATCAGAATAGCCAACAACATTTTGTGATCGGTATTTGAAAGTATAAATTTATCCTTAAACGAGACCGGACGCAATCGTGTGCGATCGTGAGTTGTCAGCATAGGATTAAACGTTTGTAAAGGATGTTCCATATCCGCTATCCATCCAAAGCTCATAGCTTGTTACTTTAGATCCACCATTCTTCAAAGACTCGGCCAAATCTAAGGTAATTGAAGTTGCTGTCGCAGAAAGTAAAGATGGTGACGCTGGAGCGCTTGGGACTGTTGCAACCAAAGCGTATAAAGTTGGTGAAAATGTGCTCCATCCCACAAAATTAAGCACTCGGTATCGTAGTCTGTAAATTAGTCCCGCAGTCAGATTACCGATTTGATATTCCGTCTGCATGGTGCTGATATTGAAACCACCGAGTGATTTAAAGGAGCCACCCTAACCATTATCAATCTGTAGCTCATACGAGAGAACGCTAGCATCATCGACTACTTTAGGCATCTGAACAAGTAAGCTCGTTTCATTTCTTTCAATTATGATTATTTGAGAAGTAATTGTTGCTGGGTGACCAGAATTCATTATTCTCAGCAAAGGTGAGTCCGTGAAGCCCTCCCTATTATAGACGCGAATCATCACTCTATAAATCAAGCCCTCAGAGTTAGCCTCCAAGTTTGTGATTGTGGCTCGCCTGAGTACCGGATTATTTTAAAGCAAAGTATCGTTAACTGAGTTGACTTAAGTCACAACCTCGCCTCCCCTTGCGTCATCTCTAAAGATAGCATAGCCAGTAATTGGACATCCACCACTTTACTCAGGTTCGTACCATCCAACAATCAAGTTTTAGGTGTAGGAGCCCTCGTCAATCCTATAGGGTTAGGGCAAACCGTCAGGCACAGTGCATGCGTTGAATGTGAATTTGGTGCTTGGCTCAGACTGCCCATTAAAGTTCATAGTTATTACGCGGAAAGTATACTTGGCCCCAGTCTATAATCCATTATGAGTGTATTGACGCTCACCAGGTCGATTTTTTCCATCAAAAATCGTTTTAAAATCAGACGAGCCATAGTTTGCAATTTAAAGCAAGTATCCTGTGATAGGAATCGAAGTTTCAAGAGACTAATCCCAGCTGATCGTCATGGCTGTCTTATTCGATTTCAAGGAATCTTTGTAAAGATTCTGGGGTGCAGATGGAAGCGCACTCGCACCAATTAAAACGTAATTACTGAGCTGCGAATCGCCTTGCGAGTTGACTGCAAGTTGAGCAATCTTGAAAATTACACCAGGTGTTAGCCCAATTATCGTCCACTCCATAGACTAGCCATCATAGTCACTAACTTTTGTTGCTATTCCAGCCGCATCATTAGCACCATTATCTCGCCATAGTTCATACCTCTAAATAGCTTAGCCGTTCGAGTTAGGAGAAGGATACAGCTAGACTGTGATCGAGGTCGAATTTGATCGGATATAAGTTGGCTTAAGCGGCGCATCTGGAACACCAGCCATCAGCAAAAAGACTGACTTGCTCCACTCACTGTGGCCAATATAGTTCTCACAGCGGTATTGGGCTTGAATGAGCTAGGAAGGTTTTACCTATAATGTTGTTAAAGTATACTCTAGGACAAGGTTTGGTAATTAATCACCAAGGACTACTTGCCATTATTAGGTATTTGGCAGCATTACACGCAGTTGGTAATTCGATATTTGGGCGCCGCCATCTGATTATGGTTTAGTCATCCTGATAGTTAGCAGCTTTCCATCAGAGACCCTTGTCGGTGCATCAGGCTAACTAGGTACATCTGCAAGTAAGAATACAACGGAGTCAGAAATCGCTGTTCCAACCTTATTGTCAACTGAGAGCCTCACTGCGTAAGTGTGTCCAATAACTCTCGTTCGCACGTCTATGTCATACTGGGCCAAGAAAGGTTTATTAGTGACTTGAGCCTGATCTATCTCAATCCAGGTCGCCTCAGTCACCTCTCTCATGAAGATATGGTAGCTACTGATTGCACAACCGCCATCATTTATTGGGTATTGCCACGAAATGCTAACTGCTGAGGTGTTTATCGAATCAATCGATGGTTTTGGTAATTATGTTGGCATAGTGCAGCTTTACAGCTTGACAAGATCTGATCTCGGACCCTCACCATTAAAGTTAACGGCAGAGACTTAGAATCTATACCAAAGCTAATTGTCTATCGTTTCTTGTAAACTACTTTCAGCTTCAAACGAAAACTCAGTAATCTGGGGGTTCGATGCTCCATCATAGACCAACCGCAAAAGATCATTCGTTCCCGAGTCTGCATAGAGCTTATAGCCAAGAACTTGCAGAGTGTCGCCGATAATTTTATCCCACTAGATGTAAATTGAGTCACGAGATGAAAGATAGATATCTTTTCTGATTGCGTTTGGCTTGCTTGGCAACGAAGCTAGAGCGAATAATAATTCGTTGGAGAATTCCGATTTGAGGCCTTCCTCATTCACTGCGAGGAATTTAATTCTGTAAATTGTGCCAGGTGCATCAAGTCCATCTACTACAGCATCAATCGTGTGCAATTACTTAAAATTTGTGTAGGAGCTTAATTTACGGAATGAACTTGTTGTATCGTTACCTTCATCTATGTGAAGCTCGTAAGCAGCCACCCTAATACCATAATCGTTCCTGGATGGCTGGAAAGCGAAAGTTACGGTGTTTTCTGTGCCAGAAATATAGACAGGGGCAGGGGGACGTTCAGGCGCCGAGTATGCAAAGATATAGCTTATGTCGCTGAAATCACTCCATCCGTTCACGTTCGAAACCTGGTATTTGAAACGGTATTTGAGACCTTTCTCAATACCTTATGAAATGACATAACTAGTTCGTGTACTCGTCACAAGAATCAGCCTGAATGGTCCCTAATGACCATCATCAATCCAAAGCTGCAAAGAGGTTATCGGACTGCCGCCATCATCAGTATTTTCATTCTCAAATTTTACTTTTATTTGGCTTATGGTCGTCTCAGATTATTCAACGGCGGGTGCTGGGAATGGTTTTGATGGCACATCAGCTAAAACAAGCAAAGTTGATTTGCTGTTAACAAAGCCCATCGAATTTCGTGCAACAACTTTTACATTTATCTTCTTACCAGTGTAAGTTGAATCCATAGCTACCTCATACTGGTAAAGATGTTGACGACTATCAAAAGTGGTCGGATCAACAGGTGTATCGACGTTGCTGCCGTTACCATCGTCCCTAAGCAGCTCGTAGCTCGTGATAGGACATCCACCGATGAACGAAGGTGCAGCCCAATTAACCGTAAATTTAGTGCGCTTAATTTCAGTGATGACCGGATTTGCAATATTGCTCGGAGGTGTGCATGCTTTAAAGCTGATTTCATCGCTGTATGCGCCTAGACCATTGACATCGATTGCAGCCACTCTGAATCTGTAACTCATTTGAGGAGTCAAACCGAAAACCTCGTACGCAAACAGTTACGTGTTATCCCGTCCATCATAAATCTATTTGAATAGACCACTGTACCCATCATCGATCTGCAGTGAGTAGCCTGTTATCGGCAAATCACTCACTAGAACGGGTGACCAATTAATCATGAACGAGGTTTCAGATTAAAATTCTAGATCTCTCTCAACAGGGGAAGGTTTTGGTGGGTTTGCACCAACACCAACGATGACCTCATAGGAAAAGTCTGAATCACCATACTCATTCGTAGCACTTGTTTTAAACCTGTACACGACACCTGTGTAGAGACTATCCGTCACAATCGAAGTGAACTCAAGATCTTGCCCATTATAGCTAGGTATTTTTCTGAAGCCACTAGAGAAATCATCGCCGGCATCGACCCACAAATCGTAGCTAATGATTGGAGAGCCGCCATCATCTGTGCATCTCGGCAGTAACAATTTAACTGTTAGTGCTGTTGAGCTGATGTAAGAAGGCCTGGGAGGAGCTTTTGGCACATTGGCTGCCTTGACATAGGCTATGGGTGAATAATCAGACCAACCGATGCGGTTACGTGCTCGATACCTCAGTCTGTAAAGGTGTGCTTTCTGGATTAGATCACCTGTGATCGTATAATCGAGTAACAGGTAATCTTAAACCACCCCGACCACGGCAATAAAATCACCACCCGCGCCATCATCTATCTCCAGAGAGTAGCTTAATATCTCACTGTTGTTTTCGGTGGTAACTTGCTGCCAACGCACTTTTATTGCATTGATTGATGTTATTGCTGCGTCGCTCACAGGAGCTGTGAGTGGTGCATCTGGGATCGCAGCCAAAATCTGTGAGTCGATGACGGACTCTGCCTCACCAATCTCGTTCAAAGATTTTATCTTAAATCTGAATGTACGTCCACCAAGCGAAGGACTAAAAGAAACGATATGCTCTCTCAAGTATGGTTTCTGGCTGATAAACGCAGCATCAGTCAAAATGAATGGACCATTAAGGCCATCATCAACATACAGCTCATACGATTAGATCGGGCAAGCACCTGTATCCTCTGGTGGCACCCACTGGAAGTGCATCGTTGTCTGTTCGACTTTTAGGACGCGCGGGACCTATTAGCCACTAGGCGCGGTGCAAGACTTAAACATGGCCGCGGGGGAAGCAGGACCAAACCCGTTGAAATTGTAGGCAACCACTGAGAAACCATACTCATTGCCTGCTGCTAAGCTTTGCATGTTGAAGTAAAGCTGGTTTGGATTGCGCGATCCATCATACACAATCTTATTTTCTCCACCCTTGACATCATACATGAATAACTGGTACCCTGTAATGATCTCGACATCGGCTGTTGGTTACGCCCAAGTCACGTAAATGGAAGTCTGTGAGGAAAACAGCTGATTTTTTGTGGGAGATTCGGGCGCTGAGGGTAACGGAGCCACAACAAGGTCTATTGTCGGCGACCACAGCGAGCTACCGTAATCATTCATAGCTTTTATCCTGAATCGGTATTTCATATAGGGCTCTATCGGGTCTACTGTCGTTGTCAACGTGTGTGTAAGAGCAGAGGAAGCAATCGCAACAAAAGAAGTGACATCTTGCCAATCTGTTAGAAGTAGAGGAGATATTTGCAGCACGTATGAGCTAATAATCAGACCTCCGTTGTCATCACTTGCTGTGAATGCCAAGGATACACTAGATGAGTTGGAGGAGACGTAAGTGGGTGTTTGGGGACGCGATGGAACCTATGCAGCGAGTACATACCCATCCTTCGACCAAAGGCCTGCCCCGTTAATGTTCCACGCACGATATCTGAGCTGGTAAGTGATGCCTTTGACTATCTGTTCAGCGTAAACAGTCGACGTTAACATGCTAAATTAGCTTAGCGCTCCAGTGATTGCAACCCAGCTTTGTGACTCAAGTCTGTAGACTTGAAGCTCGTAGCTCAAGATTGGTGCTCCACCATTTTGTGCAACTGACAGCTCAGCGTAGTCAACGTGGATCGCAGATGCAGAGGTGAATTAGAGGTTGAGCATGGGCACAGTTGTAGGTTAGTCTGGCACTGCGGCTAGTGTGAATGAGAAAATGGGGCTTGCAATTGAGCCAAGCAAATTTTCAGCGGTGATGTAGAAGTTGAATGTTTTACCGGTGTCTTCGGCTGGGAAAGTAAGCGTGTGCTGTCTTAACTCGATTATATTGTTGACGAGTTCTGGGTCGACTGAAACGTACGAACTAGGCGATATTTCTTTATAAATAGAGTAAGATTTAATTGGACAGCCACCCGTAATATTAGGTGCTAGCCAGGCAAGTACCATCGTTGTCCTCGTAACCTAGGGCATCTTAGCTGCAGCTAGCTCCCTCGGCTTCGTGCAAATAGTGAAGAAGGCAGGATCCGATGGCTCACTTGCACCATTATAGTTTTGGGCCTCCACAGTGAAACCATAAGTATGCCCTGTTTTAAGTTTTCCAACGACATACTTTTTGACGTTAGGGAATATCCTGCCACTTGTTAACACATCTGTGTAAACATTGCCGCCCATCCCATCATTCATCTTGAGACTATAGCCTAAGATTTGCAGTTCAGTCGGCATGCTGAACTCCCACTCGAGCGTGATGTGTGTTTCACCAGACGCTGACTCAAGTTTAGTAACTGGTTGAGGTTTGGCGGGATAAGCACCCACGCCAGCGTTTAACTCCTCAGACCAGTCACTGTTTCCGTATAGATTCACAGCACGATATTTGAACTTATAGATGGTGCCTTGGACTAGATCATCACCGATGACTGTCACTGTGTGGCTGCTGCTCGCACCATCATAGGAAATTACCTTCGTATACTAAGTTGAAGATGCGCCTAGGTTTACATAGAGCTCATACTGGGTAATAATTTGGCTGCCATCAAGTATCGTCTCAAATAGTCGAATAGTGACCGAGTCTGAGGTCGCTGTGAGAAGCTGTGGACGTGGCGGTCGTTGAGGTATTGTTGCTGCTTTAATGTGGCTTATCTCGGAGAATTAGGACCAGCCATTCACGTTTAGAGAGCGGTACCTGAAGCGATATATACCACCAGCCTAAATTTGATCGGAGACGGTGAAGGTAGTCTCAAGACTGTTTTCAGTTCCGCCGATTAAGGAGGTGAAGTTACCACCAACACCGTTATCGATTTACAACTCGTAGGATAGAATGGGGCTTCCTCCATTTTGTTAGGCTTTCTAGGGTCCAAAGTTAACCTTTATCCTAGTTTCATCAGTAACTGAAGCGTCGGAGATAGGACTATCATCAGGTTTGCTCGGTTCATCCGAGAGAACAACATTTAAGTAGTTGAAACTATCGGACCAACCAGCATGATTGAAAGTTCTAATCAAGAATCTGTATGTGTTACCCACAGCTGTGAGTCCAGTTATCTCGTACTGCCTTAAAGAGGGCTTATTGGACACTAATTCACGGTCAACAGTCACTGAGAGTTCATCGTTATTGCCAGTGTCACGCAAAATACTGAAACCTTAGATAGCACATCCATTAGCGACAGGCTCTTGCCACTTTATTGTTATAGAGGTGCGAGTTGTGGCCACTTTTGTAGGGGCAGGGAGTCTAAATGGCTTCAGACAGGCGTATATCTCTGCTACTTCACTAAATTGAGAGAGGCCGTTGATATTTTCTGATTGCACTTTAAACCTGTAGGGCAGCCCTATTGTTAGCCCAACTGCAGTGTATTGTGCTGTAAATGGTTTATCGGTTCCATTATAGACTATTGTAAAGTCTCCGTTATATCCATCATCCATGAAAAGATGATAGCCGGTTACTTCAACTAGATCAGTCGGGTCCACCCTATTCCATTGGACAGCGATACTGTCTTAAGCACTGATAGTTTCGATTTTTTAGGGAGCGTTGGGCGCAGTAGGCAAAGAACCTATTGCAACTCTAATCTCCTCAGATTAAACAGAGTCACCAAAGACGTTTGATGCAACGAGGACAAATCGGTAAGTTTGCCCAGCAACGAGCTAATCTTTGCTCACAGTCAGAGTGTACTGACTGTTTATGCCCGCATAAGCAAGCGAGTAGTTGGGAGCTGTGCCAATCGTATCTTTGTAAAGCTTAAAGGCAGTAATAGGCGAGCCACCTCTTTCATCCGGTTCAATAAATTAAAGTGTGATGGCTGTGGCGTTGGAGCTTATATAAATCGGAGCAGCTGGTTTTGAAGGCCTTGTCGCTGCTATAAAGTAGCTTATTTCACTGTATGGACCCCAGCCATTGAAATTCTGCGCCCTATACCTCAATCTGTATTCAGCTGATGTAACAATACCCGTAGCAATCGTCAACTCATTTGTTAATTGGTATACGCTGTTAAAGGCTCCCTTATTGCCGTCGTCATATTAAATTTCATAGTTGAGGATTGGACTGCCGCCGTTCAAGTCGCTAGTGAAGAGTTCAATCACGACGCCAAGTGTTGATTAGTTGGTAATTTCTGGGTCGGATACTGGTGGGTTGGCAGGCTTTGAAGGTAGTGAAGCGAGCACGACTGATAAGTAATTAGTGTCGACAGTGCCAGCATAGTTCTCAGCGCGCACTTTAAACAAATAAAGGTTACCGATAGTACCCGTTAAGGAAAGATCAATCTCAAAGTTCACTATATTTGGTGCATAGTTATCAAAACCTGTAATTTCTTGGTCGATGGCTCCCTATACGCCATAGTTCATGTATATACGATAACCCAAAACGGGGCAACCTCCATCATAATGCGGAGCGACCCAAGCGATTTTAATAGTTTTTGCGCTTCTGTCCGATGCTATGTAATAGGGTGTCGTGAAATTTTGAGGCGATTTGCATGCGTAATATGTCTACATGACGGAGGGGAGCGAGTTTCCATTTTAGTTGATTGCTTAAACAGTAAACCTGTATGGTAGGCCCATCGTCAAATTTCCTGCCTGAAACTCAAGGATGTTTGGTCGACTATACCCTAGAAAGACTGGTATTAAATCAGTGTCCATACCATCATCCATATTAAGTACGTATCCACTTATAGGTAAATCTGTGTTGGTAGGTGCAGTCCACTAAACCTTTATCGAGTTCTCAGTTGAAAGTATTTTCACGGGGATTCCGGGTGGGGTAGGAACATCACCAAAAGCGATGTAACTGTAAATACTATACTCAGAGTAGCCCACACTATTACGGGTCCTCGAGATGAATCTGTAGGTGCGACCAGGCAAGAGGCCATCTTTGATTTGGGTAGCTTTGTATATAAGAGTATTATCATTATAGTTTGTAAGTTGCCTAAACTCTGAGGTAAAATCATCACCTGCATCAACCCATAGCTCATAGAATTTTACTGGAGCGCCACCATTGTCTAAACATCTTGGAATCACGATGCTAAGCGTACTGGTGGCAAATGTGAGGAAGTAGGGTCTTTCTGAGCGGTCAGGCACTCTGGCGGCCAACACAAAAGCATCATCAGAGTATGGACCCCATCCAACGATATTTTTAGCTCGATACTTAAATCTGTGTTGGCGGCCCTTGATTATCAACTCGGCATCATCGATAGTAAACTCGGTCAATAGCGAGTTGGCCTTAAAGCCAATAAGACTCGTGAAATTACCTGTCCTTCCATCATCCATCGCCAAATCGTAGCTTATAATAGGACTGCCGCCATTTTAAGGCTTAGGGTTAGCAAAAGTTACTTTGATCCTGTGGTCATTCGTAAGATCAGAATCATAAATGGGAATATCATTAGGCTTAAGCGGTTCACTTGCTAGAGTTATGAAATTTACACTGCTTAGTGCCTCTCGCTGCGTTGTAATAACCTTAATTTAGAAACGGAAAGTTCGACCTATAGAATTTGGAGGAAAATTGGTCACAGTAAATTGTGTCAAACTTGGCAAGTCTCTTACTGCAGGCTCATTCGCTGAGTTTACCTCAGTCACGATACCACTGCCGAGTCCATCATCCCTCAACACGACGTAGGATAGGATTCTGCAGCCACCGTCACTCAAAGGCGGCAACCAAGAAATTGTAATATACGACTAAGTCTACCTGACAATCTCAGGTCTATTGAAACCTGAAGGCGCAGTGCAAGCATAGTAATTTGCAGTTTCAGATGGCACAGAAACTCCATTAAAGTTGATAGCGTACGCTCTAAAAGTATACAGAAGTCCATTTGTTAGTCCTTGCTTAAGATACTCGAAGCTATTGTTGTCTTGTGAACCATCATAGATCACACTGAATTAACTGCCGAGGTAGCCTTGATCCATCTCTAGCTTGTAGCCAGTAATCGTGGAAGCTGGTTTAACTTGAGGCGCATGCCATTGAATCATCATGGATGTTATTGTTGAGCGTTCCCAGTCAATCGTTATGTCAGTGGGCGGATTAGGTAAGTCTGTTGCTGCGATCGTTAAAATTAGCGATGAATCAGAGCTACCGAAATCATTTAGAGCGAAGTAGGCAAAACGATACACATTTCCAGGAGTCAAGCCAGTAACTGTGTGCTCCTAAGCGAAACCGTCATAACTATCCACCTCAGTGTTGATATCAGAGCTGAGGTTCCCGCTATCTCTAAAGAGTTTATACTCCCTGATCTTGCTGCCACCATTGTCTTCTGTCTCGAGTAAACCTAAAGTTATTGTGGTGGCTGTGCTGCTGATGTAATATGGTTTTTTTGGTGGTAAGGGAATTGTCGCAGCCTTGACGATCGTAGTAGCTGACCAAGGACCTGGACCTACCGCATTTAAGGCTCTGTAGCGGAATGCGTAATCCTCACCTGTGCTGATTCCTTGTGTCACCACGAAGAAAGTTTGTAAAGTATACGGATCCCCGCCAACGATCTCAACAAAGTCGTTTAGGGTTCCAGGTGAGCCCATCTAAAGCTCGTAGCTAAGCAAAGGCAAGCCACCATCCCCATCGACTATTTGATAATCAACTTTGATTTGGGTCCTCGTTGTTAGCTATGGATCGGAAATCGGCGCACTTGTGGGCTTATCTGGGACAGATGCCAAGTACATCACTGCAGACGGCGTGCTAATCACACTGCCCTGGATGTTGTAGCCGATGACTCTGAACAAGAATGGGTTGCCGATTCTAGTATCAGTCGGGAAAATTTCGCAAGTGAATTAGTCGATGAATGGGTCATTCCTCGGGTAACTTGCTACAGGATTAACTTCTGTCCACTCTTGGCCAGTTCCGTCTGCATCACGCTCAACCCTGTAATCGAAAATAGGGCAACCTCCATCGATTTTAGGCCTGTCCCATTTAATGGTGATCGTTGTCTTCGTGGACCAAACATACTGGGGCGCACTGAATTGTCTCGGGAGCCCACAGGCATAAATCTCTAAGATAGCCGAAGACAAGGATTAGCCATTAAAATCAACAGCAAAGACTCTAAACTTGAAAAGCTTCGCAGGTTTAAGTCCGTAGACGGTTGCCTTGAGCGAGTTGGGATCGTGCCTTGCAGTAAAGACCTCACTCCATATATCATCATCCAGTAACATCTCAACAAAATAGCCTTGGGTGACGATATGCGCATCTAAAACCATATCCCATTCAAGGCTGACACTTGTGGCAGTCGCGAGCTCTAAGTCAGCTCGGAGGTTAGCCGGTGATTTAACACGATCAGCTAAACCAACCCTCAGTACATCCGTCCACTCACTCCAGCCAACCGTGTTTGCTGTTCGGAACTTAAATGTGTAAATACGGCCAATAATTAATCCGTCTTGTGCCACACTCACAGTGTGCTCCAGAAGATTAGCAGCTGAACCGCCAGCTGCCGCAAAGGATTGAATGCTTGAGAACGCGGAGTTAATTAATCCTTCATCTCGCCACAACTCATAGCTGATCACATCATCACCGCCTGTTTCGTCAGGAGCAAACACTCTTATTGTTATAGAAGTTTGATTAAATGAGATTCGCTACGGCGTTTAGGACTTTTAAGGGACATTTGCTGCATAGAGGTAGCCTACATCTGAGAAAGCGCCCCAGCCGTTGACATTACGCGCCCTGTATTTATATCTGTAGACCAGTGATTGGCAAGGTGTACGATCTGTATAGCTTAGTGCCATTGAGACATCCGAGTTGGACAGTCTGCTAAAGTCACCCTCATCACCATCATCTCGCCACAGGTCATAACCTAGAATCGCTGAGCCGCCGTTTTCGCTCGTTGCAAGACCATTCCACACCAAAGTAATTTACTCGGAGGTGGTTGTTGTGAAAACCTGAACCGGCACATCTTAGGGTTTATTAGGAAGAGCAGCAAGCTTTACTTCTAAAGGCAAGCTAGTTACGGAGCCGATCTCATTTATTACTTCAACTTTGAACTTGTAAATGTTTCCTGTATATAATAAACCCTCAAATGTGTGCTCGGTCAAATAAGGCCGATTTCGGATCCTCAATTTGTCAACTTCGACGTAACCAGCACTACTATTACTCGGTTAGCCATCATGTATCCAGACAGCGTAGGATTAGACGGGACATCCGCCCATATAATCGGGCTTGGTCCACTTGAGCGTTATGGATGTTTTGGTCGACGAAATATAATCTGGTTTGTCGATGTGGATCGGTGCGAGACAGACCACAAAGACACCAGAGTCTGACTCAGCCGAGAGACCATTAAAGTCAACAGCCTGCACATAGAAAGAGTATTTTTCACCAGTAACTAGGTTTGCAGCTGAATAAGTATATATATCAGGATTCTATGAGCCATCATACACTAGACTCACTTTGCCGCTTGCTATTTCGATCATGTAAAGCAAGTAGCCATCAATTGGAATATCGCCGGTAGTACCCTGCGCCCACTGAATGAACAGCGAGTTAAGTGTGCTCATCTGTCTATCAACAGTGGGTGTTATAGGTTGGGCAGCTGGACTTGCCATCGCGATTGTCACATAATTACTCAGCTCCGATTCACCGATTTGGTTAACAGCACTAACTCGAAATCTGTACTTTTATCCGGTAACAAGATAGGTTTCTGAACTCTTTAGGATGGTCCATTCTAATGACTTGCCATCATACGTTGGTATCCTTGTGAAATTATGGGCATTTTCTGTGCCTCTGTCCACATAAAGATTGTAGCTGGTTACAGTGCTGCCGCCGTTATCCTCAACTTTGTCGAATTGCAAAGTTATCGAGATGCTTGTCGTGGATACAAGGCGGGGTTTGTCGGGTCTCATTGGCACTGATGAAGCCACAATGACGGCAGAGAAGGGCGAATATTAACTTTATCCGACTCGATTTATAGCGATCACACGATACTTAAAAGAGTGGCCTGCTGTTACTTACGTCAGTTTAGCTGAGGTGGCCGTTGGAATATTAGAGCCATCATAAGCGATAAATTCGCCACCAGTCGTCACGTTGGTCTAGTAAAGCTTAAAGCCAGTGATGACAGAGCCTCCATCAGAGCTCAAACTCCACTCGACATTGATTTGGGACTTAGTTTACAGCTTCATGAGAGGGGCTAGGGCCACACTTGGTTTAGATGCTATAGTGAAGGTATTTCTGATTGAGAAAATGCCGGGTCCTGCCTCAGTCACAGCTCTAATTTTGTATTGGACGTCTTGATCAACGGAGATGCCCGCATGCGTGAAAGTCAAAGTGTTCAACTCTGTCTCACCGACCTGGATCCACTGCTGCTCAGACTAGCTTGCTAGCTTGTAGAAGATCTGATAAGTGTCAACTAGTGCGCCACCATTATCAAACACAGCGCTCCAGCCAAAAGTGACCTGAGTTTAAGTAGAGCTCAGGTATTGGGGTTGTCCAGGTGCATCCGGAGTATCTGCGCACAGTAGCACAGACTCTGTACTGTTGGCGCCTTGACCGACATAGTTGACAGCAGCTGAAATGAAACGGTAGTGAAGACCACGTTTTAGTTGTTAAACCTCATACTGGAGCACGGTGGGCTGTCCCTTGCCATCATAGATTAGGCTCCAATCGCCATCATTAAGCGGATTCATGTAGAGTCTATAGCCTATGATCGGGGATAAACCATTATAGGCTGGCACTGACCACGAAACTGTGATTGAGCTGTTGGTTGAAGCTTCCAAAACAGGAGCTTGATCTGCAGCCCCTGGTACTTCCGCACACGCGAAAAATTGTGTATTTGATAGAAGTGAAACTCCGATATCATTTGCAGCCTAAACTTTAAAACCGTAGATTTTTGAGTTTGTAAGGTTGGTCATTTGATAAACTAAATAACCTTCGTTGGGGAAAAGAGAAATCTCAACTGGATTTTCTGGCCAGATTTAACTCCCATTATCAGCCCAAATTAAATAGCTGTTTATAGGCCAGCCTCCATCTTCAACTGGTGCTTTCCACCTAAGAGTAATCGCGCCAGATTAAAAGCCTAAGTATTCTGGTTAGCCTGGTTTTGAGGGCACAACTCCAATTTGCAAGACGAGCGTGGCATGGGTCTAACTTGTGAATATTTTGTTCATAGAGTAAAGTTTGAAAGTATACGTGAAAGAAGTGATTAGCCCTCTCACAGTGTAGATGAGCATTTCTGGTCTGCCATCCCCATCGTAGATCTACTGGAATGGACTGCCTTCGATGCCTTGATCCCGCCATAGTTAGTAACCAGTTATGGGAGATCCACCATTGCTAGATGGCGCAAAAAACTCTAAATCTATAGAAGTAAGTGTGCGTGAGGAGTCTTTAGCGATCATGGTCGGCGCTAATGGTGCATTCGTTGCCATAAGTTGTATCTCTCGGCTGTAGGGACCAACACCAAGCACATTTTATACTGCAACCTTAAACCTATAAATTTGACCCTCATTTCCTGGTTAAATTATCATTTTACTATAAATTGTGCTGACAGAGTTCATAGCTGGTGTTCCGTAGATGAAATCTGACTGATCGCTTTTGACTAGGTAGTTGAGGACTGGCAAGCCACCCGACTATTCTAGTGTAAACATATCCCACCCAATCGTCAAATTAGTTTGAGATTACAAGACGATACGTACTGTCGTCACTTGCTAGGGAATGCCGCCCGCTATCCCGACAATAGGATCAGACTCAGGTCCATATCCAATTGCGTTATATGCTTTAACTTTGTATGTGTAGTACTTTCCAGATTCGAGACCCTCATCCGTGAATTTAGTGTCTAGTCCCTAGTAGACCTAGAAGAAGACACCTGAGCCCACATCTCTCATCACAGAGTAGTGTAAGATCATGCTGCCATTTGCTGAGGGTCGGGACCAAATCAGTTTGACTTTGCCGGACTCATAATCTACGAGTGACTAGCTGAACTGAGTAATCGCTCCTGGCTCATTCGCTATGATGAAACTTGAAGCTTTGGAGTAGTTCAGCTCGTCATCATACTGACTATTGTCAGCTTCTAGACGATTGTATGCGGCGATCCTCGTATTGTAGGTGGCACCTGCAATCAGGTTGGTAAAAGTATAAGACAGACTGTCAACAGCAACCTATATTTGGCTTTCTGTGAATTTAGTCCCATACCCACTATTGATTTGCAGGTAGAAACCAAGCACAGGGAGACCGCCATCATCTAGTGGCATCTGCCATGCAACTGTAATTGAGCTCTGTAGCTCGTTTGGTGTGATCGAGACCTAAGTGGGAGCATCCATCTAGAAAGGATAGGTGGCCGCATATACCTCTAATATATCTGATGCTGTAGCTGATGTGCCAAGAGCATTACGCGACCAAACTTTGAATGCGTAGAGAGATCCAGCCAACAGCCCTTAGAACTTAAACTACATCGTATTTGGTTCAACTGAGCCATCGTAGCCTAGCTGCCAAGGACCACCATCCTTGCTCAAACTTACGAGGTAGCCTAAGATTGGGATGCCGCCCTTATCCAAAGGTTCTTTCCACTCGATAGTAATAAAAGGTTGTAAGCCGTTTTACAAGTTGCCACCACTGCGATCAACGTAGACTGGCATTAGTGGCGCAGCTGGAATACTCGCAAACAGAACACTCAACGTTGGTGTATACTGCAGACTGTAACCAATAATGTTTAAAGTGTTCATTCTGAATCTGCAGGTGCTGCCAGGAGGTATGTTTGTAATTGTGTACTATTGCTAAGTAGTGCTGTTGATGAGCAAGTTCGTAATGGGACCGCCTTAACAGTTATCAATCCATAGCAAGTAGTACGGTGGTATTGTGCTGAAGCCTCGAGCTGCTTCATTTGAGTGGAGTTGCCAATGCAAAGTGACATCAGTCTTTGTTCTATTCGTGAAAGTGAGCTCTGTTACGGTTTATGGTAAATTAGACGAGAAGAATGTCGTTTCAGCACTCCAAGGTGACAGATGTCCCCTATTGTAGTAGCCAGTGTAGAAGTTCTTGGCTCGTATTTTGATCCTGTACTCTTTTCCAGCTATCATTCCATCTGCTTGAACAAAATCATACACAAGCGCGTCGATAATTGTCTTGCTAGCTTAGGTGAGATCCTCGACCTTCGTAATCATTATTTCATACTCGTCAATCTTGCTACCGCCATTATCGAAGGGTTCTTCCCATGAGAACTTAAGTTAGGTGCTTGATTGTGCGATCATTTTGGGTGCGCCTGGTGCTGATGGCAAAGTACCTGGCATCATGGTCTGAATAGTCGAAAAACTACTCACTAATCCAATCCTATTCTCAGCACTGATCTTGAATCTGTAGGTGAGACCTGGTCGCAGGTACTCAACTGTCTTCGTGGACTCATTCCCTTGAATCGAAGCATACAGAGTGAATGTGCCATTCAAACCATCATCCACATACAAGTGATAGTAAGTTATCTGCAAGGGATTCTAGTCTGAGCCACCTGTGTCAGCGCCTTCGATAAGGTTCCATGAAAGATCGACTGTTGTTCTGGTCGTCGCTACAAACGTAAGCAAGCCTGGTCTTGTTGGCTCAATGCCGGTCGTCGCGACTACTTGAGCAGTCCAGTCAGACTCTCCGATCAAATTGTTTACTTTGATCTTGACAGCGTAGTCTCTTGCTGGAACCAACTCGTTGAATTTAAACTCTGTCGCTTGGACTGTTAGCGATTGTTACCTAACAAGAGTGTCATTTAGCACATCTCTCAATTCAAGATGATAGAGCTGCAGTTTTGAGCCACCATCAAGCAAAGGCTAACTCCATTGGAAGATAAGGGCGTCTCTGTAGCGGAGATCTGTTTTGTGTCGTAGATTTAGAGGCTTGGTGGGCTTGACAGCTGTTAATACCACGACTTCGTCACTAAACTGAAGTTCATCGCACTCAAACATATTCCCTGAGTCGTAGATGATGTTCCTGGCTGCGTATCTGAGCCTATAAAAGCGTGAGGATTCAAGACCTGACAAGATCAAATCTAAAGAGAGCGAGTTGTGCACTTGGCCGTACGGACCGCCTAATCCATCATCGAGCTGCACGATGTAGCCTGTCACTGGAGCACCGCCATTCTTTTCGATTGGCAGTGCAGAGAGCGTCAGTGTGATCGAAGTTTGAGTGACAAGTGTGATCGTGGGTGGAATCAAAGGCTTTTCTGGCATATCCGCAGCAATGACCTCGATCTCGTCAGAGCTTGCACCTTCGCCCACGAAGTTCACAGCGGATGCTTTGAATTTGTAAGTTTTGGAGGCTGATAGGCCGACTTCGGTATGCACTGTGATGCTTGGATTGAGTGTTGCCGGCGCTGACATAATTTGGTTGAAAACTCCATTCTCTACAGCCATGTATATCTTGTACTACAGCAATTCGAGACCGCCCTTATCCACAGGTGGCTACCATTTAAAGGTCATCTCATACTTATTGCGGCGTAATAAAGTAAGACCCGTAGGTTCTGCTGGAATCAATGCTGTCAGGATTGAGGTTGACGCGGGACTGAGCTCGGAGCTGCCCATAGCGTTGACTGACCTAACCTTAAATTAGTGATAGAAACCGGTCCTAAGCCCCAAAACTCTATGTGAGAGAGTCATGCCAGCGTAAACCTCAACGTAGCTTGGCTCGTAGTCTGCCTTCGCATACAAGACGTATTTTGTCACAGGAGAGGCACCGTCGGAGCTGGGAGCTGCCCATTCCAACGTTATCGAGGTTTAATCGTGTGTTACTTCTGTGGGTTGGGCCATACCAGATGGTGCCTTGTTTGGTGTGATCGTGAAATCGACGCTCTTGTCAGACTCACCACCAAGCACGTTTCTACTCGTGGCCGCATACCTATAGCACCTACCACCCGTGATGGAGGTGTCAACGTAGCTAAACTGACTCGCAGGCAACTACTTGATCATAGTGTAACTCGAGACTGAATCAGTACAGTCCTACCTATAAATGGTGAATCCTGTCAATGCCTAGCCGCCATTTTTAAGAGGTTAATCCCATGACATCTGCACAAAGGTGTCATCAAATGAGATAACTCTCAAATTAAGAGGCGCGGACGGCTTCTCAACTATGAGGAAAGTGTACTGGTCGGAGAACAGACCATCCCCAACCAAATTAGTCGCGCGCACCTTGTAGGTGTAATAGCGACCCGACACCAGATTATCAAGCACTATAGAGCGGGAAGCTCCATAGTAAACGATCTCATCAGGTTGGTTCTCCTGAACTTACGCTAGTGTGTAGACGTAGATGGGCGAGCCGCCATCAGAGATTGAATCC
>Ga0194118_10001742_pt1 | contig 29717 bp, 28 predicted proteins | sample TA2MahsurfametaG_2_FD_148662 | JGI IMG/M metagenome (GOLD analysis project Ga0194118, IMG submission 148662) | Freshwater microbial communities from Lake Tanganyika, Tanzania - TA2015013 Mahale N5 surface | ecosystem: Environmental > Aquatic > Freshwater > Lake | place: Tanzania: Lake...
CGAGTTGCTTAGGAGTGGCATGGGGTCTCGGAGAAGATAAAAGAGTCGTTGCTGGTTACTAGTAAGTGGCTGTGTTGCTGTAGTGAGAGCCACGACCTTTGTGGTTATAACTCCTTGGCAACACCTGGCAACACCCAGCAACCCAGTGACCGGACTCGTTTTCTTCTTCTTCGAGCAACTGCCGCAGCGACAGCTCGCAACCTAACAATCAAGGAGAAATCAACGATGGAAAAACCAAACTTTGCCCTAAGGCTCTACGAAAACCCCAAGTATGGGCGCACTCGTGGCAAGGGCCTGCGTCACCAGGCCCTCTACAACGGAACGATCTGATGAACCTGCCGTTTGACCCCGCTAAGGCGGCAGCGAGGGCCTCTGAGAAGAAATAAACTCCCGAAATTGAGAAAAACTAGAATTCGGGATTAGACTCATGGGGGATCGATCCCAGTAGAGACAGGAGGGCATGGGAATAATGAAAAGACTAGAAGGCAAAAGTATCGTCGTCACCGCTGCGGCGCAAGGCATTGGTCGCGCCAGTGTGCTGGCCATGGCCGCTGAGGGCGCTCATGTCTGGGCCACCGACGTCAATGGCGCTGTGCTGCGGTCACTGGCGGGGACTGCCGGAATTGAAACCGCGGTGCTTGATGTACTCGATCAGTCGGCGATTCAAGCTATGGCGGCTCAGACTGGCCCCATCGATGTGCTGTTCAACTGCTCGGGTATCGTACACAACGACACCGTACTTAAGGCCAGGGATGAAGACCTAGACTTTGCCTTTCGCCTGAATGTACGGGCCCACATGCATATGATCCAAGCTTTTCTGCCCGGTATGTTGACCAAGGGGGGCGGTAGCATCATCAACATGGCGAGCGTGGCTTCGAGCGTAAAAGGGCTTCCCAGTCGATGCGTGTATGGAACGACTAAGGCCGCCGTGATCGGGCTGACCAAAAGCGTGGCGGCTGACTACGTGGGGCAGGGGGTTCGCTGCAACGCCATCTGTCCTGGCACTGTTGATACGCCCTCGCTCGCTGACCGTATCAATGCCTACGAGGACCCCGTCGCCGCTCGTAAGGCCTTTGTAGCTAGGCAGCCCATGGGGCGTTTGGCCCAGGCCGAAGAGATCGCCCCCCTGCTGGTCTTCCTTGCCAGCGATGAGTCCCGGTTTGTTACCGGACAAGCCTATTCTATTGATGGCGGGATGACCATATGAACCAACTTGACATGACAGGCCGCCATGCGGTCATCACCGGCGGCGCCTCGGGCCTAGGCCTAGCGATTGCGCAGCGCATGATCTCATCCGGGGCTCAAGTCACCTTATGGGATCGCGACCCCATAGCCCTTAAGGCTGCCTCCGAGATGCTGGGACCAAAAGCCGCTGGGGTACAGGTGGATGTCGCCCGCCACGACAGCGTAGTCGCAGCGGTTGCACAAACCCACAGGCCAGTGCACGCGCTAGTAAACAGTGCAGGCATCGCCGGGCCGAATACCACGCTGTGGAACTATTCAGTCGCCGACTGGGACCAGGTGATGCAGGTTAATGTCAACGGAACCTTCTTGTGCTGCCGAGAGTTGGTGCCCCTGATGAAAGAGCAAGGCTGGGGCCGCGTGGTGAATATTGCCAGCGTAGCCGGCAAAGATGGCAATCCCAATGCCAGCGCCTACAGCACGAGCAAGGCCGCGGTGATTGGCATGACCAAATCCCTTGGTAAGGAACTCGCTCAGACCGGTGTCCGTGTCAATTGCGTAACCCCGGCTGCAGTAAAAACTGCCATTTTTGACCAGATAACACCGGCCCATGTGGAGTTTATGCTCTCCAAAATACCCATGGGGCGTTTCGGCCAACCCGATGAAATTGCGGCCATGGTGACCTGGCTATGTACCGACGACTGCTCTTTTTCCACTGGGGCAGTTTTTGACCTCTCCGGAGGACGTTCCACTTACTGAATCACGCGAAAGGCACCCATGAAACTCGTTCGTTACGGCTCCCCTGGAAAAGAGAAACCCGGTTTAATTGACGCCTACGGTCGTCTGCGCGATCTGAGTTCGGTTATTGCCGATATCACCCCCGACATGCTCTCGGATAAGGGCCTAGCCAGGCTCTCACGCATCAAAACAGAAAGGCTTGCACTGGTAGCCGGAAAGAAGCGTTTTGGGCCACCGGTGATGGGCAGTGGAAAGTTTATCGGTATCGGCCTGAACTATGCGGACCATTGTGCAGAGTCGGGTATGCCAATCCCCAAAGAGCCAATCTTCTTTATGAAGTCGCCGCATTGCATCCAGGGTCCAGATGACGATGTCATGCTCCCACGGGGTTCACGCAAGACCGACTGGGAAGTCGAACTGGGTTTGGTGATCGGTACCCGAGCGAGGTATGTTCGGCAGAAGGACGCTCTGAACCATGTGGCCGGCTACTGCACTGTCAATGATCTTAGCGAGCGTGAATTCCAGCTCGAACGCGGTGGGACATGGGACAAGGGTAAGAGCTGCGACACCTTCGGGCCGATAGGCCCCTGGCTGGTAACACGTGACGAGGTGCCCAACCCGCATAGACTGAATATGTGGCTCGATCTCAATGGCCAGCGCATGCAACACGGGTCGACCAAGACCATGATCTTTGGCATAGCCAAACTGGTCAGCTATGTCAGTGAGTTCTTGACTCTTGAGCCCGGCGACATCATCACCACCGGCACCCCTCCAGGGGTCGGCATGGGCATTAAGAAGGATGGCAAACCCGCTCCTCTTTATTTGAAGCGGGGTGATGTAATGACCCTCGGTATCGAGGGTCTCGGCCAGCAAAGCCAGAAGGTGGTGGCCTTCAAGGCTTGAGAATTCAGCCGCTCACTGCGAGCAGAGGGGCGATCATGGCAGCTCGAACTGCTAGCGATCTAGGTTGCGGTTCATCCAGACTCTCCTTCTAGAGACCCTGCAAGGCATTTTCGGGGTAGCCCGGTTGCCTGCGGCAGTCTTCGATGTACTGCCTTACGATATCCTCGAATGAAGCGTCTGGGCGTAAGCCCAGCTGTAAGGCTCGTTCGCTCGAAGCTCCTCGCGCCCAATTGCTGACGATGGCGGCAATGCGCTCTTCGCGTTCGAAACGCACGCGCGCGCGAACCTTCGCGCCGGCTACTTTTTCCAGCGCAGCGAGCATCTGCTGTACGGTCACCGTCACGCTCGGTAAATTGAGCGCCAGGCGGTTACCCAGGGTACTGGCGTTAGCTTCGAAGACCGCGATCAGGCTGTTGATGGTCGTGCCCGGTGAGGACACCGGATGAGAGACGCTGGCATCGACCGGGCAGACACTCTCGACGCCGGCCAGCGGCTCCCGGATGATGCCGCTGAAAAAAGATGAGGCAGCGCCATTGGGTTTACCGGGCCGAACCGTCACCGTCATCAGCCGTGCCGAGCGGCCGTCAATAAAGCCCTTTCGGGTGTAGTCGGCTATCAGATACTCGATCAGAAGTTTTTGGGTGCCATAGGAGGTCTGCGGCGAGGGCAGAGTGGTATCGGTCACCAGCGCGGGCATGGGCTGGCCTGCATAGGGACCGAAGACGGCCACCGAGCTGGCGAATACGAATCGAGAGGCCTTGCCCGAACGGCGGATGCTATCGAGCAGCAGCCGTGTGCTGTCGAGGTTGGAGCGCAGGCCCAGATCGAAGTCCAGCTCACATTCGCCCGAGACAGCCGAGGCCAGATGAAAGACGCCGTCGAAACCGCTGGCCAGCAGATCACCTTGCTCCAGCAAAGGAGCTGCGTGGGTCCTGACCCGAGCATCGGCCTGCAGATCACCGGGGGCCGGGAAGAGGTCAACCAGGACCAGCTCTTTAATGGGCTGGCCGCCAAGCGCACCACGGCCAAGTAGGGCGCGGGCCAGTCGCGCGCCCAAAAAACCGGCCCCGCCGGTCACGAGAATACGCATGGGTTTAATTCCTCAGGGGTGGGGGTGGGGTTGGATCGGAGGCGATGGCTCCTGCCGCTGCATCAGTGATTGTCCTTGGGTACGAAGGCGCCGCGCTGACCGACCAGGAAATCCAGGTCAGCCCCTTCGTCGGCTTGCAGTACATGGTCGATGTAGAGCTTCCAGTAGCCCGATTTTAGCGGCGGCTCCGGTCGCGTCCATTGCGCCATGCGCTGCTTGAGCTCATCGTCGCTGATAAGCAGTTGCAGGCGTCGCTCGGGCACATTGAGTTCGATCATATCGCCGTTACGGACTGCGGCCAGGGGCCCCCCGGCCGCCGCTTCCGGGGATGTGTGCAGTACCACCGTGCCGTAGGCTGTGCCGCTCATGCGCGCATCACTGATACGCACCATGTCGGTAATGCCCTTGCGCAGCACCTTAGGCGGCAGCGGCATGTTGCCCACTTCAGCCATGCCGGGGTAGCCCTTGGGGCCGCAGTTCTTCAGCACAAGGATGCAGTGCTCGTCGACATCGAGGCTCTCATCGTCGATACGACGATGAAAGTCGTCGCTGTCTTCAAACACCACGGCCCGTCCGGTATGAACCATCAGGGCTGGTGTGGCCGCACTGGGCTTGATAACAGCACCACGCGGCGCAAGGTTGCCGCGGAGGATGGCGATACCGGCCTTTTCTTTGAAGGGCTGGGCAAAGGATTTAATGACACGCGGATCGTGATTCTGTGCGTCGGCGATATTCTCGGCCACAGTCTTGCCGCTCACTGTCACGATCCCTTTGTGCAACAGGTGCTGGATTTCCCGCATCACCACCGGCAGGCCACCGGCATAGCAGAAATCTTCCATCAGATACTGGCCCGAGGGCTGCAAATTGAGCAGGCAGGGCATTTCGCTACCCAGTCGCTCGAAATCGTCCACCGTGAGCCTCAGGCCTAGGCGGCCGGCAATTGCAATCAAATGAATTACCGCATTGGTCGAGCCCCCGATGGCTGCAAGTGTGCGAATAGCGTTCTCAAATGCCTCGCGCGTGAGCACCCTGCTGATGGTCTGGTCCTGATGCACCATTTCGACGATTCGGCGTCCGGCCTGACGGGCAAGAATGTTGCGACGGCCATCGACGGCGGGAAAGGCGGCATTGCCCGGTAGGCCTATCCCTAGGGCCTCGACCATGCTTGCCATCGTACTGGCTGTACCCATGGTCATGCAGTGACCGTGGCTGCGGTGCATGCAGCTCTCGGCCTCGAAGAAGTCTTGGAGCTTTAATGTGCCGGCGCGCACCTGCTCACTCATACTCCATACGCCCGTGCCTGACCCAAGATCTTGACCGCGCCATTTGCCATTGAGCATCGGGCCGCCCGAGACACCGATGGTAGGAAGCCCCGCGCTAGAGGCCCCCATCAGCAAGGCGGGCGTGGTCTTGTCGCAGCCCATTAGCAGCACCACGGCGTCGATCGGGTTGCCGCGGATACTTTCTTCCACATCCATGCTGGCGAGGTTACGGTAGAGCATGGCAGTCGGGCGCAAAAGGGTCTCGCCCAGGCTCATGACTGGGAACTCGAGCGGGAAGCCGCCGGCCTCATAAACGCCAATCTTCACCTGCTCGGCAAGGGTTCGGAAATGGGAGTTGCAGGGGGTCAGTTCGCTGAAGGTGTTACAGATGCCGATAACTGGGCGGCCGTCGAACTGGTCGTGCGGCACGCCCCTGCCTTTGACCCAGCTGCGGTAGGCAAAGCCGTCACGGTCCTGTCGGCCAAACCATTGTTGCGATCGTAGTTCCGAGGGTTTCTTGGGTGTTGGTGCGTTCATATCGGAGACAGCCGGTGGTTTCAATCAGCTAATGATAAGGAATTCACCGCGTCTGGGTTGTCAATGGCAGTGGCTCATCTCCCTTGAGCGCGCCTACATAACCGCTCACGAGGGTTTTCCGGGGTACTTGGGGTTTACTGATCACGATATTATCCTGCCAGAAAACCGACGGAAATATATTAACGAAACCTTATCGAGCACATCGTAATCATAATGCATAAGGGAACTTAGTCGGGGTTGAGGAACTTGCAATGACACGTGCGATTGATCTGTTTTTCAGGCTACTGGAACTGCTAATTGTGGCTTGTCTGGTCGCCATGGTCATCATGGTCTTCGGCAATGTGATGCTGCGCTTCACAATGAACACGGGCATCCTCATCTCCGAGGAAATGTCGCGCTACTGTTTCATATGGCTCATCTTTATCGGTGCTATGGCGGCCATGCGAGAGAAAACCCATGTGGGTGTCGACATCCTCATTAGAATACTGCCCCATGTCGGCAAGAAGGCCTGCCTGCTCCTAAGCGAATCGCTCATGCTCATGATCAACTGTCTTTTCTTTATCGGCACCTGGAAGATGCACGAGCTGCAGGTCACCAACGTCTCGGTGGTGGTGGGCCTGTCCATGATCTGGGTTTACGGAATTGGTTACGTGGTTAGCGTGGTCATGGCGCTGATGAACCTAAAGGCGCTCTTCGATCTGCTTGCTGGCCGGCTGCCCGAAGACGACCTAAACCAGGAAAACGATTCGGTGGGCACCATCGAGGTCAAAACCGAATTACAGGAACGCAAAGGCTGACCGGTGACTGTGCTCGTCTTTCTCTTCAGCCTGCTCGCAGGCATGGCCATCGGCATGCCGATCGCCTATGCCCTTCTGTTCTGTGGCGTGGCCCTCATGACTTTCCTGGGCCTGACCAGCAACGTGGTCTCATTTGACAGCCAGATTCTTGCTCAGCGCTTGGTCGATGGTGCCGACAACTTTGCTCTGTTGGCAGTACCTTTCTTCGTGCTGGCTGGGGAATTCATGAACGCTGGTGGTCTGACCCGCCGCATCATCAATCTGGCAATGGCATGGGTCGGGCATCTCCGAGGCGGTCTGGGCTACGTAGCAGTGCTTGCCGCCATCATCATGGCGGCACTGTCTGGTTCTGCAGTGGCTGACACGGCAGCCTTGGCCACCCTGCTCATTCCCATGATGCGAGATGCCGGCTATAGCGTAGGCCGCTCAGCGGGCCTGATCGCTGCCGGAGGTATCATCGCGCCCATCATCCCGCCCTCCATCGGTCTGATCGTCTTTGGCGTTGTAGGCAATGTATCCATCATCAAGCTATTCATGGCCGGCATCGTGCCCGGCTTGCTCATGGGGCTGGCCATCGGTATCGCATGGTGGCTGGTGTCGAAACGGGAAAATGTGCCTGTCCAACCGCGCATGGTGATGGCTGAACGCATGAAGCACACCCTGAATGGCCTGCTGGCGCTGGCCCTACCGGTCGTCATCATTGGCGGCATGAAGCTAGGCGTTTTTACCCCCACCGAGGCGGCGGTGGTGGCTGTCGTATACAGCTTTCTGGTTGGCACTCTGGTATACCGCGAACTCAAGCTGCGCCAGCTGTACAGCCTCGTCCTATCTGCAGGTAAAACTACCGCGGTGGTGATGTTTCTGGTGTCGGCTGCAATGGTTAGCGCCTGGCTCATCACCGTGGCCAACATTCCGGCCCAGGTGGTTGATTTGATCGAGCCGTTGCTCGAGAACCCCAAGCTGTTGATGCTTGTCCTTATGCTGGTGATCTTGTTGGTGGGCACAGCGCTTGACTTCACGCCCACCGTGCTTATCCTCACGCCTGTGCTCATGCCAGTGGTACTTAAGGCCGGTATCGATCCGGTCTATTTCGGTGTAATGTTCATTCTGAATAATGCAATCGGTCTAATCACGCCGCCAGTGGGCAATGTGCTCAACGTTATATGCGGTGTGGCCAAAATCGGGCTCGACCAAGCTTTCAAGGGCGTACTGCCTTTCTTAGCCGCCCACCTGACTGTCCTTTTTACGCTGGTGCTGTTCCCGCAAATCGTCACCGTTCCTCTACAGTGGTGGTTTCGGTAAGTAATCTTTTAACCTAATGGAGACAACCAAAATGAAACGACGTTCCCTAGCTTTTATTGCCTGCGCAGCGTTACTGAGCGCCAGTTCCGCCTTCGCGCAGTTTGCCGATCGAAACATCAAATTTACCAATGGCGTTAATGAAGATCATCCCGTTGGCGTCGGTGTTAAGAAGATGCAGGAAGTACTGGCCGCAAAGACCGGAGGCAAAATGAAGATCACCGCTTTCTGGGGGGGCTCAGCTGGGGGTGATCTGCAGGCCACACAGGCCCTGCGAGCCGGTACGCAGGAGATGGTGTGCACATCTAGCTCTCCGCTGGTGGGCATCGTTAAAGAACTTGGCGTATTTGACCTGCCCTTCTTGTTTGCCAACGAAACGGAGGCCGATGCGGTGCTCGATGGCCCAGCTGGCAGGTATTTCAATGCCAAACTCGAAGCCGCCGGTCTAGTCAATCTGGCTTATTGGGAAAACGGTTTTCGTAACCTTACCAACAGTAAGCGAGCGGTCACGAAACTCGAAGACTTTGAAGGCGTCAAACTGCGCGTCATGCAGAACAATATTTTCTTGGATACCTTCCGAACTCTCGGTACTAATGCGGTCCCGATGGCATTTCAAGAGGTATTTACAGCCTTAGAAACCAAGACCATCGATGGACAAGAAAATCCTTTCGTGACTATCGAAACATCTAAGTTCAATGAAGTGCAGAAGTACCTCAGTGTTACGCGTCACGCCTACACTCCCTTCCTGGTGCTCTACAGCAAAAAACTGTGGGACCAACTCACGCCACAGGAGCAAGCCGTATTGCGCGAGGCTGCCATGGAAGGTCAGAAGGTTCAGCGCGCGGCGAACAGGACCCTCAATGAAAAATCGCTATCGAGTCTGAAGACCAAGGGTATGCAGGTCAATGAAATTGCTCCGGCCGAGCAAAATCGTATCCGTGCCAAGGTGGCTCCCGTCTACGACAAGCATAGAGATTCGATCGGCACCGAGGCCATCAAAGTAGTAGAAGACGAACTGAAAAAGGCCCGGAGTAGATAATCCCTCTTGAGCGGCTCCACGACTCTGGTCGTGGAGCCCTTCGTTTCCGCACGAGAACGCTCGCTGAAGATCACGCAACTAGAAACCCTGCGACTGGGGGAGTTCCCCAACATCCTGTGGGTGCGTCTGTACACTGACGAGGGCCTAGTGGGCCTGGGTGAGACCTTCATGGGTGCCGGGGCAGTGGAGGCCTACCTGCACGAATGGGCCGCTCCAAAGCTACTGGGGCAGAACCCGCTTGCCATCGAATCACGCAACCGCGACCTCACCGGTTATCTGGGCTGGCGCGGATCCGGGGTAGAAACACGCGGCAATTCGGCCCTGGATATTGCCCTGTGGGACCTGTTCGGTAAAGCCGCCGGAATGCCCCTCTACACCGCCCTGGGCGGCCGCAGCCGCGAGTCCATACGCATCTACAACACCTGCGCTGGCTACCAGTACATCCGCAGCAATGTGAACCAGAGCAGTTCCAACTGGGGTCTAGGCAGCCCTACCGGCCCTTACGAGGACTTGCAGGGTTTTCTGCACCATGCCGACGAATTGGCCCTGTCCTTGCTGTCAGAGGGCATCACCGGTATGAAGATCTGGCCCTTTGACGTTGCCGCCGAGCAGTCCCATGGTCAGTACATCAGCCCACAGGACCTTGACAGCGCCCTGGAGCCTTTTCGAAAGATTCGCCAAGCCGTGGGCGACAAGCTGGACATCATGGTCGAGTTTCACAGCCTTTGGCGCCTGCCGATGGCGCGTAAGATCGCTCGCGCCCTGCAGGAATTCGATACCTTCTGGCATGAGGATGCCATCCGCATCGACAGCCTGGAGCTGCTCAAGCAGTATGCCGAGGACTGCCGTGCGTTGATCTGTGCAAGCGAGACCCTAAGTTACAAGTGGGGCTTTAAGGACTATCTGCAGAGCGGGGTGGCGGGCGTAGTTATGCTCGATCTGAGTTGGTGCGGCGGTCTCACCGAGGCTCGTAAGATTGCCGCCATGGCCGACGCTTGGCAACTGCCGGTGGCTCCTCATGACTGCACAGGCCCGGTGGTCTGGGCGGCTTCTACCCACCTCTCGCTGCACGCGCCCAACGCCCTCATTCAAGAAAGTGTGAGAGCGTTCTACAGCGGCTGGTACAAGGAACTGGTGACCGAGTTGCCGCGGGTTCACCGGGGCATGATCAGCTTGAATGATAAGCCCGGTCTGGGTCTACAGCTGTTGCCCGATCTGCACCTGCGCAAGGACGCGATATTGCGCAGTAGTCGCTGAAGTAGCGTGTGCCGACACTCAATCCTGCCAGCGCGTGTGGAACTTGCCGACCCGATCGATGCGCTGGTAGCCGTGGGCGCCAAAGTAGTCGCGCTGGGCCTGCAGCAGGTTGGCTGGTAGCCTTACCGACCGATAGCTGTCGTAGTAGTCCAGGGCACTCGAGATAGCTGGCGTGGGCACCCCGTGCATAGCGCCCAGTGCCACCACCTCGCGCAGGCCGCACTCCGAGCGTGCCAGCATGGTGGCACACTGCGGATCGACCAAAAGGTTGTCCAGACCCGGTTGTCGGTTGAAGGCCTCAGTGATGGGCAGCAACAGGCGCGAGCGGATAATGCAGCCCGCTTGCCAGACGCTTGCCACCGTGGCCAGGGGCAAGGACCAGTCAAACTCCCTGGATGCCGCGCGCAGAAGGGCGAAACCCTGCGCATGGCTACAGATTCGGGTAGCCAACACGGCGTTATGGGCTCGCTCCAGGGTGGCGGCACGGTTCGCCGAGGGTCTGGACAGTGCAGACTTGAGGACCGAGGCAGCGTGCAGACGTTCTTGTTTGAGGCCGCTAAGCGCGCGTGCGAATACCGCCTGGGTGATAGTGGGGGTACTGACACCCAGATCGAGAGCGGTCTGACTGGCCCATTTGCCGGTCCCCTTTTGTTCGGCGCTGTCCAGAATCGAGTCGACCAGAGCCTCTGCAGTGTCGAGATCCTTGCGCTGCAAGATGTCGGCACTGATGTCCATCAGGTAGCTGCCCAACTCGCCCTGCGCCCATTGGGCAAATACCTCGCCTATGGCGGCAGCCGGCATCTTTAGAACCTGATGCATAAGCCAGTAGGCCTCGCATAAGGTCTGCATCTCGGCATATTCAATGCCGTTGTGCACAATCTTCACAAAGTGGCCGGCACCCTCTGGGCCCATCCAGTCGCAGCAGATGCGGCCGTCTTCGGTACGCGCGGCAATCGCCTGCAACAGCGGCCGTACCCTGGGCCAGCCCGCAAAATCACCGCCGGGCATGAGCGCCGGTCCCGACAAGGCGCCATGCTCGCCACCGCTGATCCCCAGACCAATGTAATGGATACCTTGGGCTCGCAAGGCGAGCATGCGACGGTTCGTATCGATGAAATGGCTGTTGCCGCCGTCCATCACCACATCGCCGGCTTGAAGTAAGGCCCCGAGGGCCCGCAGCACCTGATCGACTGGATCGCCAGCGGGAACCATGACCAAGAGGCAACGTGGTGAGCGTAGCCTCCCCGTCAATTCGGACAGGCTGGATGCGATGCTGAGGCGAGGGCCTTGTGTTCGCGATGCAAAGTGCTCACGACGCCCATGGTCTGCGTCATGCCCACAAACTGAAAAACCGTTGCGCTCGAGATTAAGTGCCAGGCCTCCACCCATCACCCCCAGTCCGATAAGCCCAATTTCGCTCTCCTGCATGTGTCCGAGAAATCCGACGTTCTTGGGATCAGCCACGGCCCACATAAGGCATTTGGGTGGCCATGACGGTGGTAAATAGAATGTTGGCCGACAGCGGCAGTCGGGCCATGGTCATGAAGGTCTCGACCACAGCCGACATGTCCATCCGCGGTTCGGTCTTGACACTGCCGTCGGCTTGACGGATGCCTGCAGCCATGCTGGCAGTCATCTCCGAGGCCACGTTGCCGATGTCGATCTGACCAACCGCAATGCCAAATGGTCGTCCATCGAGCGAGGCGGCCCGCGTCAGGCCCGAGATCGCATGCTTGGTGGCGGTGTAGGCGATCGAACCGGGGCGAGGAACATGGGCCGAGATCGAGCCATTGTTGATGATACGACCCCCCTGGGGTTGTTGGTCTCGCATTAGCTTGAAAGCCTGCGACAGGCAGTAAAAGGCCCCATTGAGGTTGATGTCCACCGCCCGACGCCAGTCGTCACCACAGATATCCCCAGGCAGTGCGCCGGGCAGAGAGACACCGGCATTGTTAAAGAGCAGGTCGAGCCGCCCCCAGCGTTCGCGCACCTGGCCAAAGGCCCGCGCGACGTGGGCCTCATCGGAGACATCGGCTGCAATGGCTAGGCCGTGACCCGCCTGATCACCGGCCAGAGCCAGCGTCTCCTGCAGGGCATCGGCGCGGCGACCGACCAGGACTACCTGCCAGTCCTCCTTGAGTAGGGCAAGGGCGCAGGCGCGACCAATGCCCGCACTGGCTCCAGTAACAAGAGCCGTTTTTTTCATGATGGGCTGTTTAAGTTGTTGGAGAGTGATCTCAGAGTTCGGCAAAGGCGATTTGCACTCTCAGCGATTGGCGCTTGACGGCGGCGAGTTCGAAAGCCGATAGGGCATTTAATAGATCGCATGGGGGTCTCGGAACAGAGTGATGGACAGCAATGCAGAGGCGGCGGTGTTGACAGCAAGCATTAAGCATACTCCCGCAGGCCACCCTGTTGCCAGGGCGTCATGGAGCGCGAGGGTCAGGCACCTGAGTCGGGGCCTTGCACTTGAAGAATCAAGCCTACCGAGGGATCCGAGCGCAGGGCGGCTAGGGCGGCAGAGGTGACGGCGGTTACTGGCCTGTCAATGTCCAGAAACAGAACATCGGTCTCGTCAGCACCAGGACGTTCGAGGGTCTGAAACTGGCTCCGCAGCAGCTCGGCCGGCATGTAATGACCTGTCCGCTGGGCCAGGCGTTGGGCGATCAGATCGAAGGCGCCATCCAGAAAAATGAAACGCATCGAGCCCACATGTGCTCGGATATTGTCGCGATAGATTTTTTTTAAGGCCGAGCAGGCAATCACCATGCCCGGTCCAGGGCAGTTTGCCAATTGGCATCCGACCTGCTCTAGCCACGGCCACCGGTCTTCGTCATCGAGGGCTATGCCGCCGCGCATCTTGGCTAGGCTCTCAGGGCGGTGCAGGTCATCGCCATCGACCATGGCCAGGCCGAGGTGCGCGGCCAGAGACAGTGCAAGGGTGGATTTACCGGAGCCCGACACCCCCATCACCACCAGTCGTAGTGTCTCGCTCCCCAAAGGACACTCTTTCTTATGCCTTGAGAACCTGTTGCCATTCAGGAACTGGGGTTCGCAAGGGCTGACCTTCAAGGGCAGCGCGCATATTGGCAAATGCCAGATCCGCCATCGCCTGACGGGTCTGGGTGGTGGCGCTAGCCATATGCGGTGTCAAGACAACCTGGGGCATTTCGCACAGGTCCTGGGGCACATGAGGCTCGTGGGCGAACACATCTAACCCAGCGCCAGCGATGATGCCCGACTTCAGCGCCTCGATCAGGGCATGCTCATCGACCACACTGCCGCGGGCGACATTGATCAGGTAGCCCTTCGGCCCCAGTGCGGCAAGTACTTCGGCATTGATCAGATGTCTGGTCCCTGCCCCCCCAGGAGTGGTGACCACCAGAAAATCCGATTCGGCAGCAAGATCCCGCGCAGTGGGGAAGAAACGGTAAGCGCTGTCAGCTTTTTCGGTGCGTGCCGTGTAGCCGATGGCCATGCCAAAAGCCTGTGCACGATGCGCAATGGCTTTGCCGATCCGTCCCAGACCAACGATACCCAGGCGGGCTCCGGAGACCTTGCGCCCGAGGGCGATCGGACCAGCAGGCCACTGTCCCGCCCTTACAAAGGGGTCGGCCTCGACGAGGCGACGACCCACGGCAAGCACTAGTGCAAGCGCTAGATCGGCCACATCGTCGGTGAGCACTCCCGGGGTGTGGGTCACCGGTATACCGTATTCAAGCGCTGCCGTCACATCCACGCCGTCGTAACCGACTCCAAAGACCGAAACAACCTGAGCATTGGGAAGTTGCGCGAGGAGACCGCGCGAAACCACCGACTCTCCGGTTGCAGCCACCCCCCGGATTCGCGGGGCTAAGGCTAAAAATGCCGTCGGATCGAGTTCATGGGTACGGTCATGGACCTCGTAGAGGCGCTCCAACGCCTTTTGGTAGAAGGGGTGGATCCTCGCCACTGCCAGCACGTCAGGTTTAGACACCGTCACGCTCGAGAAATAGTTTCCACAATCAGCCCGAGAAGATGCGCGGGCCTACCCACTGTGCAGACTGCCGCCATGTCGCAGCCGGTTGGGGGCAGCAGACAAATATGGGCGCGGCCAGGTGATAACCTCGTTAAGGGACGCGCTGCTCACAAGCCCACCTTAGCCCCCGAGGCATGGAGTTCGGCCCATGTGCCTTGATCGATCTCAATGCCATCGCGTTGCCGGGCTTTTCTAGCCGCGCGCTCAGGCTCGCCGGCCAGGTATATGCCCCCGCTGTGGCTGGGACTTTGATGCAGCCAGTCCGCGAAAGCAATGGCTTCCTGCGCGAAACTGGCCTGAGTTCCGAGTCGAGCCGGGTCGATCAATACCGTCAGCATTCCATTGATCACGGCCCTGCTCTGATCAGCCTCGCGATGCCAGGTTCCGTTTCCAGTAAGGGCGCCTCCCAGCAGTTCGCAGGCCACCGCCATCCCGAATCCCTTATGCTCCCCAAATGTCATAAGCGCACCAAACAGTCCGTTTGACTGCGGTACTACGACCACACCGGGATCGGTAGTGGGGCGGCCGTATTCATCAATCAGGGTGCCTTCGGCGACTCGCTCTCCCTTGTTGTGGGCCACTCGCATCTTGCCCTGGGCTACACGGCTGGTGGCAAAGTCGAGTACAAACGGTTCGCGTCCTTGCAGCGGGATCCCAATACAGCATGGGTTGGTGCCAAAACGGCCGTCACAACCACCATAGGGTGCCACCACTGGTCGCGAGAGTGCATTTACGAGATGTATAGACACCAGTCCCTGAGCCACAGCCATTTCGGCAAAATGACCGATTCGGCCCAAGTGATGGGAGTTTGCCAAGGCCACAATGCAACTGCCATGCTGCTTTGCCCGGTGTAGACCCATCTCCATGGCTTGTACGCCTGTAATCTGCCCGTAGCCTCGCTGCCCGTCTAGACTTAGCAATACGCCCGTATCGAGCAGGACCTTCACCCCGGTATTGGGCGATAGGCCACCTTCAAGCACGGCATCGACATAGCGTGGCACCATTCCCACACCGTGCGAATCGTGACCACTGAGGTTGGCCATAACCAGATTGGCGGCCACCTGGGAGGCTTCGTCGGGGTGGCTACCCAGATTCTCAAGAATGCGCGTTACCCAGGCCTGCAGGTCGTGCGCACTCAGAATGTGGTTTACGCCTTCAGAATCTTGCATCGCATCACATCACTGCGCCGACCTGCCAGGGCACAAATTCATTTTGTCCGTAACCGTGGCGTTCGCTTTTGGTGGCATGCCCCGACGCGGTCTGGAGCATCAGCTCAAAAATCCGCTGCCCCATGTCGGCTACGCTGACATCGCCATCGATAATTTCGCCGCAGTTGATGTCCATGTCTTCCTCCTGTCGTTTCCAAAGGGCAGAGTTGGTGGATAGTTTCAAACTGGGGGCAGGCGCGCAGCCGTAGGCGCTGCCCCGCCCGGTGGTGAAGCAGATGAGGTTGGCGCCGCCGGCGACCTGTCCAGTGGCGCTGACGGGATCATAGCCGGGGGTATCCATATAAACGAGTCCATGAGTACGAACGGCCTCGGCGTATTCATAGACCGCCTCGAGGTTGCTGGTACCGCCCTTGGCTACTGCGCCCAATGATTTCTCGAGTATGGTGGTGAGCCCTCCGGCCTTATTACCAGGCGAGGGGTTGTTATTCATTTCCCCCCCATTCATTGCGGCATACCCTTCCCACCAGCGGATGCGCTCGATGAGCTTATGTGCAACCTCGGGCTTGACCGCGCGCCGTGTGAGGAGATGCTCGGCTCCGTAGATTTCGGGGGTTTCGCTTAGGATCGCGGTACCGCCATGCGCCACGAGAAGATCGACCGCCGCGCCTAGCGCCGGGTTTGCACTGATGCCCGAGTAGCCATCCGAGCCGCCGCACTGTAGACCCAGGGTAATGTGCTCGGCGCTACACGGTGCGCGCTGCACCGCGTTTGCAAGCGGCAGCATTTCACGGATTAAGCCAATTCCTTTTTCTACGGTCTGACGGGTTCCGCCAGTGTCCTGGATGTTGAAGACCCTGAGTTGTTCGCCTTCACGCAGGCTGCTGTTGGCTAGCCAGGTATTGAGCTGGTTGGCCTCACACCCCAACCCCACCACCAGAACACCCCAGAAATTGGCATGCGTGGCGTAGCCCGCCAGGGTGCGTTCGAGCAGGCGCATGCCAAGACCGTCGGTGTCCATGCCGCAGCCTGTCCCATGGGTTAGGGCCACCACGCCATCGACTTGCGAAAAGTCGGCTAGGGCCTGCGGGTAGTTGGTACGGGAGAAATGATCGGCTATAGCCCGCGCTACGGTGGCCGAGCAGTTCACGCTTGACAAAACCCCGATGTAGTTTCGGGTAGCCACGCGGCCATCCGGTCGCTCGATACCCATGAAATGAGCCTGTCGGCGCACTCTTTCAGGGCTTATGTCCTGGCCAATAGCGTAGTCGCGTTTAAAGTTACCCTTGTCCGGGCCCATGTCAAGGTTGTGGGTGTGCACATGCTCGCCGGCCGCGATCGCCCGACTGGCAAAGCCGATAATCTGGTTGTAGCGCCGCACCGGCTGACCACTGCCGATGGCGCGCAATGCAATCTTGTGGCCAGCTGGGATCAGTCCGCGCACTGGTATGCCCTCGATAACGGCGCCGCCGAGAATTTGGCTGCGGGCGATGACCACATCATCGGCGGGGTGTAATCTCAGGTAGTTAATCACGATGTCCTAGAGACGGGATGGCTGATGCGGTCCAATGGGTTGAAATCCCTGCATGGTCAGAAAAACATTTTGGGTAACCACAGCACCAGGCCAGGTACATAGGTGATCAGGGCCAACGCGAGCAGAAGCGGGAGAAACCAGGGCAGGATGGCTATGGTCGTCCGCTCCATACTTAATCTCGAGATGCGCGCCATGATGAAAAGAACCAGGCCGACCGGTGGTGTCAAGAGGCCGATCATTAGGTTGAGAACCATAACAAGACCGAAGTGAATGGGGTCGATGCCAAGCTCCATAACCACAGGTAGCAAGATGGGTACCAGAATGGTAATAGCTGCCACCGGTTCAAGGAAGCAGCCGATAAATAACAGCAGTAGGTTCGCCAGCAGCAAGAAGGTCCAGGGCTCGTTGGTAACGCCTAGTACCCAGGCGGCAATGGCAGCGGTCACCCCGGTGGCGGTGAGCATCCAACTGAAGATCGACGAGGCCGCTACGATGAAAAGAACCGTGCTCGTGGTCTCAACCGTGTCCAGGCAGACTTTGACGAAAGACTTTAGCTTGAGTGTCCCGTACCAGAAGAAACCCAGCGCCATGGCCCAAAGGCAGGCTGCAATCGCGCCTTCGGTCGGGGTGAAAAGGCCTGCCGACATGCCGCCGATTAGCAGCACCGGGGTCATCATGGGAAGAACGGCCTGGAAGCGGAACTTCCAGTCGGCCAGGAACAGTAGCACCACGGCAGCGAACACCGTAAAGCGCGGCGGTGCCCCGGCTTTGATCAGCAGCCACAACCCTAGTGGCCAGCCGACCATCACCGCCAGCTCAATCAGGGCCTTGCCGAAGCGGCTGCTAGAGAAACGCACATCTGATCCCCAACCATGGCGCCAGGCGAAATAACTCACTGTGGCCATTATCAAGGCGGCCATGATCAGGCCCGGCAAAATACCGGCCAGAAACAGGCTGCCCACCGAGACGTTGGCCGCCATGGCGTAGATCACGAATGGCAGACTGGGCGGGATGATCGGTCCCAGCGTGGCGGATGCAGCCGTGACGCCGACAGCAAACTCGCTCGAATAGCCGTGCTCCTTCATAGCCTTGACCTCGACCGTGCCGAGCCCAGCCGCGTCGGCGATGGCCGTACCGCTCATGCCAGAGAAGATCACCGAGGCAACCACGTTGACGTGGCCAAGTCCGCCTTTGAGCCAGCCTACCAACGCCAGCGCCAGACCGAAGATGCGGTTGGTGATGCCGGCGTTGTTCATTAGGTTGCCGGCCAGGATGAAAAAGGGCACGGCCAGCAGCGGGAAACTGTCTATACCCGAGACCATGCGGTGGATAACCACGAAGGGTGGTGAACTCTGCACAAAAAACAGATAGATGAGCGAGGCTCCTGCCATGGCAATAGCCACTGGAATACCGCCAGTCATCAGAAAAAGAAACAGGATCTTGAGCACTAGGGTATTACAAGCCTTTTAATTGTCAGTCATTTCCGTACCCGGGCGCTCCAAGACGGAATAACCACGACGCAGATGGAGGCGCATGACCCAGATAGCGCGCAGGAACATGGCGGCGAAGCCTGCCATGACCACCCCGTAGACAATATTCATCGGCAACTCGATGATGGTCATCTTGTAACTGCCCAGTTTCTGCATCATCTGAAAGGTCAGCACAACGGCGATCCCGAAAAAGGCTATCCGCACTACATCGACAAAAAGCGCCATTGCGCGAGAGAGGGCGGCAGGCAGAAACCGGTATAGAAAGTCGACCTGGATATGGTTGTTCTTTGCAACGCCGATGGCCGCGCCGGTGAAGACCGAAGCAATAAGCAGGTAGCGAGCAATTTCTTCGGTCCAGGCGGCTGAATCGTTTAGGACGTAGCGAGTGAAGAACTGATAGAAGACAGTCAGGCCCAAGGCCCAGAAGAATATTAAGGCGACCCAGCCTTCCACCGGCGTTCCAGACAGGCTCACCTCTTCATCGACCGCGTAAAACTGCCCATCCTCACCAACGACTTTGGGACGACTGTTGCTATCTTGCGATGCATCCATGGGCACCCTTTCAGTGGATCAAGAGGCCAGCCAGCGGCGCTTTGCGGAGCCACTGGCTCTCTGCATCAACCGATTTAGCGGGCAGCCTGGATGCTGTCGTAGTCGGCGCGGCTAAAACCCATCGACTCCAGCGGTTTGTTTTTTAACACAGCCTGGACAAAGCTGGGGCGATCCACCTGGACAATCTGCAAGCCTTTTTTCCTGAACTCGTCCACCAACTCTCCCTCGCGCTTCTTGATGGATGCAGTGGTGCGAACCGCCGCTTCCCGAGTCACCTCGGTAAAAATTTTCTTCTCAGCGTCGGATAGCTTATTCCATACGTGCGGCGCAATCTGGGTCACCAAGCCGTCGACGATGTGACCAGTAAGCATGATCGCTTTTTGCACCTCGTAGAACTTCTTTGCTTCTATGGTGGTTAGTGGGTTTTCCTGGGCCTCGACTGTACCGTTCTGAAGGGCTAGATACACCTCGGCGAATGCAATTGGCGTCGGGTTGGCGCCGCAGGATTCGGGCGTAGCGCGGTAGGCCGGCACGTCGGGCACGCGGATCTTGATGCCCTTCATGCCGGCACAGTTCGTGAAGGGCTTCTGGGCCGTGGTGTGTCTGGCGCCATAGTAGGCGTAGGCGGTTATTTGAATACCGGTTTTACTCCGGAACTCGTTGACCATTTCCTGGAACACCGGGCTCTTGGAGTACGCGATCAGATGGTCGCCGTCTCGGAAGATAAAGGGATAGTAGGCAATACCCAGGCGGGGATAGGAGCGAGCGGCAAAGGACGGCCCGCTGATAATCATGTCTACGGTGCCGAGGGTGAGGCCTTGGTTGATGTCAGTCTCTTTGCCAAGCGAGGAAGCGGGGAAGACCTGAATCTCGAATTTTCCGTTAGTGCGTTTTTTGATTTCCTCGGCCGCCCAGACCGACTCGGTATGGAAGGGCTCGTTGGTCTCATAGACATGGGCCCACTTGAGCTTTTGCTGTGCCCATGCACTCGAACTGCCCAGGATTCCCAGCGTCAGGGCGAACGTTATGGCGAGAGTCACAATAGTTGAATTCTTCTTCATGAAGGGTCTCCTCGTTGATTATAAAAAGCTGGCCAATTACAAAAAGAAGCGCTAAAGGCTGCGGCGCGGCGCCCACTCTCTGATTCTAATTCATGATCATGGCTCGTACAATTATGGAACAGTACAGGAGGCTGCCCGGTGTTCGGATCGCATAGTTTCGGTTATGGAAAAGAACGGCGGGAAGGGACATGGAATCAGGGATTACGCTTATAGGACAAGTGATTAAGACGTTTCAGGATTTACACACGGTCTTTCCGCGGGGTCAAGCGTACTTTAGTCCGCATAAACCCGAGGAGTGGCCTGATCATTTTCGGCGCAGGCCCCCAGGCTGACAGGGTGTTCTTTGAAGTTTTGAAGGGTTTTGCTGGTTTTTCGGGTTTCTCAAAATGTCTCTTTCTGTCGAGCGCGTTACCTTGCGTCAAGTAAATCTGCCGCCCAGAGTGGTTCGCACTGACGCCATACAGTCCTTTGTCACGCAGGAAACGTTACTTCTGACGCTCCAGTGCAGTGACGGGATTTCTGGCACGGGTTATGCCTACACCATTGGGACCGGCGGTTCGTCCGTGATGGCGCTGCTCAAAGACCATCTGGTGCCGCGCCTGCTTGGCCGCGACCCGAACTGTGTCGAGGCCATTTGGAAGGATCTTTTTTTCCATACGCATGCCACAGCAGTAGGAGCCATCACCAGTTTGGCTCTTTGCTGCATCGACACGGCATTGTGGGATTGGCGTGCCCGAAAACTGCAACAGCCCCTGTGGAAACTTCTAGGTGGAGCACAGTCTCGACTGCCAATGTACACCACCGAGGGCGGATGGCTTCATCTCAGTCCACAGCAGTTAGTCGATCAGACCTTACAAGCCAAGGCTCAGGGATTCCGGGGCGTCAAAATTAAGGTAGGCCGCCCGCACGTCAGTGAAGATGTCGCGCGTCTAAGCGCTGTCCGAGAAGCGGTCGGCACGGGATTCGAGATCATGACCGATGCCAATCAGGGGTTGCACAGGCCGGAGTCGGTGCGGCGCGCAAGGGCCTTCGAAGGGCTGGATCTGGCTTGGCTTGAGGAGCCTCTGCCCGCGGAAGATATCAGCGGCCATCGGCAACTGCGCGCAAAAACCTCCATTCCTGTGGCGGTGGGCGAGTCGCTTTATCACCCCATGCAGTTTCGCCAGTACCTAGAGGAGGGAGCCTGCTCGATCGTACAACCCGATGTTGCGCGCATTGGAGGTATCACGCCCTGGATCAAGACCGCACACCTCGCAGAGACCTTTGATCTGCCCGTGTGCCCGCACTTCCTGATGGAACTGCATGTCAGCCTATGCGCGGCGGTTCCCAATGCGACCTGGGTGGAATACATCCCACAACTCGATGATATAACCGCATCACGCATATGTATCAAAGAGGGTTATGCCATGCCGTCGGAGGCATTCGGCTTGGGTATCGAGTGGGATTGGGGGGCCATCGCTGCCCGTCAAGCCGTCTTTCTAGAGTTCAAACGATAAAAGGTCTTAAGGAAAAACCATCATAGCGACCGCCCGCACTGGCACCGGTAACAAGAGCTGTTTTTTTCATGATGGGCGAACCACGGAATGGGGCTGATGACCGCGCGCGAAATCGGTAATACAGGTCAATCCCTCACGCGCGATAGCGTCAAAACACTCATCTGTCCAGCTTAGGCAATGGGGGGCCAGGATCACCTGATCCATTCTTAGCAGGGGGTTATCGTCGGCTACCGGTTCCTGTTCAAAAACATCAAGGCCCGCCCCGGCTATGGCTCCCTCATGCAGGGCTGCTATCAGAGCCGCCTCATCAGCCACCGGGCCACGTGCCACGTTGATGAAAAATGCCCCAGGCTTCATGAGGCTAAAGCGTCGTGCATCCATCATGTGGCGCGTCTTCTCATTGAGCAGGCAGGTAACCACCACAAAATCGGACTGATGCAGCATGTCATCAAGTACCATCGGCTCAGCTCCCAGGTTACGTAAGATGGAATCCTCCACATACGGATCGACCGCCAGCATCTTCCACCCAAAAGGCCGTGCCAAGGCCAGTAACTCCCGGCCAATGCCTCCGGCTCCGATCACGCCCAGGGTACGCTTGGTCAATCCCAGACCCATGAGACCGTTACGCTGATTCCAATGGCCAGCGCGGATTAAACGATCCTTCGCCAACAATCGCCCAGCTAAGGCGAAAATCAGGGTTAGGATGGCCACTGCCACGGGCCTGCGGACCGCAATCGGTGTATTGGTGACCATAACTCCGCGCGCGTTAAGAGCGGCCACATCCACCGAGTCATAGCCAACGCCGTGTCTGGCGACAATGCGTACCCGACAGTCCTCCCGGCCTACACTATGGGCTGTGACGCGAGGGGAATTCACATACAAACCGTCGTAATCTGCCGCAACCTCTTGCGTGATCTCCGACAGCGACTCGGGGAGAAATTCCCATTGCAGTCCAGGCTCGGCCTCAAGAACGCTAAGCGGCCCAAGGCCGAAGGATGGCGTTCCGTCAGGAGTCAATAGATCGCGACTGAGTCCTACCTTAAAGACCATCGCAACCCTTGCCCCCCGAAGCGTGATCGACTAGTCTGCGCGTGGCATCGCTAAGAAGGCCCACATCCGTCCCAATGGCCAGCATGGTGTATCCCATTGCCCTGGCCCTATCCACCCAGCCTGAGTCGGTGGCCAAGAAGCCGGCAGCCTTTCCATGTCGCCGGGCGACATGGGCGACATGCTGCATGGCTTGCTTGAAATCAGGATGTTCAAACTGGGCGGGCAGACCCATGAAGTTAGAGAGGTCGAAATGTCCCACCCAGAGCACATCAATCCCATCGACTGCAGCAATTGCGTCAACCTCTGCCAGCCCGCGTTCCGTCTCAATCTGAGCAACAATCAGAGTTCGTTCATTGTAGGAAAGGATCTTCTGACCTACATCACCACCGCGGTAATCGCATTGTGCGAGACCAAAACCGGCACCGCGCCGGCCGGCGGGCGGATATCGGCAGGCCTGCACGATACTGCGCGCCTGGTCGGCCGATTCCACCATGGGAATCATCACGCCACGGGCGCCCAGATCGAGAGACCGTGCCAGCCAGGTGTATTCGCCCCGGGGCACCCGGACCATTGGTTCAATGGGTAGCCCGCGACATGTGGCAAAAAGCCACTTCAGCGTCTCAAAGCCCAGGCCCGTATGCTCCATGTCATAAAACACGAACCGGCAGCCGGAATTGGCCAAGATGGCCGACATCCCTGGCGAAAAGAACTCAAAGGTCATCGCCCCCACGAGTGTCTCGCCCTGCAGCAGTGGCTCTTTAAGGTTTCGGTGAGAAGTTTTCACTAGGGCATCCTAGGTGGTTCCTACAGAGGCGGAGACACAGAGATCTTGCCAGTAAAAGCCCAGGATAGAGGATCGGGTTTACCCTGGAGACGCTTACCGATGGATTCATGATACCTTTCGTAAAGGTTACCCTCATAGAAGCTCGCTCGAGTAAGGATTGGCGGCCGTCGGGTTCACCGTTTGTGTCTGGCCGGTTCCAATGTCTAAGGAGACGATGAAATGAACGCAAAAATGTACCGCTTTGCATTGCCCTTGTTGTTGTCCGTTGCCCTCGTTGCTGCCAGCGGCGGCGCCCACGCCCAGACCGTTTTACGACTGGCCTTTGGCCTTGGGGTGGATGCCCATTATGGCGTTGGGGCAGTACACATGCAAAAGCTGGTTGCTGAACGCATGGGGGGGCGATTCAAGGTCGAACTGTTCCCCGACTTCCAACTTGGTGGCGAGCGCGAAATGGTCGAGGGGGCGCAGCTGGGCACCATCGATATGGTGATAACGTCCACCGGACCAGTCGGTAACTTTGTTCCAGATACGCTGATCACCGACATCCCATTCCTTTTTCGCGATTACAACCATGCCCGCGGTGTGCTTGACGGCCCGATTGGTCAGGCGATGTTGGATAAATGCGCGGCTAAGGGACTAATCTGCCTGGCTTGGTCCGAAAATGGCTTCCGCCACATGACAAATAGTAAGCGCGAGATCAAATCACCCGACGATGCCAAGGGGCTCAAAATTCGCACGATGGAAAACCCAGTGCACATGCAGGCCTTTCGCACCCTTGGGGTCTTGCCCACCCCTATGGCCTTCCCAGAAGTCTTCAACGCATTGCAAGCCGGCACGGTCGATGGCCAGGAGAACCCGATTGGGGTGATTGTGTCAGCGAAGCTTATTCAGGTGCAACGGCACTTGTCCCTTACGGGCCATGTTTACTCGCCGGCAGTGGTGCTGATGTCTCCAGCCACGTTCAACAAGATGTCTTCAGACGATCGTAAAGCGATAGTCCAAATCGCTCGTGAAGGTGCAGGCGTGACCCGCAAGAGGGTTGAACAATTTGAACGAGACGGAATAGAACAGTTGAAAGCAGGCGGCATGCAAATTCGTACTCTTAGCACCGCCGAAAAGCTAGTCTTTCAAAATGCCTTGTCGCCCGCCTATGCTGATTTTGCTAAGCGCTTCGGGCAGGCCAATATCGACGCCATCCGTAACGCAAAGTAAGCTTAGAAACTTCTGCTTTTCCAGGGGCCGACAGCGATCGGCATTCCTGTCCTCGGGCCTCATGCCTAACTAGGTAGGGGGTCCGATGAATGACGCTGGGTACTAGACTCCCGACACCCGAATCCCCTTCGAGAGCCTCTATGCGAGAAATCATTCTTGCCGCCGACCGCTTCATCAGTCGCCTAGTAATGGCTGCGGCCTGCATCTCCCTGTCGGTCGCAGCGCTTACCGGGATGTTTCAGATTTTTACTCGCTTCGTTCTCGAGCAGCCCTCGGCCTGGACCGAAGTACTCACTCGTACCACCATCATCTGGAGCGTGTATCTAGGGCTGTCTGTCGCGCTGCGAGGAGGCGCCCTGCTTTCGGTGGATTTGGCCTATCGAGTTGCCGCAGGTACCCCCTTTCTAAGACCGCTGCAGACCATGATCATGATCTGCACCCTTACTTTCCTAGTTATCTTGGTCTGGTTCGGCTTGGACGTCGTGCAAAGGGTGAGGTTTCAAACCCTTGCCGGGCTGGAGATTTCAATCTCTTGGGCCTACGCGGCGATACCAGTCGGTGCATTTTTTGGCATTCTCGCGGTGATCGCAAACTTCCTCGACCCTAGGCGAGGCGAAATCGAGACTCAGCGATGACGCAGCATTTGCGGTCTGAGCTAAAGGGCAGAAGGGCTCAGAAATGACCGCTGCCGTGTTTACGGTCTTCTTGGTGCTTCTGGCCTTAAGCGTACCTGTGGCTGTCGCCATCGGCTTGGCATCTGTGTCGGGCATTGCCTTTTTCTCCAACATGCCCATGCTGGTCGCAGCCCAGCAGATGTTTGTCTCGATCGATAAGTTCCCTCTGGTGGCTATTCCCTTTTTCATTCTGTCGGGAAACCTGATGGAGGCGGGTGGGATTTCGGAAAGACTAGTCAACTTTGCACGGGCTCTAGTGGGTGGCGTTCAGGGCGGGCTCGCTATGAGCTGTGTGATCACCTGCATGATTTTTGCGGCTGTCTCCGGCTCCAGTGTTGCTACGACCTTTGCCATCGGAGCCATCCTGATCCCAGCTATGGTTAAACTTGGTTATCCAGTTCAGCGAGCTGCAGCCCTTCAGGCCTCCTCAGCCGAACTCGGGGTGATCATACCACCCTCAATACCTTTGATCCTTTACGGAGTCGCTGCAGAAGTCTCTATAGGTGAACTCTTCATTGCTGGCTTTGGTCCAGGATTGCTCATTGGTGGGGCCCTAATTTCCTTCATCTATTTCTGGTGCAAACTAACCGGGCATGGCAAATGCGACGGTGAAGGCCGGCTTGAGATCGGTGCGGCTTTGTGGCAGGCCAGCCTTGCTCTGCTGATGCCGGTCATCGTGCTGGGGGGTATTTACGGCGGTATCTTCACCCCCACGGAGGCCTCGGTTGTGGCGGTTTTCTACGCCCTGCTCGTAGGCATGTTTGTCTACCGCCGCATCACATTGCCAGTACTCTGGCGCGCGCTGCAAAATACGGTGGTCACCACAAGCGTGATCATGGTGATTATTGCCACTGCTGGTCTGTTTGCTTTTCTCATCACCCGTTCCGGGGTACCTGCCGCATTTGGTAACTGGGTCACCGCCAACCTCGACGGTCCGGTAGTTTTCCTGCTCGGGGTCCTGGTTTTTCTGTTCGTCGTGGGCATGTTCATCGAGACTGGTGCGGCCATTATCGTGCTGGCCCCCATCCTCGTGCCAGTAGCCGTGCAATTTGGTATCGATCCAGTTCACTTTGGCATCATCATGGTGGTCAACATGGCTCTGGGAATGATCACCCCACCCTTTGGCGTCAACCTCTTTGCTGCATGCACTGTGGCACGAATCTCTTACGATACGATCATTCCTGCAGTCATACCCTATGTTCTTGTAGTCTCGGTATGTCTACTTGTCATAGCATTAGTGCCTGAGATCAGCCTGTGGCTACGAGATCTGGTCTATCGCTAAGCCTCTGCATTCTCGTTCTCGCGCGACAGTGCCTCATGGGCATGGAAATCTTCGATACGGCGGCCCACTCCGTGGCACTATCCAGAGAGGTGTTCATGGCGGTGGTGATGTTTGAAACGGGGTGATCAGCCTCTCGGCTGTCAATCGGTTGCAGGAACGAGAAGCGTCCCGCGCTGAATCTGGTCACGCTCTAAGCTTTCAAATAGAGCTTTGAAATTGCCTTCGCCAAAGCCATCATCGCCTCGGCGCTCGATGAACTCGAAGAATACCGGGCCCAAAACCGGACCTGAGAAGATCTGCAGAAGCAAGCGCGGTTTGTCGCCAGTGGTTGTGCCGTCGACCAGAATACCGCGCCCTTGGAGCTCTGCAATCGACAGACCGTGCCCAGGCAAGCGAATATCCAGCGCTTGGTAATAGTGCGCGTTGGGAGCAGTCATAAGCGGCAAACCAGCGGCGCGCAAGGAGTCGATAGTTGCGCATAAGTTGTGGGTGAGTAGAGCCACGTGTTGAATACCTTCACCGTTGAACTGCATAAGGTACTCCTCGATCTGCCCACTGCCTTGGCGTGACTCTTCGTTTAGTGGGATTCGAATCAAGCCGTCGGGCGCAGTCATGGCGCGGCTGGTCAATCCCGTGTATTCGCCCTTAATGTCAAAAAAACGAATCTCGCGGAAGTTGAAAAAGCGCTCATAAAATCCGGCCCAGTAAGCCATTCGCCCACGATAAACGTTATGCGTGAGGTGATCGATCAGGCGTAGCCCGTGTCCCACCGGGTGACGTTCTTGGCCGCCCACCCATTCGAAGTCGATGTCATAAATAGAGCGGCCAGGCTCAAACCGATCGATTAGGTACAAAGGTGCGCCCCCTATTCCCTTAATTGCGGGGAGACGTAACTCCATTGGGCCGGTTGCAATATCAACCGGTTGCGCACCGAGCTCAATAGCACGGGCGTAGGCCTGATGAGCATCGCAAACGCGAAACGCCAAACCGCAAGCACCAGGGCCATGCTCGGCAGCAAAATAGGCAGCGGGGCTCTTGGATTCTTGGTTTACGATGAAGTTAATATCGCCTTGGCGATAAAGCTGCACGTTTTTCGAGCGATGGCGGGCGACCAACTCGAAACCCAGCATAGAAAACAGGGGTTCCAGCACGCCCGGTTTCGGGCTGCTGAATTCAACAAACTCAAACCCGCAAAGGCCCATTGGGTTCTCAATAGTGGGAGTCAGGTTTTGCATTACTGCATTTCCTCTCTTTGATGGGGTCAGGTCACTGCTCGCGTTTGTGATATCCGCGGGTGGTGCCCACATGGGGCAGCTTAGACACTATCGCTGGGGTCATAGATTCTGCTATCTTGTCTGTATGAAACGCGATGCTATTGCACCACAAAAACCCCTGCCCGATGGGCTCATTCAACAACTCACCGCCCGGTTCGGCGCCCGGTTCAGCATGGTACCGGCGGTACGCGACCAGCACGGTCGCGACGAATCTCCCTACCCCGTCACCCCGCCCGATGCGGTGGTATTCGCCCAGTCCACAGAAGAAGTGCAAGACCTTGTTAAGGCCTGCGCCCACTATAAGGTGCCCATCATTGCCTTTGGCGCGGGGTCGTCGCTTGAGGGCCATGTATTGGCCTTTGAAGGGGGCGTGGCCCTAGACCTTACCCCGATGAACCAGGTGCTTGCAGTGCACCAGGAAGACCTCATGGCCACGGTGCAGGCCGGAGTCACGCGTAACCAGCTCAGCCAGGAGATTCGGCACACGGGCCTTTTCTTTCCCATCGACCCCGGAGAGCACGGCGTGGGGCGGCACAAGATCGACCTGCTTCAAGAAGAACTCGGGGCCGAATCTGTCGCACTCATGCGGCAGATTAAAGAGGCATGGGACCCTGACAACATCATGAACCCGGGCAAGGTGGTCCAACGCGACCACCAGAGGCACTAAGGCCGACGGACCCAACAGACATCGGATGTCATGGGCAGCCATGTGTTCGGCAACCACTGCAATGCTGGTACCGCCGGTGTAGAAGGTGACACCCCGGCGAGTGGGTGACTGAACGCCCGCAACAGTCCATACGCCTGTATCGGGCGCTGGCAGCGCCTAAGCAAGACAGACCAGAGTTCCTGTTTGGTGGAGTGAGGTGTAGAATTAATTCTCGGGTATTCCCCGCCCGTCTACCCTGGCAGGAGTCCTTGCGTGTTCAATCTCAGTGGCAAAACCGCGCTGGTCACCGGGGCCTCGCGCGGACTGGGCTGGGCCATGGCCCAGTCCCTGGCCCGGGCTGGCGCCCATGTGGTCCTCAATGCCAGGGATGCTGGCGCCCTCGCGCAGCGTGCCCAAAGCCTGCAGGCGCAGGGGCTGTCGGCCCAGACCGCCCCCTTCGATGTCTGCGATTTCGAGGCAGCACGCACCTGTATCGATCAATTGCAGCAGCAAAATTGCGACTTGGATATCCTGGTGGCCAATGCCGGTATCAACCACCGCCACCCGATCCAGGACTTTGACCATGCCGATTTCGAGCAGGTCATGAAAACCAACTTCAGTGCCATCTGGGTGCTTTGCAAGGCGGTCTCGCCACGAATGATCGAACGCAGGAAGGGTCGCATCATCCTGATTGGCTCGATGAGCGCCATCAATGCCCGGCCGACCATCTCTGCCTATGTGGCCAGCAAGGGGGCGGTTCATGCGTTGTGCAAACAACTGGCGGTCGAGCTTGCGCCCCAGCAGATCACCGTCAATTGCATTGCCCCAGGGTTTTTTGCGACGGAGATGAATACTGCCCTGATTGACAACCCTGAGTTCAACCAGTGGGTGCAGGCCCGAACCCCCGCAGGCCGCTGGGGGCATCTGGACGAGATCGGGCCGGCAGCGGTGTTCCTGGCCTCGGACGAGGCCTCCTTTGTCAACGGCCTGATCATGACGGTCGACGGCGGCTTCACCTCAGCCATGTAGCGCACACCCGGCCTGGCCATAGTGTTTCGGGCCTTTGATGCCAGTAAGCCGTAATTCTGGCCGCGGGCAGGGGCTACCGTTGCTTCGCTCTGGGAAAAGTCATTTTCCTCCGTAGCGTGAACGGGCCCCTAAAATGATGCGGATTCTTACCTGTTACCGGCTGAGTAAAAACGCGTTTATACGGCGGCGTTACAAGGTAATTGGTTTTGGAGTTAAGACGGCTGCTCTATGGCGCCAGCATCGATACACTGAAACTCGCGAGAAACGCCCGAACCAGCCCAGAGATGATCGATCGGTTCTACGCAGCACCTTAAGACGACTATCGCGATTCTCTGAGCGGCACAG
>Ga0194118_10001743_pt1 | contig 29709 bp, 31 predicted proteins | sample TA2MahsurfametaG_2_FD_148662 | JGI IMG/M metagenome (GOLD analysis project Ga0194118, IMG submission 148662) | Freshwater microbial communities from Lake Tanganyika, Tanzania - TA2015013 Mahale N5 surface | ecosystem: Environmental > Aquatic > Freshwater > Lake | place: Tanzania: Lake...
GCAATAGGGTGCGAAGATTCTCCTCTATTTCAGGTTTTAATTCTGCGTCTATTGCTTGGAGGATTTGAAGCATGTGTAAAGGGTAAGCCACTACAAATACAAAAATCTGGTGGGCGGTGAGGGTTTCGAACCCCCGACATCCTCGGTGTAAACGAGGCGCTCTACCGCTGAGCTAACCACCCGGTGAGACGCTGAATACTACAACGAGGCGAGCGCTGCCTTGTAATCAGCGATGCTTCGCGCATCCGATGGAGAGTTGAGCACTGACCAGTGCAACTTTCCTTCTTTATTGACAATAAAGGTGCCTCGGCTCGCGAATCCTCGTTCGGCAAGAAAAACACCGTACTTCTTTGCAGTTTCGCCGTGAGGCCAGAAATCAGAGAGAAGAGTGAAGTCGTATTTCTCTCGATCTGCGAAGGTCTTTAAAGAGAACGGCGTATCACAAGAGATTGCGAGCAACTCAACGTTCTCATTCTTGAATGGAGAAAGATCGTCGCGAAGGGCGCAGAGCTCGCCGGTGCAGGTACCAGTAAAAGCGGCTGGGTAGAAGAGAACCACCACATTCTTCTTTCCACGAAAGTCTGAGAGTTTGATTTTCTCATTGTTCTGACTTGGTAGCTCGAAGTCTGGTACTACATCGCCGATCTGCATGGTTCTCCCTTATCTCGTAGTTTCCTTCGTAACGTGTCTTTAGATCTAACTTACTTCTTCTTGGCCGGCTTTCCTGAATGACGTGGCGCTATCCGTGTTGCGATCCAATCTTTTGCAATCGGAATCGTGGAGGTGACACTTAATCCTGCAGTCGGAGCCGCATCCTGGATGTCGCTTGCTTCGACATGACCATCACGACCCACCTTAGGAGTGAGCAACCATATAGGTCCATTCTCTGTTAGGTAGGTCTGCGAATCCACGAGTTGGTCGACTAAGTCACCATCTCCATCACGCCACCATAAAATCACTGCATCGACCACTTCGTCGGTCTGGTTTTCAAGAAGTTGTTGACCTGAGAGTGATCGGATCTCATCCCTGAGTCCTTGGTCACAGTCATTTGCGAAGCCAACTTCCAAGATCATCCAGTCTCGCTGGATACCTAGACGAATGGCTGCTGACCCGGCGCCGGCGGGCGTATTCACAAGGAGAAGTCCACCCCCTTTCACTCGAGAAGGCAAGACGAGCGAAGCCTCACCTTGGCTCGATTGAGCGTCACACTCGCCTGATTTCGGCATTTCGGGCATGAATTGGAAAGATGGGGGTGTGAGCGCATCGGAGATCAACGAAGTCCCAGATCACGCAATCGACCAACTCGTCGATACCGACCCAGGCGAAACTGCCGAGTGGCAAGCCTCATTCGATGCACTTGTACAAAATGCTGGCGCTCATCGAGCGCGCTACATCGCCCTTGCACTTCTCAAGCGAGCGCATGAACGCGGTGTGAAAGTTCCCGCACTTCGCGTCACTGATTACATCAACACGATTCCTCCAGAGCGTGAACCGAAGTTTCCTGGCAATGAGATGGTGGAACGAAGGATTCGCGCTTTCATCCGCTGGAACGCGGCGCTCTTGGTTCATCGCGCACAGCGACCTGGAGTCGGAGTCGGTGGCCATATCTCAACCTTCGCATCATCTGCTGCAATGTATGAAGTTGGTTTTAATCACTTCTTCCGCGGAAAAGATCATCCTGGCGGCGGAGATCAGATTTATTTCCAAGGTCATGCGAGCCCTGGTATGTATGCACGAGCATTCCTTGAAGGGCGACTGACTGAAGATCAGTTAGATGGATTTAGACAAGAACTCTCGCATCCTGCGGGTGGACTCTCCTCTTATCCGCATCCTCGTTTGATGCCTGAGTTCTGGGAGTTCCCGACAGTTTCGATGGGCCTTGGTCCGATCAATGCGATCTACCAAGCACGTTTCAATCGCTACCTACATAACAGGGGTATCAAAGATACGAGCGATCAGAGAGTCTGGGCATTCCTTGGCGATGGCGAAATGGATGAACCAGAGTCAGTGAGTGCGCTTTCACTTGCGGCGCGTGAAGGGCTCGACAACGTCGTTTTTGTAGTCAATTGCAACTTACAACGACTTGATGGACCGGTCCGCGGCAATGGCAAGATCATTCAAGAATTGGAGGCGCTCTTTGGTGGCGCAGGATGGAATGTCTTAAAGGTTGTTTGGGGACGTGAATGGGATCCGCTCTTTGCCATGGATCGTGAAGGCGCACTTGTAGATTTGATGAATCGCACACCTGATGGCGATTTCCAGACCTATAAGGCAGAAGATGGCGCATATGTTCGCGCTAACTTCTTTGGGCGAGACCCGAGAACTGCGGCGATGGTCGCAAACTGGAGCGATGATCAAGTCTGGAACCTCAAGCGTGGTGGCCATGATTACCAGAAGCTCTATTCCGCTTACGCATCTGCGGTGGCCCATACAGGTCGCCCAACAGTGATTCTTGCTAAGACAATCAAGGGCTGGACCCTTGGTTCGCACTTTGAATCTCGAAACTCCACTCACCAGATGAAGAAAATGACGCTCGATGACATCAAGGAGTTTCGCGACAGACTTTTTATTCCGATCTCGGATGAGAAGTTAGATCCTTACCTTCCACCTTATTTCCATCCTGGCAAGGATTCTGAGGAATACCAATACATGATGGAGCGACGTCAAGCACTTGGCGGTTCGGTTCCCAAGCGACGAAATCACTCGAGGCCGCTTCCAACTCCAGCTGACTCCCACTTTGAAGTAGTCCGCCGAGGAAGCGGAAATCAGGCAGTTGCGACAACGATGGCCTTTGTTCGCCTGCTTAAGGACCTGACCAAAGACGAGGCAATCGGTTCTCGTTTCGTCCCGATCATTCCTGATGAAGCGCGGACATTTGGAATGGATTCACTCTTTCCAACGATGAAGATCTATTCGCCCCACGGTCAGAAATACACCGCGGTAGATCGTGAGTTGATGCTCTCTTATAAAGAGTCGCCACAAGGCGTCATCTTGCATGAAGGAATCAACGAAGCAGGATCTACCGCCTCATTCACTGCAGTTGGTACCTCTTATTCAACTCATGACGAACCGATGATTCCGATCTACATCTTCTATTCCATGTTTGGTTTCCAAAGGACTGGAGATGCTTTCTGGGCGGCGGCAGACCAGATGACTCGCGGCTTCATTCTTGGCGCGACCGCAGGTCGAACGACTCTCAATGGCGAAGGTCTACAACATGAAGATGGGCACTCTCATCTCCTTGCCTCAACGAATCCTGCAATCGTTTCTTACGATCCAGCATGGGCTTTTGAACTTGGACATATAGTCAAAGATGGCCTTCGAAGAATGTATGGCGAGAATTCCGAGAACATCATGTACTACCTCACGGTTTATAACGAGCCATACCTGCAACCTGAAGAACCGGCAAACCTCGATGTTGCTGGCTTGTTGAAGGGCATCTACCTATATTCGCCTCGATCAAAGCGTGGAAAGAAGGCCAACATCCTTGCCTCGGGAGTTGCGCTTAATGCCGCACTCAAAGCGCAACAGATTCTCAAGGATGAATGGAAAGTGGCGGCAAACGTCTTCTCAGTCACCTCATGGAACGAACTGCGACGAGATGGTCTTCATATCGATCGCCACAATTTCCTTCATCCGCACGATAAGAAGCGAGCATTCCTCGCTACAACCTTAGAGCAGCATGATGGTCCAGTCGTTGCGGTAAGTGACTATATGCGTGCGGTCCAAGATCAAATTGCACAATGGTCAGGAAAACCATTCCTCTCACTCGGCACCGATGGTTTTGGTCTCTCTGACACTCGAGGAGCGCTTCGTCGACACTTTAAAGTTGATGCCGAGTCAATAGTTGTAGCAACATTGGCGCAGTTGGCTCGAACTGGGGAAATCAGTTCTAAGAAAGTCTCCGAAGCACTTCACAAGTATCGTCTTGATGATGTGAGTGCTGCTGATCCCGGAAATACCGAAGGCACCGGATGATCGGTCGTCTTCCCATCCTCGATATCGCACCCACAGTTTTCTTCGGGGGCGAGTTCGTAGGAGTCAAGGCGATACCGAATGAATCACTCACCGTCTCTGCCACCATCATTCGCGAAGGGCATGAATCGCTCTCGGCCGAGGCAATTCTCTTCGATCCCAAAGGAAAAGAGTCTGCTCGATTCGCCATGCGCGGAGTCTGGGGCGCTCCTGATCGATTTGAGATAGAAGTTAAAGCGACGGCAACTGGCCTCTGGCACTTTTCGATAGAGGCACGAAGCGGTGATCTCCGCTCTCTTTCAGAGCGATACCCAATTTTGGTGGAACGTGAACGAGCCCTCGTTGGCGCTTGGTATGAATTCTTTCCACGAAGTGAAGGTGCGATCCGAACGAAGGATGGCAAGATCATCTCTGGAACCTTCAAAACAGCATCGGCGCGACTGGATGCTGTTGCAGCGATGGGCTTCGATGTTCTCTACATCCCACCGATTCATCCGATCGGCCACTCCCATCGAAAAGGTAAGAACAACTCTCTCACTGCGACAGTAGACGACCCCGGAGTGCCATGGGGAATCGGCAACTCCGACGGCGGGCACGATGCGATCAACCCAGAACTCGGGACGCTTGAAGACTTCAAGGATTTCGTCAGTAAAGCCAAGAGCCTAGGGATTGAAGTGGCGCTCGACCTCGCATTACAGGCCTCACCTGATCATCCTTGGGTGAAAACTCATGAAGAGTTCTTCACCAAACGAAGTGATGGAAGTATCGCTTACGCTGAGAATCCGCCAAAGAGATATCAAGATATCTATCCCATCAATTTTGATAATGCTTTTCCAGCGCTCATTGCTGAAGTGAAGCGAATCGTTAAGTTTTGGATTTCACAGGGAATTTCGATCTTTCGGGTTGATAACCCCCATACCAAACCAGTTCACTTCTGGCAGGAGTTGATTGCTCAAGTCAATAAGGAGTTTCCCGAAGTTCTCTTTCTCTCTGAAGCTTTCACAAGACCTGCGATGATGCATGCGCTAGGTAAGGCAGGATTCCAGCAGTCGTATACATATTTCACGTGGCGTGTGACCAAGAATGAACTGATTGATTACGGACGAGAGGTTGCACACCAGACATCGCATTTCTTTCGTCCCAATTTCTGGGTCAATACCCCCGATATCCTCCCCTTTCATCTGCAGAGCGGTGAGAGAAACATTTTCGCTATCCGCGCCCTTTTAGCTTCGACGATCAGTCCATCATGGGGAATGTATGCAGGCTATGAACTCTTCGAACACCAACCCCTTGCGCAAGGCAAAGAGGAGTATCTCGACTCCGAAAAGTATGAGATAAAGATTCGCGATTGGAGCGATGCGAGCAAGAAAGGAGCAACGCTTGCTCCCTACATCACCCGGCTCAATGAGATTCGGCGAAGGCACCAGACTCTCAATCGACTTCGCAATCTGCATTTTCACCCGAGTGATTCAGATTCAATCATCGCTTACTCAAAGCGCGATGGCGATGACCTGGTTTTTGTCGTAGTCAATCTCGATCCGAAGAATCCAGCAGAGTGCACGATCCATTGGGAGATGTGGGTCCTTGGCTTTGAGGCAGAGAGCTTTGAGGTAATCGATCAGCTTGATCAGAGTCGCCATACATTCTCGCCACATACCAGGCTTCGCCTAGACCCGAATCTGATCCATCCGAAGAGCGCTGGTTATAACGTGGGTCGAATACTGACTTTGAAGGACTCTTCGATCCTCGCTCGAAGCAAAAAGTAGTCTTCGCGCATGCGAAGCCTTGGAGAGCTTGACCTTCATCTCATTAGCCAGGGCCGGCATGAGCGTCTATGGGAAGTGCTCGGTGCACATCCGCTTCGCAATAAGGATGGCGAACTTCTCGGCACACACTTCTCGCTCTGGGCGCCTAATGCGAGGGCAGTTTCCTTGATTGGCGACCACAACTATTGGGATAAAGAAGTGAACCCGATGCGCTCACTTGGCGATTGCGGAATCTGGGAATGTTTCATAGAAGATATTGGTCCTGGCATTCGCTACAAGTTTGCAATCTGCGGCATTGATGGTCGATGGGTCGATCATGCAGATCCGTTAGCTCGCGCTACCGAGATCCCACCGTTGACCGCCTCGGTTGTCTATGAAACGACCTACCAGTGGCGAGATGGTGAGTGGATGGATGCACGGAAGGAATTCAAACCCTGGAAATCACCGATCTCTATCTATGAAGTTCACCTTGGCTCATGGCGACCAGGACTTAACTATGAAGAGGCGGCGAGAGAGTTGGGTCAATATCTCAAGCTCCATGGCTTCACCCATGTTGAGTTCTTGCCATTGACCGAACACCCGTATTCACCATCCTGGGGATATCAAGTCACCTCGTACTTTGCACCGACATCACGATTTGGAAATCCAGATCAGCTGAAATTCCTTATCGATCACCTGCATAACCTCGGGATTGGAGTCATCTTGGATTGGGTGCCTGCGCACTTTCCAAAAGATGAATGGGCCCTTGCTCGTCTCGATGGAACCGCGCTCTATGAGCATGCCGATCCACGGCTTGGTGAACATCCCGATTGGGGGACGCTGATCTTCAACTACGGCAGGAATGAGGTGAGGAATTTTCTTGTTGCGAGTGCGCTCTATTGGCTCGAAGAGTTTCACATCGATGGCCTTCGAGTCGATGCCGTTGCCTCGATGCTCTACCTCGATTACTCACGCAATGATGGTGAGTGGATTGCCAATGCCGAGGGCGGGCGTGAGAACTGGGATGCAGTCAAACTTCTCCAAGAGACCAATGCCACTGCCTATCGGCTCTTTCCTGGTGTGATGATGATTGCCGAAGAATCAACCGCGTGGGGCGGTGTCACTAAGCCAACCAATAGCGACGGACTTGGCTTCGGCTTCAAATGGAATATGGGTTGGATGCATGACACTCTCTCCTACCTCGCATTCGACTCGATTCATCGCAAGTATCACCACAATGAGATCACCTTCTCGATTCTCTATGCCTTTAGCGAGAACTTCATACTCCCGCTCTCACATGATGAAGTCGTTCATGGAAAAGGATCGCTGATTGCCAAAATGCCTGGGGACCGATGGCAGAAGATGGCCAACCTCCGTGCTCTCTACGGCTATATGTGGGCCCATCCCGGAAAGCAACTGCTCTTCATGGGCGATGAATTCGCTCAGAACGATGAGTGGAGCGAATCGAAATCACTTGATTGGCATCTACTCCAATACCAAGAGCATCAAGGAATCTCTCGCCTTATCACTGATCTCAATTCCTGCTACCGTGAAAAACCGCCACTCTGGCAATTAGATTCAAGCCCTGAGGGATTTGAGTGGCTTGTCGGTAATGATGCGGCGGCAAATGTAATTTCCTTCTCGCGTCGCTCAGAAGATGGCCAGGTTTTGGTCTCAATAACTAATTTCTCGCCAGTCCCCCATGATCGTTACCGTCTCCCGCTTCCTGAGGTGGCTGGCCGAGATGAAGAGAGCATTGAGTGGCGTGAGGTTCTCAATACCGATGATCTCAAGTTTGGCGGTTCGAACCTGCTTAATGATCCGCTCAGATCAGAGCGAGTAGAAAGTCACGGCAAGAGGAATTCACTGCTGATCAGATTGGCTCCTCTGGCAACGCAGTGGTTCACGCCAAACTTCTAAATCTCTTGTAAGCCTTAGAACTTAATCAGGATTTTTCCGGGCTCTTCATCACTGCCCTGATATAAAAAGCCACAACCAAGAATGCAAGGCCTGGGATGAGTAGTGCAAAGGCTAATCCTGCTACCTGAGCCACCCACGCTAAGACGAGTTTGGTGAGGAATGTGAGTGCGGTATTTGTCGCGCTGAGTTCAGCGAGTGCAACGCTATCGGGACGTGGGCTTCGTTTTGCGGCGAAAGAGAAGAGGTAAGGCCCAAGGAACGATGAACCAAGACCACCAGAGAAGAAGGCGGCAAGCAGGGCCAAGAGAGCAAGCGTTGGATTGACGCTCGAGAGAAAGGCCGAGAGCCCAATGAATGAAGTGAAGAAGATTCCACCAATGATGATGAAAGCCCTTACGACCGATAGCTCATCTCGCCCCTTCATCACACGGTGATAACCAAGTCGACCAATGATCATTGAAGTCATAAAGACAAGATAAGGAACGATCGAAATGCCCTTCTCTTGCCCGAGGATGTCTCGCGTGAAGAGCGCAGACCAATCTCCTACCGTGATCTCCACCAGTAAGACTGAGAGGTAGGCGCTGGAAAGAATCCAATCGATTCGAAAGGACTTGATCATCTCGACAAAGCCGATTGCTCCATCTTCATCTCGGACATCGCGTGCTGGGATACAGAGCGCCTTGATCTTCACAATCGTCACTAACATGATGAAGCCAACGATGATTCCCATTGTGTTCATATGCCAGGCAAGGGAGACATCATTTGCAATCAATGTAGCCACGAGCGCCGAGAGCACCGCACCTAAAGTCCACATTCCATGAAGGAATGGGATGACATTGGCTGCGAATTCTCTCTGACGATGCATCGTCTGCGTATTGACTGAAATGTGATACGAGGACCATGACATTCCAAAAATGAAATTAGCGACGAAAAATATGTTAGGGCTATGGGTATTTGAGATGACGAGAAGACAGGCAATCATCACTGCGACGCTAGAGAAGAGGACTGGGAAAGTCCCAATCTTGTGAATGAAGTGGCCCATCGTCATCAATGAGAGAAAAGCGCCAAAAGTGCCGAAGCCAACCAGCGTCCCGAAAGTCCCATATGTGACATCAAGATTTGCTTTGAGGTCGGGAAAGCGCGGGGCGAGCGCCATGACGAAGAAACCGAAGGTGAAGAAGAGGGTAGTGAGTGCTATTCGCTCACTGCGAGGAAAGCTTCTCAAAAAAGTGCGCTCGCAAGATCCCGACGCGCCTTGATCAGCGATGGGTCATCGACTGGGACCACCGAGAAGAGATTGAAGAGGTGATCCTTTGCAACTTTTCGAATATCTCCGGGGTTGGCCTTGATGAACAAGATCATCCGAGAGAAGCCCTCTGCGAATCGTCCAGATGCTACTTCGATATCGGATGCAAGACTTATCGCATCAAAGTCAGTTGGATTCTGATCCGCTCGCTTTAGCGCTTGAGCTGGGTCAATACCTTCGGTGCGAATCATTAGCTCGCACTGTGCAAGTCCTTGCTTTGCCATTATGTCACTTGGTTTTCGTTCAATAAGTCGTTTGAAAGATTCTGCAGCGCTCTTGAAATCCCCACGCTCTATCGCTTGGTATGCCTCTTCCTCTTCAGGCTCAGCAGGATTCTGAGAACTCTCTTGGTTGGGATTTGCTTCTGCAAGTGACATGCCCTGCTGTGTAGCAAGCTCCATGATCTTGTTGATGACCAGACGGAGAGATGCCTCCTCGGGAGGAAGTTGAGGAATTGGCAGAGCCTTCTCTTGGATAAATGCCAGCGCCGCGGGAATCGCGGTGACTCGAAGCGCCTGGGCTAACTCTGGAGTCTTATCGAATGAGAAGGCCCCGAGCCTCCATTTACCGTTATCTTCTCCCGCTAACTTGGCAAGAATCGCGAGCATCTCTTGAGAACCCCGTGCTCGTTCACTCCAAACGAAGATAAGGACTGGGTGTTGGTTTGAATATTCGATGAAATCGGTGACGATGTTTGCTTCAGTGACTTCCAAAACGGCGGTTGTTGCTCCGTTACCACCGCCCGCTCCAGATTTTGGTGAAGGACTTTGTGGACGAGCCAGACTTGATAAGTCATAAGCACGAGAGAAATTGCTAGGGAGTTTGCCTAGCTTGCCCGAGGAGTAACCAGAACCACCAGGGAGACTCACCGCGCTATTCTCTCAATCCGATCAACTCTTTGCGCTCTTGTTGAGTAGAGAGTGATGTGAGGTGATCACTTCCCAGAGTCGATCCACTCCGTCGCCTCGCTCCATGGTTCCAATAAGGACGGCTCGGTTCCACTCTTGCCCTGAGCCCGCAATCATCTTTCCTGGAGAGAGCGCGAGTGAGCGCTCGACCTCTCGAGCAAGTTCCTCTGCCCCGCCACGATCTGCCTTATTGATGAGATAGATATCGCCGATCTCCATGACACCGGCCTTCGCAATCTGGATGCCATCGCCCATTCCAGGAGCGAGCAGTATCAATACCGTGTCGGCATGACGCATCACATCAACTTCACTCTGTCCCACTCCCACAGTCTCAAGAATGATGACTGTGAAACCCGCTTTACGCATCAGATATGCAACGCTATCCGTCGCGCGAGAAAGACCGCCGAGCGCACCACGGGTCGCTAGAGATCGTATGAAAACTTCCTTGTCGGTGAAATGTTCTGTCAACCTGATTCGATCACCAAGCAGCGCTCCTCCGGTGAGAACCGAGGATGGGTCTACGGCGATGACAGCGATCTTCTCGCCTCGAGCACGAAGGTATGTAATCAATGCAGCTGTCGTTGTGGACTTACCAACGCCAGGGGATCCCGTGATGCCCAGTATTCGCACATCGGAGGCTTTACCAAACTCTTCTTCGAGTGAGGATGCAGTCACATCTTCGTCTTCGACGATGGAGAGCGCCCTGGCGAGAGCTCGATGATCTCCGCTCACGACTTTCTCCATCAAGATAGTAAGGCGCGCCAGAGCGGGTACTTTGTCTGCAGGCGACATACCTGACACGATACGACATATGAGCGATGCTCTCCACAGTAACGCGCCAGATGGCTCTGGTGATGGTGCTCTCGCAGGCGCTATTCCAGGGATTATCGGAATTGATCATGTGGGAATCGCGGTCTCTAATCTTGAGGAAGCAATCACCTTCTATCACCTAACTTTTGGCGCTTTGGTCATTCACCGCGAGATCAATGAAGTACAGAAGGTTGAGGAGGCGATGGTAAAGATCGGCGATTCCACGATTCAACTTCTCGCATCAACGGATCCCACATCTGCTATCGCGCGTTTTCTGGAATCACATGGAGCAGGAGTCCAACAACTTGCATATCGAGTCAAAGATATAGATCTGGCGATGAAAGCCGTATCAGAGCTAGGAATGCGATTGCTCTACTCAAGCCCGCAACGCGGCACAGCTGATTCGCGGATCAACTTCATTCACCCTAGAGATTGTGGTGGCGTGCTCGTTGAGTTAGTCGAACCAGCATCCATCCGATAGGGCAGAATCGATTTGATGTAATCAGCGGTAGCAAAGTCAATTCCCACATCTGCCCCCGCTTTCTCACCAAGGTACCAACGATGTTCCAGCACTTCATGGAAGATCTGTGCATCTTCAACGCGACCTCGAAGTGAGATCGGCACCTGTTTGATGACTTTATTGAAGACCTCATCGAGCCAGAGTGGAGCGGCCTCGGCAACTGAAGGACGAGGTTCCTTGATTCTTTGATAGTAGCGATCGAAGGATGCAAGTATTCGCTTCGCCTGCAATTCTTCCGTGTCCAGGCCCATCAACTCCTGCAACCTGACTTTGTGATAGTCGGGTGCCACGACTTTTGGCCGGAAGTTAAGACGATGCCCTGAACCATCGAAACTGACTTCCACCTCTTCGACTGCGAAACCTAGATCTTGCACCGATCTCATCGCGCGCTCGACTGCATGGCGATCGGATGCATCAAGGCTCTGTGGCTCGGTCAGTGCGCTCCAGAGTCTTCGATATCTTCGCAAAAGTCCATCACTTGCTCGCACCGGATCTAGCCCCGGAAAGATAATCTCCGAGAGGGAGATGTCCTCGAGTTCTGCTGCCACATTGAAGTGGGCGATCTGCAGATCATGCTCGCGTTGTCCATTGCTCAACCGTTCTTGGAACTCCCCCGTCTCGGCATCAACGAGATATGCGGCATAACCATCAGCATCGCGGCGAAAGAGCGTATTTGAGAGCGAGCAATCACCCCACCAGAATCCCAAGAGATGTAATCGCACGAGTAGGAGTGCGAGCGCGTTAGCCATATTCTCGATCTCACTGCCCGTCACTTTTCCACCTATAACACCGCTAAGTACCACTCGATATGGCAAGGAAAAGGGAAGGAAGCGAGTCACAAGAGCTGATGGGAGTTCGGCGCCATTGGTATCGCGTCGCCCAGTCACCACAGCGATTGGGTCAACCGCGGGTGCGCCACGATGACTCAACTCTCGGAGCAATTGATATTCGCGATGTGCAAACTCATCATTTGTCTCTTTTATTGCATAGATCTCACTATCGTCGCTAGCGCTCTCTGGTTGGGCACGAACTAATCGAACGATGTGGCGAGAGATACCGCGTTGTTGGGCAAGGGTTGGATCTTCTGGCCACTCCTCCAGCGCCATTGCCCAAGGCAGATGCGCAAGTGATGCAATCTCATCGCCAAGGGCGGTGATACGGAGCGACTCGCTGGATGTGTTTTGGTTCCTGCGTTGAGGTGAGCGAGACACTCGCAGATTCTAGGAGAATCAGTGAGAAGATGTTTCGGTCAAACTACAATCGCCATTGTGGCAAAGACGAAGAAACCCAAGAGCAGAAGCAAAAGTCCTATCGCTCGACTCACGCGCCCGTTAAGCGCGCGGAGTAAGAGTTCACCCATTGTTAAGGAGACTGAGAATTTCGGTCTCCCTGGAAATCCGATAAACACTGCACATCCCTTTTACTTTGGCTTTCTCGCAGCCTCGGGGGCGGTCATTGCGATAACGCTATTGCGAGCACTCGCCTCAGCTAGTGATGTATTCATTCTCTTGATCATCTCCATCTATCTTGCCGCCGGCCTCAATCCGGCCATTGAGTTCTTTGTTAAGCGGGGCCTTCGACGAGGGTTATCGATCTTTATCGTCGCACTTTCAGTTATCGCTACCGCTCTCCTCTTCATTATCTTGGTTATTCCCCCAGTGATTCGCCAAGTTGATCTTTTCATCCAGAGTCTGCCTGAAACGATTCAGAGCCTGACAAATAACAAACAGATTGCTCAACTCAACGATCAATATCAAGTCATCGATAATCTAGTTGCCCAAGCGAGAGAGTGGATTTCAGGTGGGCAACTCTTCGCCACCCTGTACGGTGGAGTGATCGGTGTCGGAAAGACCGTGCTCTCTGGAACATTTGCCTTACTGACAGTCTTCGTTTTAACCCTCTACTTCATGGCAGCGCTTCCTAAATTCCTTCAAGTGATCTATCGATTGGCTCCTGCTTCAAGGCGTACTCGTGTCTCGGCGATCGGCGATGCGATCACCAATCGAATCGGGATCTTCGTCGGAAGTCAGATCCTTATTGCAGCAACCGCCGCACTCTTCATCACGCTCTACGGATTGATCTTGGGTATTCCTTATGCGGCGGCTCTTGGCATGGTGGTCTTCTTCGCTGGCTTGATTCCTCTAGTGGGTCACTTCATTGGCGCGACTATCTTCACTCTCGTTGCCTTGACCCAATCACTCGGTACTGCGATTGCGGCGCTCATCGGATATGCGATCTATCAGCAGATCGAAAATTATCTGGTGATGCCTCGCATCATGAAGCGTTCATTATCGATTCCGGGAATCGTCACAATAGTTGCAGCGCTACTTGGTTCAGCTCTCTTTGGATTGATTGGAGCCATCTTGGCGGTTCCTATGGCTGCAGCACTCCTTCTTATCCTAGAAGAGGTTGTCTTCCCAAAGAGTGATCGCAGTTAGATCTCAGTTGGAAGCGGTAGAGCGCCAGGGTTAATCACTGCGGTGATCTCACTCAATGCGCGATATACAGCTGGTTCACCCACCCATAGATGCTTAATTCCTTCGCCAGGTATCACTTTTGCCTGTGGGATGAGTGAAAATCTCTTTCGAGCTGCTTCTGGCCGTAGATAATCATCAAGTTCAGGAATTAACGCGATTACTGGTCTTCCATCTTCAGCCCAGAACTTCAGGTCTTGATCCGTGGCGGTACGAAGTGGCGGACTAAGAAGTATTAACCCCTTCACTCGGGGATCTCGTGCATATCGGAGTGCAAGATCTGTACCGAACGACCAACCAACTACCCACAACGGCTCGCTATACCTAGATGCAACCTCAGAAATAACTGCTTCGACATCGAAGCGTTCGGAATTTCCTTCATCGAATTGGCCATCGCTTCTTCCCGCTTCGCTCTCGGTGCCTCGAGTATTGAAGCGAATGATGCGAAGTCCTGCCATCGCTGGAAGACGATTTGCCGCCTTCTTGTAGAGATGACTATCCATCATCCCACCATGCGTTGGTAAGGGGTGAAGCATCACGAGATTTCCTGCCACATGACCGATTGGTGTGGCAATCTCGCCAACGAGGCGAAGCCCGTCAGCGGTGAGAAAGGTATCTGCGACACGCTCAGCAGGAAGGACGGTACTGGGGCGGATCACCTCACTCACATGGTCGAGTCTAGATTCTGCGCGTAGGCTTGACCGCACTATGAGCACCGATCTCAGCGCATCCAAGAGCTCACTAGATCCTTCTTTCTTCTCACATAATCCCGCAACTGGTGTTGAAGTCGCCCGCTATCCCGACTTCACCAAAGAGAGTGTTGATCTTGCTGTAGCGAAGGCGCGAATCGCAACAAAATCATGGCAGGCGCTGGGATTTCGAGGTCGCCGGAAAGTTCTTTTGAAGTGGGCGAAGTATCTGACTGACCATATCGATGAAGGCGCTTGGTGGATTTACGAAGAGACTGGCAAACCAGAGAGCGATGCGAAACTTGAGTTCACTTTGGCAATCGGACACCTTGGTTGGGCAGCTAAGAATGCAGCTCTGATCTTGAGTGAACAGCGACGAAGCCCCGGACTCTTAATGGCAAATATGAGTGCGACAGTCGAGCGACTTCCCTACGGCGTTGTCGGAGTGATAGGTCCGTGGAACTATCCAGTCTTCACACCTATGGGGTCGATTGCCTACGCTCTCGCAGCAGGTAATAGCGTCGTCTTCAAACCAAGTGAGTTCACGCCAGGAGTAGGACTCTGGCTCGCTGAAACTTTTACCAAGGTCTCACCCATTGGAGATATCTTCAATGTGGTCACTGGTCAGCGAGATACGGGAAGATTTCTTACTGAGAGCGCAGTCGACAAGATCTCTTTCACTGGTTCGACTCGCACCGCGAAGAAGGTAGCAGCAAGTTGTGCCGAGCGAATGATTCCTGTCGTCTTGGAATGTGGCGGAAAGGATGCGGCAATCGTTGATCAGGATGCCGATATCAAAGTTGCAGCCGAGAACATACTCTGGTCTGGACTATCCAATGCTGGACAAACATGCATCGGCGCTGAGCGGGTCTATGTCCACGAGAAGGTGGCAGAACAATTCATTGAGACAATAACGACTCTTGCCAAGCAAGTGAAGGTCGGAGTGCAATATGGACCCGCAACGATGCCTTCACAACTCAAAGTAATTTCGGAACATATCGCTGATGCCAAAGCAAAGGGCGGCACTTTCAAACTTGGCGGACCAGAATCGGTCGGTGAGAAGTATGTGCAACCAGTGATCATCACTGATCTCGATCAATCCTCTCGCGCGATTCAAGAAGAGACTTTTGGGCCGACGCTTGTCATCAATCGAGTTCGAGATATGAAGGAAGCGGTCGCTCTCGCAAATGACACCAACTATGGCCTAGGTGCTGCGGTCTGGTCGAAACGAAATGGTGAAAGCATCGCCTCGCAACTTCGATGTGGCATGGTCTCGATTAATAGCGTCATCTCATTTGCTGCAGTCGCATCGGTTCCCTTTGGCGGTGTCAAGGAGAGCGGTTACGGTCGAATCCATGGCGCTGAAGGGCTCCTCGAATTCACCTATCCACGTTCCATCGTGCGAGCTCGATTCCAGATGCCATTTGGCTTTACGACATTTCGTCGTTCTCGCTTCGCTGATCGACTTATCATCCGGTTGATCAAGTTGCTTCACGGCCGAAGCATCGGCTGATCAAAACTTCGGAGCGTTCCTACTTCTCTCTACTTTCGGCGCTCGCCTTCGTCGAGCGTTCCAACATGGCGTATGCCAATGTCGTCTTGTCTCGGCATCGTGCTCTAGCCAGGCGACAATGTGTGGTGTTGCTTTAGCGATCATCTGATCACAACCTGGACACCTATAACTCTTCACAGAAGAAGAACCGGTCAAACGCCTGACATGAAAGATTCCATCATCATGCTCTTCGATCTGATCACTACCTGAGAATTCACCTCGCTCATCCTCAACAACTCGCTCGTGATTACGCTTCCCGCGTCCGAGTGCGTTCTTCTTGCGACGAGGCATGGCCCCATTCTCCCGACTATCCTTTGGCGGTGCCAACGGCAACGAGCGTGATTCAGGTCAAGGGCCTTAAGAAGTGTTACGGCACTCTGACCGCAGTCGACTCACTTGATCTCAGCATCGAAGCGGGAGAGATTTTCGCCCTCCTCGGGCCTAATGGCGCAGGAAAGACCACGACAGTCGAGATCCTTGAGGGATACCGTACTCGAGACTGCGGTGAGGTATCTGTTCTTGGTTTTGATCCAGCCAATCGTGGTGATGCGGCAAATGCCTGGCGTGATCGCATAGGGATTGTCTTGCAAGATAGCGCTGATGGTGCTGACCTCACCGTTGAAGAAAGTATCGCCCATTTCAGCAAGTATTACTCAAGGAGACGAGATCTCGACCACTTGATTCAAGCTGTCGGGTTAGATGAGAAACGCAAATCTCGCGTTCACAATCTCAGCGGTGGTCAAAGAAGAAGATTAGATGTAGCTCTCGGTCTTGTCGGAACTCCAGAGCTTCTCTTTCTCGATGAGCCGACAACAGGATTTGATCCCGAAGCCAGGCGAGCATTCTGGGATCTGATTAGGACTCTGAAAGAAGATGGGACAACTATTCTGCTCACTACGCACTATCTCGATGAAGCCGAAGCGCTTGCGGATCGAGTAGGGGTAATCGCTGGGGGAAAATTGATCGAAGTGGCTACCCCCGCGACTCTTGGCGGTCGAGAGCAAGCGCTAGCAACGGTGAGTTGGCGTGATCATTCAGGAGTGCTGAGAGAAGAGTCAGCGGCAGATCCGACCTCAATCCTCAGGCGCCTTCTCGGTGACTTTGATGGCGAGATCCCCGCGCTCACCGTTAAACGTCCAACTCTGGAAGAGATCTATCTCCGCATGATCGGAGAGTCCAAATGAGTCGAGTGATTCAAGCCCTTCGCATCGGCATCAGTCGCGGGACTCTTGAGATCAAACAATTCAATCGAGCTCGCGAAGCGGTGGTATTCACTATCGCATTCCCAGTCATACTCCTCTTCATCTTTGGTTCGATATTCGATGATGAGATCGCGCCATCAGTGACATTCAGCCAATATTTCGTCGCAGGAATGATTGCATCAGGTCTCGTCAACTCCGGATTTCAGAATCTTGCTATCACCATCCCTATGGAGCGAGATTCAGGAGCGCTGAAACGGCTACGTGGCACACCGATGCCACTCGCTTCCTATTTCATAGGAAAGAGCATCCAAGTCGCTTACTCCATGTCACTGCAGATAGTTCTCCTTCTTCTCTTCGGTTCCCTCTTCTTCGGATTAGAGATTCCAAATGTCGGTGCAAAGTGGATCGTATTCGCATGGATCGTCTTACTGGGCTCGCTCTGCGCGACTGTCCTAGGCATCGCATTCTCTTCGGTTCCAAAGAGTGGCAGGGCCGCATCTGCCGTGGTTTCTCCGATCGTCATCATCTTGCAATTCTTCAGTGGTGTCTTCTTCGTATTCAGCCAGCTACCAGGATGGATGCAACAGTTTGCCGCTATCTTCCCGCTCAAGTGGCTGACTCAAGGCATGCGTTATGTCTTCTTGCCAGATAGTTTCGCCAGCCAAGAGGTAGCAGGTGGCTTTGAACTCGGAAAGATTGCAACCATTCTCGTAATCTGGACCATCATCGGCGCTCTCATTGCCCTCAAGACTTTCAGATGGATGCGTAAATGAAGGCAAGGACTTCGCCTCGCATGCCCTTGCTCGCTCTGATGCTTGCACTCTGCTTGGCCTGCCTCGCCTCTTTCCATCAAACTTCCTCGGTTGCGCTCACTGCAATTGATTCGATGGATAGTGCTGCAAAGAAGAAGGAGACCAAGAAAGAGCGAAAACAACGGCTCAATCCGCAGATATCTCCGCCACCAACATGGCCACCGAAGGGATTCAAGGAGACAAATGGCATGTACGCCAAGATCCCGTCAAAGAAGGAACTTGCTGGCCTGGTCTCGGCAAAGACTTCTCTCTTCGAAGCAATCAAGCCCTGTGCTGATTTCGCCTGTGGTTCGGTGATTGTCGCTTCAGAATCAAAGTGCCTCTGGTGGGAAGTCCTCGCCACGGTCACTGGTCCAAAGTTGAGCGATACAACAACCACTACTTCGTATGGGTCTCTCACTACCAAGAGCAGCGGCACTAATTCCAAGGCCCAAAAAGTCATCTTGCTGATAAGTAGTGAGCCAATTGCTGAGCGAGTTCGAGTCACAGATATCAATGTGACCTGCCATCGAAGCGGTGCAAAGGGAAAGTCGGGGAATACTTATCTGCCATTCCCTAATCGCAACTGATGCTAGGTGGGATCGATAATCAGCTCTTTCTCACATCCTTTGGTGGCTTCTTCGCGCTCATCTTCCTGATCGTCATGCTGAAGTGGGCCTTCGCTCGAGGAAAGTCGGTGGTAGAGCGACCCAGCAGGATCGGCGATGAGAGTGAGTACGGAATGTTGGAATCAGTGGCAGAGCCACTCAATCACATCGAAGGACAGGTACTCAAAGAGAAATTGAAGAAGTCAGGGATAAAATCGAACTTAGTTCAAACGACTTCAGGACCACGATTAATGGTCTTCAAAAGTGAAGCTGGGATAGCGCGTTCAATTCTAGAAAATCCAGAGATATAACCCTTTACTCTCGATTCGCTCCTGGCACCCAGAGTTGATCGCCGATTCCTTTATTGACGAATCGCGCAAGAACGAAGAGGAGATCAGAGAGACGATTCAAATACTTCGCGGTCAGTGGGTTTACTCCGGTACCGAAGGCATGAATCGCGCTCCAGGTACAGCGCTCAGCGCGACGGACAACGGTCCGTGCCACATGCATATGCGATGCTTCAATCGTCCCAGAGGGCAAGACAAATGAGCGAAGCGGCGCGAGTTCAGAGTTGTAGAGATCAATCTGCTTCTCAAGATATTCGACTTGAGATTCAATCACGCGAAGGGGTTCGTGCGGTGGATTGTCAATCACGGGAGTGCAGAGATCGGCGCCCACATCGAAGAGATCGTTTTGAATTCGAACCAGCAATTTTCGAATCTCCTCGGGGAGTTGATCGGAGGCAAGGACCACGCCAATCGTCGAATTTGCTTCGTCGACCGTGGCATACGCCTCTAGTCTCGGATCATTCTTGGAGGTACGAGAACCATCGCCGAGCGACGTGGTTCCATCATCACCGGTCTTGGTATAGATCCTTGTCAGATTGACCATGCGATGAGCCTATTAGAGCAGGAGTTGAACAGCCAATCGACCTCTTCTCGCTCGGTTCCTCACTATTTCCGAACCCACGTTCAATGATGTCGCGACGAGTAGAATCCACTCAACCGCATCACGGTCGCAAGTCCACGGCCAATTGGAGGTGTGATGGCGCAGCCTGCCCGCGAGGGAGATCGTTTTAGAGTTGTCGGTGGCGCACATCTTCATGGTGATGTGACAATCGCAGGAGCAAAGAATTCCGTTTTAAAACTGATGGCAGCGGCACTGTTAGCTCCAGGGCTAACCCACCTGACAAATGTCCCCGATATCGTTGATGTGAAGATAATGGCCGAGCTCTTGATCCGACTTGGATGCAAGGTGGAGCTTGATAGCAAGACCAGCTCAGTCTCCATCGATGTTCCAGAGAAACCAGCGCACCGAGCAGAGTATGACTTAGTTCGAAAGATGCGTGCATCCATCAATGTCCTGGGTCCACTCGTTGCTCGATGTGGCGAAGCCGAAGTTGCACTTCCTGGTGGCGATGCCATCGGATCTCGAGGACTCGACTACCACATCAAGGGCCTGATTGAGATGGGTGCCAAAGTTCGTAATGAACATGGTTACGTCATCGCCAATGCAGAGCATGGTCTACACGGCGCTGAGATCTCTTTGGATTTTCCAAGCGTTGGCGCAACTGAGAACATCATGACTGCAGCTGTTTTGGCCCAAGGAATAACTGTCCTTGATAATGCGGCACGCGAACCAGATGTTGTCGATCTCGGTGAATTCCTCATCTCGATGGGCGCAGATATCGAAGGGCTTGGCACCCCGATAATCACAATTCGTGGGGTTGCATCATTGAAACCAACTACTCATGCAACCATCCCCGATCGCATTGTTACTGGCACCTGGGCATTCGCTGCTGCAATCACCCAAGGCGATATCAGGATTCATGGTTGTCGAGCGAGTGATCTCGAAGTCCCGCTTGAGAAATTAGTAAGCGCTGGAGCGGTGGTCACTACGACACATGATGGCGTCAGGGTTCGCATGGAACATCGCCCTAAGGCAATCGATGTCTCGACCCTTCCCTACCCTGGATTTCCTACTGATCTCCAACCCTTCATCATCACCATGAACTCGATCGCCGATGGCGATGCGATCGTGACTGAGAACGTCTTCGAAAGTCGATTCATCTTCGTCAATGAACTGCTCCGGCTCGGTGCAAATGTGCGCGTCGATGGTCATCATGCTGCTACTCGAGGAATCGAGCATCTCTCCTCTGCACCAGTTGTTGCGACAGATATACGAGCTGGCGCTGGTCTAGTCATCGCTGCTCTTGTGGCTGATGGCACCACGATGGTTGAAGGTGGTTTCCATATAGACCGTGGCTATCCGAATTTTGCAGAACAGTTGAGCTCCCTCGGTGCTGATGTCACTCGAGTGGAGTGAGCGGAGACAATTTCCGCTCTAGTCCGGCTCTAGCCGACCACAATCTCTTTGATGGTTCCAGCGACGATAGTGACTGTGACGCGATCAGCTCTGAAATCCTTCGTCACCGGAAAATCTTCGCCATCTCTCTTACCAACTCGGTAACCCCAGCCATTGATCGAGGCACAGAGTTTTGCCTCTGACTCACTCATTCCTAGAAGTTGACCGGCTCTCGCGGGCGAGATCTCCGTTTCACCTGTTATCTGGTTCGGACATCTCTCGCCACCCAAACCAAAAGCCAATACATCACCGGGTATCTCTTTGACGCCGACTGCGATTACGACATTTGATGAACGCTTTGCAGTAATTGCCACAGTATAAGTACCTGCAATTGCCGGAGTTGAGATTCGCGAGATGTAGAAGTATCCCTTTCCGCCATAAGGCTCGAAGAAATAAGTCCGCTCCTTCGCCTTGATCTCCTCTTCTCTTCCGTTCGGATCGATGAGAAGAACTTTCGGAAGGTTTCGAGAGGTGACTTTCTTCATCAAGGGATCATCGGGAATCAAGTATTGAAGATCTAGTCGATCCCCCGCCTTATGGTTGAAGCGGAAATATCTGACTTCCTTCGACTTCTTCATAGTGGCGTAGACAGCAAAAGAGACGGTGCCGTCGAGCAAGATGGGGCTTCTAGCGCTATCACTTGCTGATGCGGTGAGCAGAACTGGTTGATGCGCGCTTGCACCCTGGATCGAGGCGAAAGAAGCGATGAGAGCTGCGAGTATCGAAACTACGAGTGAAGAACGGAAGCGACTAATCGGTACTTTCGCCGAGAATCGAGACACGATTGTTCGACACGGAGATGAACCCACCATGGACATTGAACGATGTCTCATTGCCATCCACCGCCTTGATTCGTACCTGGCCGTCGACCAGCACACCAAAGAGCGGTGCGTGGTTCGGCAATATACCGATATCGCCTTCAAGTGTGCGAGCTGAAACCATGCTCGCATCACCACTCCACACCCGCTTCTCAGGTGAGACTAACTCGACTCGCAGTTGCGCCATGGCTTAGGCCTTTGCCAACTCCGCTGCTTTGCGCTCGACATCATCGAGCCCACCGCACATAAAGAATGCCTGCTCAGGTACATGGTCATAATCGCCATTGGCGAGCGCATCGAATGCCGCAATCGTCTCAGCGAGTGTGACAAATGAACCATCGATACCCGTGAATACCTTCGCGACGAATGTATTCTGCGAAAGGAAGCGCTGGATTCGACGTGCCCGGCCAACCAGGATTCGATCCTCTTCCGAGAGCTCATCGATACCAAGGATTGCGATGATGTCTTGTAGATCCTTGTAACGCTGGAGGATCTGCTTCACTCGGTTGGCAACGCGGAAATGATTCTCACCGATATAACGAGGATCAAGGATTCGAGATGTCGAATCGAGTGGATCCACAGCAGGATAGATACCGAGCTCTGAGATCGGACGTGAAAGAACCGTCGTCGCATCGAGGTGGGTGAAGGTTGTATGTGGCGCAGGATCTGTGATGTCATCGGCAGGAACATAAATCGCCTGCATCGAAGTGATCGAGTGACCACGAGTCGATGTGATGCGCTCTTGAAGCACGCCCATCTCATCGGCCAAGGTTGGCTGGTAACCGACCGCAGAAGGCATACGACCAAGGAGAGTTGAAACTTCAGAACCTGCCTGAGTGAATCGGAAGATATTGTCGATGAAGAGCAAGACATCTTGCTTCTGGACATCTCTGAAGTACTCAGCCATGGTGAGCGCTGAGAGTGCGACTCGAAGACGCGTCCCTGGTGGCTCATCCATCTGTCCGAAGACGAGAGCAGTCTTATTGATAACGCCAGTCTCGGTCATCTCGAGGAAGAGATCGTTTCCTTCACGAGTACGTTCGCCAACACCTGCGAAGACGGAGACGCCACCGAAGTTCTCAGCGACACGATAGATCATCTCTTGGATGAGAACGGTCTTTCCAACACCAGCACCACCGAAGAGTCCGATCTTTCCACCCTTGACGTACGGGGTGAGCAAGTCGATCACTTTGATGCCGGTCTCAAACATCTCTGTCTTAGATTCCAACTGGTCGAAATCGGGAGCGGTGCGATGGATCGGCCAGCGTTCTTTGACATCGAGAGAGGCAGTAGGAACATCGAGTGATTCACCGAGTGCATTGAAGACGTGTCCCTTGGTGACATCACCGACCGGAACTGAGATCGGAGCGCCGGTATCACTCACCTCGACACCGCGGACCATGCCGTCGGTAGGTTGCATCGAGATTGCGCGCACCAAGTTCTCACCGATGTGCTGCGCTACTTCGAGTGTGAGCTTTCTACTGGTATCGCCGATCGTCACTTCGACAGTGAGCGCGTTGAAGATCGCGGGCATCGCATCGGATGGAAACTCGATATCGACGACCGGACCGATGACGCGTGCGACACGGCCTGTGGCGGTTTTGGTGCTCATTATTCGCTCCCTGCACTAGCTGAAGACAACGCATCTGCGCCGCCTACGATTTCACTGATCTCTTGGGTGATCTCTGCCTGGCGGGCTGCGTTCGCCAACCTGGTCAGTGACTTGATTAATTCATCTGCATTATCCGTCGCAGACTTCATAGCGCGACGGCGCGCAGCGTGCTCGGAAGCAGCGCTCTGCAACATCGCGTTATAGACACGAGACTCGATATAGCGAGGAAGGAGTGCGTTGAGCACCTCTCCTGCATTCGGCTCGAATTCATACATCGGAAGGAGACCTGTTGGCGCTGGTCCCTCGCTCTCAACAACTTCAAGAGGAAGCATCCGCTTGGAGAATGGGATCTGCGTGATCATCGATTTGAACTCGGTATAGACGATATGAAGTTCATCGACGCCGGTGAGATCGACCTGTGCATCCTTCAAGAAGGCGGTGATCAGTTCGTCAGATACCTTCTTTGCATCAGCAAAGGTTGGGTTATCCGAGAAGCCTGTCCATGATCCCGTGATCTTTCGATTACGGAACTTGTAATAGTTGACCGCTTTTCGACCAACCAAATAGGTGCTGACCTCAAGGCCACGTTGCTTCAGGCCATTGATTAAGCCATCGCCCTCTTTGATAGCCGCCGATGAATAAGCACCTGCCATACCGCGATCTGCCGTAATGATCAGAACCGCAGCGCGCTTTGGATTCTCAGAGGTCGAGGTGAGTGGATGATCGGTATTGGAGAAGGTTGCGATCGCAGAGACTGCGCGAGTCAACTCATTCGCATATGGCGTCGATGCAGCGACTCGTTGTTGCGCCTTGACGATACGCGATGCCGAGATCAACTCCATGGCACGCGTGATCTTCTTGGTCGCTTTGACCGAGCGGATACGCCGACGATAGATGCGAAGTTGAGCGCCCATGATCTACTTCTTGTACCTCGTGATCTGCTCTTGAGCGTCAGGACCTTCAGCCGCAACTTCAGCCTCATTGACCTTCGCCGCACCTGAAGAAGCGAACTGCTTCTTGAATGATGTGATCGCTTCGGTCATCTTCGCGACAGTGTCATCTGAGAGTTCTTTCGTCTCTGAGATCACATCGAAGATTGCCTTGCGTTCACGAGCGATGAAGTCCAAGAACTCGGATTCGAACCTTCGGATATCAACAACAGGAATCTCATCGAGTTGACCAGTGGTTCCAGACCAGATCGAGACGACCATGCGCTCGAGTGAGAATGGTGAGTACTGACCCTGCTTCAAGAGTTCAACGAGGCGTGAACCGCGTTCGAGCTGTGCCTTTGATGCAGCATCGAGGTCAGAGCCAAAGGCAGCGAATGCCTCTAACTCACGGAACTGTGCGAGATCAAGACGAAGACGTCCAGCGATCTTCTTCATCGCCTTGGTCTGGGCAGAGCCACCAACGCGAGAGACTGAGATACCGACGTTGATTGCTGGACGTACACCAGCGTTGAAGAGATCGGTCTCAAGGAAGCACTGTCCATCGGTGATAGAGATGACGTTGGTCGGGATGAATGCTGAGACGTCATTTCCCTTTGTTTCGATGATTGGAAGACCAGTCATCGACCCGCCACCCATCTCATCTGAGAGTTTGGCGCATCGCTCAAGAAGACGTGAATGTAAATAGAAGACATCTCCTGGATAAGCCTCACGGCCTGGCGGACGACGAAGCAAGAGTGAGACCGAACGATAGGCCTCAGCTTGCTTGGAGAGATCATCGAAGACGATCAATACATGATCGCCTTTGTACATCCAATGCTGACCGATCGCAGAACCGGTGTATGGCGCTAGATACTTGAAGCCGGCTGGATCAGAAGCAGGTGCCGCAACGATCGTTGTGTACTCCATCGCACCAGCTTCTTCGAGCGCGGCACGTACCGAAGCAATAGTCGAACCCTTCTGACCGATTGCAACATAGATGCACTTGACGCGCTTCTTCGGATCGCCTGACTTCCAGTTCTCGCGTTGGTTGATGATGGTGTCGATTGCTACCGCGGTCTTTCCAGTCTGACGATCGCCGATGATCAACTGGCGCTGACCACGTCCAATCGCAGTCATCGCATCGATTGCTTTGATACCAGTGGCAAGAGGTTCCTTCACCGGTTGGCGCTGAACTACTGAAGGCGCTTGCAACTCAAGTGCACGGTTTGCCTCAGCTTTGATCTCGCCCTTGCCATCGATGGGTCGACCGAGGGCATCAACGACGCGCCCTAAGAATCCATCACCAACTGGGACCGAAAGAATCTCACCAGTTCTACGGACTGTCGTACCTTCTTCGATCCCAGCGAACTCACCGAGGATCACAACACCGATCTCTCGCACATCAAGGTTGAGTGCAAGACCGAGCGTGCCGTTCTCGAACTTCAAGAGCTCGTTCGTCATCGTCGATGGCAAACCTTCGACTCTGGCGATCCCATCCCCTGCTTCGACAACGGTGCCGATCTCATCCCGTGATGCGACGCTTGGATCGTATGACTTAACGAAGTTCGCTAAGGCATCACGAATCGCCTCCGGCTTGATCGCGATATCCGCCATGGTTATTCCTCTCCCTTTAGCTATCTGACCTAACGTTTGCCAGCCACCTGGCGACCCGCGAGCGCTCTGCTCGCATCGACCAGTCGACTGATCACAGTTCCATCAATGAGTTCATCGCCGATACGTACCGAGATCCCGCCAAGTACGGCGCGATCGACGGTGACATCAACTCTGATCTTGCGCCCGAAGTGGCGCTCTAATGTCTCTGAAAGTCGCGTGCGTTGCTTATCGCCGAGTGGGACGGCGCTAGTGACGCGAGCGATTGTGCGCTCTTTACGAGCCACGATTGTGTTGGCATAGAACGCGATAGTCCGCTCGAAAGAGCGTCCGCGCCGACCAGCGATGATTGCATCAAGCACCTTCGCCGAGCTTGAGGAGATCGCTGAGGCGAATATCGAACGAAGTAGCGCGCCCTTCGCATCTTGCGTGAACTTGCCATCATTGAGATTGGACTTAAGTTCACTCTCAGAGGCGATGAGGCGAGCGATGGCAAAGAGTTCCTCTTCGACGCGATCGATCTCACCACTTGATTCTGCTGATGCGGCCAGCGCTTCGACTGCCAGACGTTCGATGGCATCTGCCACATCACTAGGGCTTGACCAGCGAAGCGAGACCGCTGATTCGATCAGAGAAAGCGTGCTCGGTGAAATCGCTTTCCCGAATAGATCTTGAACCAAGGCTGCCTTTGCGCCGTCATCACGAGCAGGATCAGTGAGGGCCCTTCGAAGTCCAGTTGATGAATCGAGAGCGCTCACGACAGCGAAGAGGTCGGATGCGACACCTTCACTCTCTTTCGCACTCTTGCCTTTGAGGGCAGAGTCGAGTGAGATGCGTAGCGAGGCAAAGGAGCTCTTACTCGAGCCCGATAGATCCTTGCTTTTCATCACTCTCCCTCTCTGATTCGATTCGCTCTACTGCTTCGATTACTTCTTGCTCTTCTCAAGATCCTCAAGGAATCTATCGACAATGCGGCTCTGCCTGACTTGGTCATCGAGTGCTTCGCCGACGATCTTTGAGGCGAGTTCGGTAGCAATCGCGCCCACTTCATTGCGAAGCGAGGTGATCGCCTGTTGGCGTTCTGCTTCGATCGCAGCCTGAGCTGAAGCGGTTATTCGCGATGCTTCTTCTTGGGCCTTGCTTCGCATCTCCTCGAGGATCGCTGCACCTTGGGTGCGGGCCTCCTCGCGAATGGTCTGTGCTTCGCCACGAGCATCTGCAAGTTGCTTGGTGTACATCTGCAACGCCTCTTCTGCCTGTCGCTGTGCCTTCTCGGCTTTCTCGATTCCACCTTGGATCGCTTCAGTGCGCGCCGCAAATGCTTTCTCAAACATAGGCGTTACTTTCTTGCGCAAGACGAAATAAAGTAACGAGAATGCAATCAGACCTGCGATGATCTCAGCTGTATGCGGGATGAGTGGATTAACCTCACCACCTGCTGCTAAAGATGACATCTTTCCCACTTTCTTCTTCTTTCCTTAGTTCTTCTTTTCTAAGTTATTCCTAGAGAGTCACTAAAGAATGGCTACTAGAGAACAAAGGCCAAGACGAGACCAAAGAGCGCGAGCGCTTCAGCAAGTGCGAAGCCGAGGAACGCGATCGGCTGCAGGACCGAACGTGCCTCAGGCTGACGTGCGACGCCGTTGATATATGCGGCGAAGATCATGCCGGTTGCGATCGCTGGTCCGATCGCTGATAGGCCGTAACCGACCAGATTGAGCGTACCTGTCATACCTTCCATGGTTCTTACCCTTCCTTACCTCTCCGTGTCGCCGAGCGCGACCCGGAATCTTCTATCGCTTCGAATATTGCTATTCGCTTTTTCTTTAATGTTCGTCCGCGAGCGCCCCTGCGATATAGAGCGCTGTCAGGAGTGTGAAGATGTAGGCCTGTAGGACCTGCACCATGAATTCGAAGAATGTGAGCCCGATACCGATCACAAATGCGAATGGGCTAACTAGCTTGAGGCCAAGCACGCCATCGAGCAAATGCTCACCGCCGAGGAAGAAGACCAAGAGCAAGAGGTGACCCGCGAACATATTCGCAAAGAGACGGAGTGAGAGCGTCAGGGGCCTGACCAAGAAATAGGTCGCGATCTCTATCGGAGTGAGCAGGATGTAGACAGGTTTCGGCACACCCGGCATGAACATGATCTCACGGAGGTACTTGACTATTCCCTGCTTCTTGATGCCGACGTAGTGGAAGATGAAGAAAGTTATTGCGGCAAGCACATAAGGGAATGAGACGCGAGACATTGTTGGAAACTGAAGCAAAGGGATGATGCCAAAGAAGTTATTGACCAAAATGAAAGTAAAGAGTGTAAAGAGGTAAGGGACGAACTTAAGGAAGTCATGCCCGATGATCTCTCTACCTAATCCTTCGCGGACGAAGTTATAGACACCTTCTCCAGCAAACTGGAGTCTTGATGGAACGACTGCGGCTTTGCGTGAAGCTGCGATGAAGAAGATAGAGATCAAGACAATGGAGAGAAAGGCGAGCAAGATTGGTTTTGTTGCCCACTCAACGCCTTCGATGAAGGGCGGCAATTCGAAATCTTTCGCCGACGGCGGATTGAATCCTTCGCCTGTGGCGGCGTGAATCAGTCGCACAGTTCTCCCAAAGGTTTCCAGCTACGTGAGTGATTAAGCCCTTGGCCATCGCAGGTGCTCGATGCTTCTGGAGCGTGGGGATGCGGGGCAACCCTAAATCAGAGAGGCACCTACTGGAAAATTGAAAAGCGCTGAAACCCGTTTAAGAGCCTGCATGGCAGGCGTCGGATGATGTGATTTCTATCCTGAGTGTCGACCGAATCGAAGCCAGACGAGGTAGAGCGCCGACCCCATACCCAGAAGCAGCCCGACGAGTGTGAAGGCGCGGTCATAGCCTAGCCAACGGTCGACGAAGTAACCGATGCCGCCCCAGACCAGGAGCCCTGAGAGTAGATAGCCAAAGATTGACCAGAGCGCACCCTCTTCGCGCCGACCCGGATTGCGACTGAGCTCTGAACTGCTACTGCTTTGGTCAGCTCTTGGCTTCTCGGATTGGTTCTCTGGACTCTGATCCATTGGACTCTGACTCATTGGCGAGAGTCTAGCCCCGGTCGCAGTCGCAGAAAGGCTCGAATCTCCCCCGCTAGCCATGCGGCGGTGAGAGCCAAGGCGACTATGGCGAAGGTGGGGCGATCAATCGACTCAGCCTCAGTCAAGCGTGTCACCAGAATCAAAAATATTGCCATCAGGGCGACCTTCAAAAAGTAGGAGAGCATGGCAACCAACATCGTGCTTGAGGGATCAAGCGAACGCGAGATCCTCGCCACGATCAAATGAACTGAGAAGAAGATGATCACCGTAACTGATGCAAGGAGTGAAGCTGCCAAGCCCGCGCTACCTCGCACTAGGAAACCAACAGGAATAGAAATCACGGTGGTCACTAGTGATGGCACAAGTGCACCGCGCCAGAGTGATGAGCGCCAACTATCTCCTTCGTTCATCGAAATCCACCTTTACTCGCTTAGTTGTCAGATCGAATTTTGACTTGTTGATGAGAATCGAGAGAAGGAAGAGCGCGACGCCAATGAGAACTGCCTGCCAGATAGGTAAGAATGCGGAAGCCATCGCTGGAATCGCAAGCATCGCCGTCCAGAGATAAAGGACCAGAGTCGTTCGCTGTTGTGAGTTACCAAGTTCCATCAACTTATGGTGAATGTGCTTCTTATCTGGAGCGAATGGCGAACGCCCAGCTCGCACTCGACGAATCACAGCGAGTGCAAAGTCAAGCAATGGAATAGCAAGAACCATAAAGGGTAGGAGTATCGGAAGAAGTGCCGGAATCAGGCTCTCCGAGAAAGCAGCATTGACATCTACTTGACTCGATAA
>Ga0194118_10001744_pt1 | contig 29706 bp, 10 predicted proteins | sample TA2MahsurfametaG_2_FD_148662 | JGI IMG/M metagenome (GOLD analysis project Ga0194118, IMG submission 148662) | Freshwater microbial communities from Lake Tanganyika, Tanzania - TA2015013 Mahale N5 surface | ecosystem: Environmental > Aquatic > Freshwater > Lake | place: Tanzania: Lake...
GATCAGATCCACTCCTAATTAGTGGTCCAAATAGAGCATCATTATTTCAAGATAATGGAGACATTGGTTCTACCAGTGCTTCAATTTACTCAATTGAATTTAGACCTGTAGATGAAAAAAATCTTTATGAGATTTATTTAGATAGTACTTCTTTTATTTCTAATTTTGTCAGCACTAAAAAAACAAATATTACAAGGAAAGTCAATGGGTTTTCAAGTACACTTTATGTTGATTCTACAGCAGGATTCCCAAAATCAGGAACTATTCTAGTAAAAGGAAAAAATACTGCTAATACTACTGTTAAACTTACATATACAGACAAAACAAATACTCAATTCTTAGGGATTACTGGGTTAATTGTTGGTTTAGAGTATGGTGATGAAGTTTTTGAAACTAATTTTGTTTATACTTACGATAAAGATAATCAAAAAATAGAATTTAGATTAATTAATGTAATAGGAAAAGTAAATTTCCAAAATACTTCTAATCTATTGGTAAATGATAAAATATCTTTGTCTTCATTTGGTGCAGAACTAAGTGATAAACCAGAATTTTATAGTTGGTTGTACAATGTATCTACAAATCACAAAATTAAATCTATAATCAAATCTGGTGATACTAGTGGAAAAATATATACTGTTTCCTTTTATGATAATGTCAAACTTTATATTGAACAAAAAGTTAAATTAGTAAATCTTGATATATCAAACGATTTAGAAATTGATGCAGAAATAGTAAATATAATTTCTAAAAATACAATTGAATTGTCATCTAATTTGGATGCAACTAAAAAGACATTATTAAAAGAAGTAATTTTACTCGGATCTAGTGATACCAATCACACACCATCGGTAAATTCCCTTCCAGTTGCAGTACAAAATACTTATATTGATGATTCATATAAATCATTTTATGTTGCAGCATCTGGCATATCGAATTATCCACTTTATGCAAAAAATCAAACTGTAAAAACATCAACAACTTCTGGTGTTGGAAAAACAGATACTCTAGAAACTGACATTGTTCATAATTTTTACACTGGAGAAAAAATTTATTATTTCCCACAAAACAATTCTGGCATAAAAACTGGAATCTATCATGTTACAACAATAGGTGACAATAAAGATAGTAAAAAAATTAAACTATCTTTAAGTAAAAGTGATTTATATTCAAGTGTTTATGTCAACTTTGACAGAAATATAGTATCTGATTCTTTTGTTAAATTAGATTATGAGAATAAAGTAGTAGAGAATCAAAAATTATTTAAAAAATTCAATTACGTAAAAGGTGATAGTACACTAAAGCAGGTTGCGGATAGAACAACAAATAATAGACAAGTAGGTATTTTAATTAATGGTGTTGAAATTTATTCACCAACTCTATTTGATGAAAATATTTACTATGGTAAATTAGATGGCATAACAGTAACTAATCCAGGTAAAGGTTACGATATTATAAATCCACCAGAAATAGAAATAACTGATGTTTCGGGAAGAAATGCTAAAGGATATGCTAATATCGTTGGTGGTCTTTCTGAAGTAAAAATTGTAACTCCAGGTGTAGGTTATCAAATAAAGCCAAAAATTACTTTGATTGGTGGAAATGGTTCTGGAGCAGTAGTTGAACCAAATTTAGTAAAATCTAAAATTAATGCAGGATTTAAGGGTGATGGTTCTGGAGTAAATCCAACAACAAATACTATAACTTTTTCACAAAATCACAATTTTGATGATGGAGAAGAAATTTCATATAATGCCAATTTTAATGCTGAGATTTTCCCGTTAAAAACAAATTCAAATTATTATGCTGGAGTAATAAGTCCTACCCAGATTAGATTATATGAAAGACTGGAAGATGCTTATAAGAAATCTAACGAAGTAAATTTGGTTGGGATTAGTTCTGGATTCCATTCTTTCATAACACTAAAATCAAAAAATACTATTACAGAAATTCGTGTAAAAAATTCTGGAACTGGTTATTCAAACAGAATTATTAAGATTCCATCAATATTAGCATTTGATGAAAAAACCAATGGTGTTAATACATTTGATCACTATGTATTTGCTAAAAATCATGGTCTCAAAGATAAAGATATTCTAAGATATTCAACAACAGGAACATCTGTAAGTGGATTATCTACATCTTCAGAATATGTAGTCACAGTAGTTGATAATAATAAATTTAAATTATCAACTATTGGTATTGGAACACAATTTTATGATATTAATTACGAAAATAAAAGATATATAAGATTCAATTCTCTAGGAACTGGCACTCATACATTTTCTTATCCACCAATTAGACTTGTCGTTGAGACACTATCTGGAATAGGAGCAACAAGTGTAATTGAACCACAATTTGAACCTATTGTTTTGGGTTCGATTGAAAGTATTTTCTTAGAAAATAGTGGTGTTGGTTATGGGGTTTCTAACATAGTAAACTTCCATAGAAGACCAGATATTAGAGTAAAACCAATTGTATCAGAAGCACTTTTAAAACCAATAGTTTTGAATGGAACTATAGTTGATATTCAATTCTTGAGTTACGGTTCTGGTTATGATAAAGGAATTGATATTATTGTAAATGGAAAAGGAAGTTTTGCAGATATAAGACCTGTTATAGAAAATGGCAGATTGGTTGCGGTAAATATTGCGAATGGTGGTATTGGATATGATAAAGATACTACATCAATTACAATCAAAAGAAGAGGTTCTGATGCAAAATTCATTGGTGATGTATTTGAATGGAAAATAAACCAGGTAGAAAAAAATAAGAAATTACTTGAAATACAAGATCAGGCATTTATTGTTCCAAGTAAGAATAAAGATCTTGGATTGCAAGTAGTAAACTTCTATCCGCCAAGACTGCTTAGAAAGTCTATTAAAGACCATCTTGATAGTTCTAATAGAGAAACACTAAACAATGTTCATTCACCAATCATTGGGTGGGCGTATGATGGCAATCCAATTTATGGACCATATGGACAAGTTGGTTCTGAAATTAGAAAAATAAGGTCTAGTTATACAAAAAAAGTAGAACCAGATAAAAATATTAGACCAAACCTACCTGATGGTTTCTTCATTCAAGATTTTTATTATGATAGAGCAATTGGTGATTTGGATGAACATAATGGAAGATTCTGCAAAACTCCAGATTATCCAGATGGAATTTATGCGTATTTTGCAACTATTGATAATAGTGCAATTTCGATACCAGAATTCCCATACATGATTGGAAATTATTTCAGGGATTATGTAATTCCCGAAAATTATGCTTCAATATTCAATCAAGATATTGATTTGGAAAGTTTGAATCTAATTAGAAATATCGGACCATACTATATCAATTCTGGAAATTCTAATTATGATTTAATTAGTAATACTGACAAAAAATATAAACAAGAATTTACTATAACAAAAACACTTTCATCATCTATAGATGGGGTTCAAATATATTCCGATGGAACTGGTTATAAGGTTGGAGACAATATAGTATTTGATAATAGTAATACTAGTGGATCTGGAGCATCTGCCGTTGTATCAAGAATCAAAGGAAAACCAATAAAAAGTATAGTTGTTGGTGTAAAAACTTCTTTAGATGTGAGTTTTCATACATATGGAAACAATGTTATTGGTTTTACTCAAGAACCGCACCAATTAATAACTGGAGATAAAATTACAATAACTGCAATTTCAAATTCAAATTATTCATATTTTGAAGGAATAAAAGATGTTTTTGTTTCTCAAAAAACAGTTGGGATATCTACCAATATTCCAGTTTTAGTTGTTAGTGGAGAAACTACTTCTATTGTAGTAAATGATGTATCTGGATTTGAAGTTGATGACTTTATTTCTATTGGTTCTGAAATATTAAAAGTAACTAATATATCAGCAGAGAAATCCGAGTTAATAGTAAATAGATTACAAAATACTGGTGTTCATACAGTAGGAATTGATTCAGTAAAATTATTACCAAGAAAGTTTACGTTCTCCGTTGCTGACCAAAAATATCCAATAAAGAAAAATGATGTTGTATATTTTAATCCAAAAACTTTTGTTGGGTTTGGCTCGACAGGAAAAAATTATACTTTATCAGACCAAAGAAATCTAAATGTTCCTGATAGATCAATCTATATCAAAAATCACAATTTTTATACAGGACAACTAGTAAAGTATAACGTTGGATTTGCTGGAACTGGAATGATTGTTTCAAATACAATCACTCAGGCAGATGCATTTACTCTACAAGATAACCAGAATATTTACATTGTAAATAAAGGTCAAGATTATATTGGTTTATCTACTGTTGGTTATACCACTTCAACTGGAATTGGTTCATCATTAAATTCATTATATTTCTTTGATGACATCTCTGTAACTGGACTTGCACATTCATTATCAACAACGTATGAAAAAGTTGTCGGAAAAGTAGAAAATTTCAGTTTGAATGTAGAAACCACAGAAACTCATGGATTAGGTAATTCCGACGAAATTACGTTTAATCTCTTACCAAGATTGGTTGATACATTTAAACTTAGATATGATACAAACATCAGAAAGATTACAACAGAAATTAAATCTTTCAATACTTCTGTAGCAATTAGTACAGAAACTTCTGAAATATATTTACCAAAAAATAATTATGTTACTGGAGATAAAATTGTATATTATAATGATGGGAATACAACAATTGGTGGATTACAGCATAATGAGACATATTATATAATTAAGCAAAAACCAGACTATATCAAATTATCAAACTATTATGATAGTTCAAAGTCTGGAGTAAATATTCCATTAACATCTAAAGGAAGTGGAGTACAATCAATTGCTCTTGTAAATCCACCACTAACATCAACAAAAGGAAATATTATTGAATTTGATTTATCTGATTCTTCTTTGAGTGGAATGGATCTCAAATTATATAAAGATGGCAATATCTTAATTGAGGTTGAATCATACAAATATACTAGAAATGCAATTGATGCTGGAGTTTCTGGTGCTAAGTTAAGAATAGACACAACAGATAAGAGTATCACAAATACTTTATTTTATAATTTAATACCATTATCACCTAGTGTTCTTGAAAAGTATCAAATTTCAATTGACAAAGAAGTAATTGGATACAATAAAATATCATTAAATCCAAGTATCTATAACCAAAGTTATTCTGTAGTTTCTACTGGAAGCACTTCATTTAAATTTATTTTAAACCAAAAACCAGAATACTTTGAGTATAATGCAAACTCTGGTATAACTACAATATTTTATGATACAGATTCCAAAAATACTAGTGGCCCAATATCAAATATAAAATTAAATTTTGGAGGAAAAGGATACAAAAAAGTTCCTAGAATTTCTTCAATAACTTCAGTGTCAGGAAAGGATGCAATTTTAAAGGCATTCTCCAATTCTATTGGAAAAATTGATTACATTGAAAGAGTAAAAGATGGATTTGACTATCCTACAGATCCAACTTTAAAACCTGTATTAAGTGTTCCAACAGTATGCCAAATAAAAAATATATCAAGAGTTGATTATATTGGTATTACTACTGGAGGAAAGGGGTATAATACTGCCCCAGTACTTAAAGTAGTGGGTAATGATAATATTAAATCAAAAGCAAATATACAGGGTGGTACAGTTACTTCCGTGGATATTTTAGAGAATGTCACTAATATGAGTGCTCCTCTATCTGTCATTCCAACTAGAAACTCCAATGGTTATGATATAGATGATATTGTTTACAATCCATCAACCAATCAAGTTACACTGGAGCTTGTTAATAGTGACAATCAAATATACCCATTAATTGCAAATCAATATGGAAATCAAGAAGTAGTATTCCCATTTAAAGTCGGAGATAAAATTTTTGTAGAAAACTGCAGAATAACCGATGGAAATCAAAAGAATAACTATAATTCTGCAAATCATAGTTATAAATTCTTTACTATTACTGGTATAAGCACTACAAACTTTACCATAACCTATAGTATGAACGGGATATCAAATAATCTAGGTGAATATACTACAGATAATAATTATGGTTATGTCATAAACGAAAATGTTATGGCAAAATTTGAAATGAAATTGATTGATGATTTGGGTTACTATTCTGGAGAAAACGTTGTTGGATATGATTCTAATGGTCTTGCAGTATTTTCTGCAGTTGTCATGGAAAGTGGATGGGATAATGACATAAATCAATTAAGACTTATTGATTCAAAAGGTGAATTGGAAGTAGGAAATAGATTACTTGGAACTAGGTCATTGCTAAATGGAATAGTCGAAAATGTAAATCAATTTAATTTAATTTCATCTCTTAATGTAACTAGAGATAAAATTAATGATTTTACCGATAAAATTGGTTATTTAAATGATTATCAGCAAAGAATTTCTGATAACGATTATTATCAAAAATTCTCTTATTCGATTAAATCACAAATTCCATACACAGATTGGAAAGAACCTATTAGGTCATTAGTTCACCCAGCAGGTTTCAAAGAGTTCTCTGATTTAGACATTATAGGAAAAGCATCCAACAATATGAAAGTTGGAGTTGGCGATTCATCACTAAACGTTTTAATTAATGTAGACAGTGTTGAATCGATGTATAATCGTTACAACTTTAGTATGGTGACTGAAGATGAACTTCTCCCAGATGGATCTATAGAGAGAGTATTTTTCCCAACAGGTGTAAGTTTAAAATCATATATTTTAAACAAAACAAATAAAGTTGTCCCTATTGATAATATTAGTGGTCAATTTACTGGTTTTACAACTACGACTGGTGGACAAATAGTTGGATTAACCACCTTCAAATTAAAAAATAGAGGTACACCACTATTTTATAGAGAATTCCAAGGAAATGATTCTTCCGTGATTGATTTGTCCAATAATAAATTTAAGTTAAGAAACAATAATTTCCAATCTGGACAAAAACTTTTCTACAGTGTTGTTAAGGCAGATGGTACTGCTAACGTTAGGGTAAATACTGTGGTTGATGCTGGATTTAGTTATCCTGGCATTTCATCATATTTTGATAGTCCTATTGTTAGTTTTGATTCAAGCATCATAAAGATGTCTTCCAATTAAACGATAAATAAAAATAAACATCTAGTGTATAATGGCGAAATTAGGAATAAATACAGGTTCCGCTCCGAATGATGGTACTGGAGATTCCATATTACAAGGTGCTATTAAAATTAATAGTAATTTTAATGAAATTTATAATGCCATTGGAAATGGAACTACGATAACTAATTCTATTGGTTTTGCAAGAACTGCTGGTATATCTACATTATCTGGTTATGCATCTACTGCTGGAATTGCAACTTTTGCAGTAACTGCGGGAATCTCATCGTATTCTGTCATTTCTGGTCTTTCTTCATTATCTTCTTATGCAACAAATGCAGGAATTGCAACAGTTGCTCTTTTTGCTGGTAATTTTTCATCAATTCCAGATATTACAGTTGGGGTCGTAACAGCAACTTCTTACAATGGTTCTGGAGTTAATTTAACTGGGGTTGTTACAACTATTCTTGCTGGTTCTAATGTATCCATTAATAGAAGTGGTGGAAATGTAACTATAAATTCCACTGCACAAAGTGCTGTTTCGACTCAATGGACAACAGTTGCCAGTGGAATTGTAACATCATCTAGAGTTGGAATTGGAACAGTAAATCCAATTTCTGCTTTAAATTTGCATAGTGGACTTTTTAGTATTACTGGTGCTGGTGGTGGAGTACAAATAAACGATGGTTTAAGAATAAATCTTGGTTCTAGTGGTGCAGTTGACGCATCAATTTATTACGACTCTGTTGATTTAAGAATTGATACTGCATCATCAATTAGAATTGGTGATGGAGTCAACAATGTTTTTAGTGCTGTTGCTGGTGAAGGTTCATTGTTATATTACAATGGCAGCAAAAAATTACAGACCCTTTCTAATGGCGTAAGTATTACTGGTGACCTTGGGATTTCTGGTATCACAACAACTAATAACATAATAGCAAGTGGTAGTATAACAGCAAATACTTTCAATGGGTCTGGGGCCAATTTAACAGGTATTGTGACATCTCTTGTTGCTGGTACAAATGTCAGTATAACAACTTCATTTGGTAGAGTTACTATTGATGTAAACTCAGATTCATCTTGGGTTACAACCAATGCTGGTGTTCACACTTTTGCAAAAGTTGGTCTGGGAACAACCAATCCAACTTCAACATTATCATTATTTGGCAATGCAGATTTTAATGGTAATATATTAATTAATACTGGAGTAACTATTTCTGGTGTAACTACCATAAATTCTGGAAGAATTCAATTTGCTGGTACTGATAATATCAGAATTGGTAATTTGAGTATGGGTTCTGGTGCAACTAGAAATATTTCAATCGGAGACCAGTCATTATTTACTCTAAATTCTGGATTGGGACATAATATTGCAATTGGTGAATTTACATTATACGACACAACTAGTGGTCAATATAATGTTGCTGTTGGTGATAGGGCAGGAAAGGAAATAACAACTGGAAATTATAATGTAATCTTAGGTTCTTATGATGGAAATAATACTAGTTTAGATATTAGAACCTCTTCAAATAATGTTATTCTTTCTGATGGTGAGGGTAACATTAAGTTATATGCCAATGCATCTGGTAATGTTGGTATTAAGACTACAGTAGTTACAGAAGCACTTACAATTGCTGGTATCGTATCTGCTACTGGATTCTACGGAACTCTAAATGCTGGACAACTTACAGGAACATTACCTGCAATTGATGGTTCTGCACTAATTAATGTCGTTGGCAGTGGTAGTGGAGTCGTAATTCAAGATGATGCAACTCCAGTTGGAACTGCAGGAACGATTAACTTTGGTTCTAATCTGAATGTTTCTTTTGCTTCTGGTATTGCTACTGTTACTGGAAGTGGATTAGCAACTTATGCAAATGTATCTGGTATTGCAACTTATGCAGCAACTGCTGGAATATCGACAGCATCTGTAACTTCTAATTATGCAGCAATTGCTGGAGTATCTACGTCATCAGGAACTGCTGGTTATGCTGCCACTGCTGGAATATCTAGTGCAGTTTCGACAACGATTGATATTAACACTATTGGTTTTATTACAGCAGCATCATTCTCTGGTTCTGGAGCAAATCTAACTAATCTTAATTCGGGAGCATTGGTGGGAGCACTACCTGCAATTGATGGAAGTGCCTTATTTGGTGTTATTGCATCAGGAACTGGTATTGAAATTAAGGATGATAATGCAATAGTAGGTACTGCAGGAACAATTAATTTTGGTTTAGGTTTGGATGTCTCACCAGTTTCTGCTGGTGTTGTTACTGTAACTTCTTCTGGTGGTTCATTACAATCAAGAGTTGTAGTTACTGGTATAACTACATCCATTGCAAATAATGGCATTGGAAATACCGATATCTTTGGATTTAAATCATATGCTTTGATGAACGTTGGTCTTTCCACTGCAGGTTGGTTACGTCTATATACTGATAGCACATCAAGGCAAAATGATGCCAATAGAAGTGTTGGTACTGATCCATTACCTGGAAGTGGTGTGATTGCTGAGGTTATCACCACTGGAATTTCTACCACACAAATTATATCTCCATTTGTTATGGGTGGTAATATGGATAATCCTGAAGATATTATAATTTACGCATCAATTAAAAATTTATCGGGAACTACCCAATCCATTACAGCAGATCTAACCATTCTTCAACTGGAGGCATAAGTTTAAATGGCAATCACAACCACAACAATTTCTATAAATCCTGGATGGGCATCCAGTAGTTTAATCAATCAACTAGAAAGTGCTTTTGATTGGTTGGGTCTTCATGGCTCGACTGATAGTGGTCTTGTCGTTGGAGTTACAACATTTGCTCCTGGTATTGGTGGAACCACCACTAATAATGATGATTTTCAGGACGTTCCTACAACTTCAGTATCTGAAATTGGTACTGGATTAACGTTAGATGTCTTTAGAACTAATGGACTAATAGATAACATTTATGTTAATAGACCAGGATATGGATATACTGCAGGAGAAATAGTAACAGTATCCGCAGCAGATATTGGTGGTGCAGCAAATGGAGCTGCTGATTTCCAAGTTAAAGTATCAATAGCAGCAACTGTAACTAATCGTGCATCATATGCATCTACAATTGTTTCTCGTGAGGGTAGTTTTAATTGGATTATAAATGGACAAGATAGAAATGGCGTTGTTGGTGGAGCAAATACAACAATAACAATTAAGGAAGGAGATACATTAGTATTAACTAATAATTATGGTTTTACAGTAGGAATTTCAAAAACAACTACTCCTGGATATGCATATGCTATGCACTCTCTTGTATTTAATGCACCATATAATATACATAATGGTTCTAGTTTAACATGGTCACCTCTTCCTGGTCAGGCAGGAACATATTATATTAAAGATAATACTAATGCTGGTCAAAACGGAGGCACTATTGTTGTTCTTCCAGCAGACACTGCAGATGTAAATCCAATTGGATATGGCACAACAAGTTCATTTTATTATAAGCAACTCACATCAAGTGGATACAATAGTGGTGCTATATTAAAACAAACAATAAATCCAGAAAAAAAATACGGAACAACATATAGAATGTTCTTATTTCATGATGATTATAATTTAATTTTAGGTGCAGGAAGTGGATTCCATCCATATGCTGCTGGTTCTTTGACTTTTGGGGCAATGTCATACTCCAGAAGATGGGTTGGTACAGATATGCTTGATAATCCAAGAAGGCCAACAGGAGACAATCATAGTAGTTTTGAGTCTGTTTATGGGTTGTTTAGATTTACCAGTCAAAATGGATATAGTAAAATATCTACTGGTTCAAATACTGGGTATAAGTTAGATTTAAATATCTATCGTTCAGGTATTGATCCATCTTTCTCTGTATTATCATATAAAGCACCTACTCTTTCTAGTCAAAAAATTTCTGATAATACATATGGAACTTTTATTTTACATAATTTTGAATCATCAAATATATGGGATTTGGATGAATTATTTGTAAGTGGATTCACTCATGTTATTTCAGGTTCATCAGGCACAGGAAATTTCAGACCATCCATAAATTTTAGAACTTATACTTCAGGAAACACAAATCAAGATGGTAATTTTCAACATTCTAAAAGAGCAGCAGAGTTTGGGTATACTACCATGAATGGTGCATCTAGTTGGACAAACACTTGGGTTGATGATGTATATGTTTCTAGTTCTGCATACAATCCTTCTGAGAGTTATTATTCATCAAATAGCACACATAAAAGAATCTATTATAGAAGTGCATCCCAAGCACCAGAAAGAGGCAAAGGTGGAACCAATAGTAATAGACAAATAGCATCTACTGCAGACTTTAATGCTGTAATTAAAGGGGTGCCAATAAATGGACAATTGATTCCTGTACCTTATTATATGCCTGATGATTTTGTTTTAATTGATTTTTCTTACAATTTACCTGGTGTAAATATTCAACAAAATGACACAATTACGGTAAGTCCATCAGAAGTTTATAAAGTAATTGCTGGATCTTATGTTCAATCAATAAGAACAACTGGTATTCTATTCTGTGCGAGGTATATCTAATGCCCGAATTTACTTTCATTTCACTAGAGACTCAAGTTTCTGGAACAAATGTAGATGTTGAATATACATTTGATTCCGCAACGACACCATTTGTAATTCCAGAAACAAATGGAACGATTTCTATTGGAAATCTTTCATTAAGAGATGAAGACTTATCTACTCCTGGATATCTTACAGGAAGAAGACCAGCAAAAGGACAATTATTCCCCCGTGGTGTTTATAATAAGTAAAAAAATATGTCAACAAGAGAAGTTCCAGGTTCAGGTGCTATTTTAAGACCTAACTTTAATTTAGAGTATGGTGTTTCATCCATAGATGTCTTGAATAGTGGTGCGGGTTATGCCTCGACTGACCCACCAAAAATAGAAATATTTGGAACTAAACCACCTCTTGTTGAGGGTTTATTTTATCCAGTGATTGTTGGTGGTTCAATTAGAAGAATTGCTATTATAAATTCTGGGTCTGGATATTTTCCAACAACTGAAGATTTAGGAACACGAGTTGGAATTGCAACCACTTCATATGTTGAAAGTTCATTAATAGTTAGAAAAGGTCCAGATACTGCTCCATATCTGTCTGTAGCATCTACAGAATCTTCAATCATTATGCAAGTTGAGGGTGGAAATGGAACTTCTATTTTTGAAAATGGTTATAATGTTGCGATTTCAACTACAATTGTTGGTACTTCTGCGTCAATAACCCCAGACCTTTCTCTTAACCAAAATAGATTCTACGGATTTTTTGACCCATTCCCAGCATACTCTACAAGTGGTGTTGGAACTGGAGCAAAATTCAATGTCTTCATTGTTTACAACTCATCTACTGGATATCCCATTTCAACATCTTTAGTTTTGAGAGAAGGTGGAAGAGGATATGCAGTTGGTGATACGGTTTCAATTTCTGGAACCTTCATGAATGGAACAAGTCCAACAAATGATTTGTCATTTACTGTTTCTTCTGTTGCTAATACTAGGATTGTTGGTCAAGCAGGAAGTTCATATTCAAATCTCCCAAGTTCAACAATAATTGGATTTGGATCTAATGCTAGATTTAATGTATCAAGAAATTCATTTGGTGATGTATCTTCTATCACTGTTGCAAATGGTGGTGTTGGATATGCTCTAACTGATAAGATTAAAATATTAGGTTCTTTAGTTGGTGGAGTCACTCCTGCTGATGATTTGTATTTGACTCCGAAAGTTTTAGGAACAGATAAATTACCATCAACACTGTATGTCTCTAAGATAGATAATGATAATTATAAAGTATCTGGACTATCAACATCAAATGAATTAGATATAATTTCTTATGGCACAGGATATCAGTCATTCACATTTAATAATCCAAATGCCAGTGCAATTATATCAATAGATAATATCATTCAAAGTCCTTTATATAAGAGAAATTTATCTGTATCTTTAGTTTCAACAGTTGGTGTCACTACAAACATAATCTATCTTTCAGGAATCTCATCAATCACATCATTAGATACAATCCAAATTGATTCTGAGTATTTGAAAATTAATACCATTGGAATAGGTTCTACAAATGCCTTTAATGTAACAAGAGGGTATTTGGGTTCAAGGGTTGGTTATCATACAGTTGGTGCTGCTGTTACTATCCTTAGAGGTGATTTTAATATATCTAAGGATGAAATTCATTTTACTACACCACCATATGGACCATCTGGATACGAAGGTCTTAAAGTAACTTCTAGTTTTTCTGGAAGAGCATTTACAAGAAAGTTTGACCCAGGAACACCTAATGATAAAAATGTCATTTTCGATGACATATCGACAAAATTTGTTGGTGCTTCTTCAACAGAATTTTTCCTCCAGAACTATGATCAAGATATTGTAGGAATTTATACAAATACCAATACAGTTTTAGCAAGTTCAATTGATATCAACAATAATCCAATTGTACTAATCAATAATGTTCCTCAGATATCAAATACTGATTTTGTTATTGATAATGCGGCAAGAAATAGAATCAAATTCTTGACTGGAACACCAGGTGCAGGAAAAATTGTCAGAACTGGTATTAACACTGGATATGGTTATCAACCTTTAGTTGGAGCTGGTGCAACAGTAACAGTTTCTGCTGCGGGAACAATATCGGCAGTAACTATAAAAGGTTTTGGTAGTGGATATAGAAGACCCCCAAAAATTCAAATTTTATCAAATGTTGGCATTGGTGCATCTTTAGTTGCAACAATAGGAACTGGAGGAACTATTACTTCTATTTCTATTGTCAATCCAGGAACTGGATATACGACATCACCAGTTCCAAGAGTATCAATTGGAATTCCATCAAGTTATAGTGATTTGCCTTTAGAGTATATTTCTGGTTCAGCAGGAAATGGATTTGGGGCAAAGGCATCAATTACTGTGGGAAATCAAGGAAATGTAATTGAATTTGTTATTGAAGAACCAGGATTATATTATAAGGTAGGTGATGTGTTAAAAGTTGTTGGTGTAACAACAAATCCATCAATTGGAATTGGATTCAGTGAGTTTAGAATTACAGTAGAAGAAACACTAACAGATAAGTTTAGTGGTTTCTATCCAGGTCAATTTATACAATTTGATGATATATCAAAATACTTTACTGGTTCAAAGAAAAAATTCACACTGACTATAACCCAAGGTGGAACAACAGAAGTATTGAGCCTAAAATCTGACCCTAGCACAGATGTTCAGATTGAAAATAATCTATTTGTGCTTATAAATGATGTATTACAGGAACCAGTAAAATCATACACATTTAATGGATCTAGACTTACTTTCACTGAAGCACCAAAAGAGAATTCAAAATGTACTATACTATTCTTTAGAGGGTCTGACTTGGATGTTGAACAGATTGACCCACCAAAAACAATAAAAGAAGGTGATACTATACAAATTGGTGAAAACATTTTAGATCCTGGTGATAGACCCCAATTTGAGAGAATTGTCAAAAAGATTATATCTTCTGATGCTTTAGATACATTTACTTATGATAGCATTGGTATAAACACCGATGTAACAAAAGAAAGACCATTGAGATGGGCAAAACAAACTGTAGATAGAATTATTAATGGTGTCTTGTATTCCAAATCTAGACCAGACTTGAAATCAAGAGTAACTCCAAATACAAAGTTAATTACAAATGTTTTCTCTGAAGATGAGAAGATATATGTCAATAATGCATTCCCACTTTTCAGTGAAGTTGATTTGCTGAGTGAGAACTTAAGAGATATTATCATTGTAGATGTAACTGATATTCAACCAGCAATATCTACTGCTATTGTTTCTTCTGCATCAACAATTTCGAGTCTATCTGTTTCATATGCAGGAACTGGTTATAATACATTAACGAATCCAATTGTTGCAATATCTTCTGCATTTATACAAAGAAAAGACCCAATTTATAATTGGAAGGGTTCAAATAATGGAATCTCTTCCTCATATACCTTAAATAAGATTGCAATCGGAAACCCAATTATTTCTGTTGGTTCAAGTGGAGTAGTCGCAATATCTACGAATGGAATAAAATGGTCTCAATCATCCATAGGTTATGGACAGACAATATCCTTCAACTCTGTATCTGTTGCAGAATCTAATCGTTATTATGTTGTTGGTGAATTCGCAAAGATTGTAACCTCAGTTGGTATTAATACCACTTTATCTGCATGGACAGAAATAAAGTTACTTGAAGAGCAAGTTGTTGTTGGACTTCCAAATCCTATCATCAACTTTAGTAGTTATTATAATACATTTAATGATGTTAGTTATTCTTCATTAAGAAGAACTGCTGTTGCAGTTGGTGACGGAACTGGTCTATTTACTGGTGTAGGAATAGGAACTACCGCATTCTTTAAGAAAAATCCACCAGTCTTTACCAATCTAAATGGTGTTGCCAACAATAATGCACGATTTGTTGTAGTTGGTGATAGTGGAACAATTATTCATTCTACTGATGGGAATATTTGGGATAGAATCGTTTCTTTACCAACAACCAGAAATTTTGAAAAAATTATATGGACAGGAACTCAATTTGTTGCTGTTGGTCAAAATGCAACAATTTTTGTCTCTAGAATTGGAAATACTGGTTGGGAAAGAATAATTCCAAATATATCAGATGACCTAATCAATATAAAATACGAGTATGGGGTATATGTCGCTTTAACTGGAACAAATCAATTATTATTCTCATTGGATTTACAATATTGGACACAAAGGGTAACAAACCAAAATAATGTAGTAAAAGATCTCGCATTCATACCTGCTCCATTGCCTCCAGAAATAAGACCAATTGGACCAATTATTGCTGAGGAAGGTAGGTATTTACTCGTTGGAACTTCTGGAACCACAATGTATGCAGAACCAATTTACAATAGGGCAACAGGAGTTTCTACAGTAACAACTGGTGCTGTATCTTCAATTCAGGTCGTAAATCCTGGATTTGGTTATTCTCAATCAACTCCCCCACCAGTTCTTCTTGAAGGTAATGATTCAGTCAGTGAAAAGATATATTCAATCAAATCTAAAGGTGATTTTGGTGTAATTACTTATGTTGGTGTTGGTGTTACCCATATTGATTTTGTGCTGAAGAGTGAACAATATGATAATGTGACTTTAGGTATTGGTTATTCCTCACTGAATACATTTGGAGTAACAAATAGTCAATTGGAAGTGGATGATTATTTTGTGATTTACAATAGTAATTCCACAGTTGGTCATGCATTAACTGGAATTACCACTTCAATGGGAGGAATGAACAATTATCCAGCATCAAGAGTTGGAACTGCAACTTCTTATCTTGATGGTGTTTATAGAGTTGGTACAGTTTCACCTGCTGTTTCTGGAATAGTTACGGTAAGATGCTACTTTACAACTGGACCAGGAAACATTCCGATTCAAGTAGATACTAACACCAATGAAAATGGAATTTATGGAAAATACACTTGGGGTAAAATCTATGATTTCCAAAATAGAACAAGATTCCAACCAAGAAATTTCCCTGTAAACACTAATAATGGATTGATTGGATTATCGACTGCTCCAGACGTATATAGAACTCGTGGACTAAAATAGAACTAAATAAAGAAAAAACGGTTGTATAAAATGCCTGCTATCATAACTGAACAATTTAGGGTGATGAATGCTGAAACTTTTGTGAAAAGTCTAGTTTCAGTTGGTAATACTGCAAATAATTATTATACCTTTATTGGTCAACCAAATAGTCTAAATCCACAGGCAGGTGGATCTGCTATTTGGGGTGATGGATTGACTCCATTGGACGGATTTGACGAAGAAAATCAGGTCAAAGAAACCATCATTGCTATGAAAAAAATTACAAATGATGATGTGAGGAGGATGATTAGAAAAGTCCAGTGGACTTCTGGAACAACATATGAAATGTACAGACATGATTATTCAATTTATAAGAAAACTCCAGTAACAAATCAACCAAGTTTATATGAATCAAATTTTTATGTAATTAATGAAGATTTTAGAGTCTATATTTGTCTTCAAAATGGAACTGATCCAGAAAACCCAAAGGGAAGACCATCATTTGACCAACCAGTATTTATTGACTTAGAGGCAAGACCAGCAGGAACAAGTGGTGATGGGTATATTTGGAAATATCTATTCACCATTAAACCATCTGAAATTGTAAAATTTGATTCTATCGAATTCATTCCAGTTCCAGAAAGTTGGGGAGAAGTTGGTGAAACAATTGCAACAAAAAATAATGCCGTTAATGGTAAAGTCGAGATTGTTACAATTACGGATAGAGGAATAAATTATCAACCAATTTCAAAATCATTTACAAATATTCCCATCCTTGGTGATGGAGTTGGAGGAAAAGCAACAATAACAGTAGATTCTTTTGGAAAAGTATCGGAAGTCTTTGTTACAGATGGTGGATCTGGATACACAAGAGGAATTATCAAATTTCAACCTGGTGCTCCTGGAATTCCATCAGAATTGTCGAATGATGGAAGGATTGCAACATTTGATGTCATTATTCCACCAAAAGGAGGACATGGATATAATATTTACAGGGAACTTGGAGCACATCGAGTATTAGTTTATTCCAGATATTTAACCGATGAACAAAATCCAGATATTATTCTTGGAAACGACTTTGCTAGAATTGGGATTATAAAAAATCCAACAATTTTTGGTAGTGATACAGAAAGACTAAGTTTGGGACAGGTAAGCGCTTTGAATTCCATAAAACTTTCTGGTTTAACAACTCAAACTACATATCCAGTAGACTCTGTAATTAGACAAACAATTGGGACAGGATTGACAGCAATTGGATTTGTTGCTTCCTGGGATAATGTAACTGGTGTTTTAAAATATTACCAACCAGTTGGTCTTGCAACAGTCGGTGTTGGATATAAAATCTATGGGTTTACATCATCTGCTATTGCTGGTGGTTCATATACAATAGATTGTCCCAATATTGTTGGTCCAGCATTATCAATTGATAGAAACTTTACGGGTATTAGTACAGTAATAAATAGTAGGACATACCAGTTGGGAAGCAATTTTGTTGCTGGAATATCATCGGCAGAGTATAACAAAAAATCTGGTGATATAATTTATATCGATAACAGAAAGGCAATTCCAAGATCAGCAAGTCAAAAAGAAGATATTAAAATCGTATTGGAGTTCTAAAGAAAAATGCCTCAGAATACTAATTTAAATGTATCTCCATACTTTGATGATTTTGATCCAAAGAAAAATTATCAAAGAGTTCTATTTAAACCAGCAACTCCAATACAAGCAAGAGAATTAACAACATTACAAACAATTCTCCAGAATCAGATTGAAAAGTTTGGACAGCACTTTTTTAAAGAAGGTGCAATGGTTATTCCTGGACAAATTTCTTATGATTCAAATTATACTTGTGTCCAAATTGATGAAACACATCTTGGGATACCAGTATCTTTGTATATTAGTAGTTTAGTTGGAAAATTGATTAAGGGTGAATCAAGTGGTGTAACCGCAAAAGTAGAAAATTATATTTCAAATTCAACTTCAGACAGGAAAAATTATACTCTTTATATTAAGTACCAAAGTTCAAGTGACACTAACTTTTCAACCAATACATTTATTGATGGTGAAAATTTACTAGCAGTTAATGATATAACTTATGGAATTTCTGCTATCAGAAGCGGATCTTCTTTTGCTACTTCAATTATTTCAAATTCAACTGCTATTGGTTCTGCAGCAAAAATAGCATCTGGTGTATATTTTATTCGTGGTTTCTTTGTGACTGTAGAACCACAGACTGTAATATTAGACCAATACTCAAATTCACCTTCATATAGAGTCGGGTTACTTATTAATGAAGAATTAGCAGTAGCATCAAACTCGTATAATGATTTGTTTGATAATGCTCAAGGATTTTCTAACTTTTCTGCACCTGGTGCAGATAGATTAAAATTTGATGTAACTTTAATTAAGAAAGAATTAAGTGATTTTAATGATGAGAATTTTGTAGAATTGCTGCGTGTAGAAAGGGGTGTTCTACAAAAATTTGTTAAAACTACTAATTATGATTTAATCAAGGATGAACTAGCAAGAAGGACTTATGATGAGTCTGGTGATTACTATGTAAGACCATTCAACATTTCAATAAAAGAATCTTTGAATGATCAAATTGGAAATAATGGTTTGTTTGTAGAGAATCAACAGACAAAGCAAGGCAATGTTCCAAATGATTCTGTAGGTTGTATCTTAGTTTCTCCAGGAAAAGCAGTTGTAAGAGGATATGATATTGAAACTATTGATACCACTATTGTGGATTTCCAAAAACCAAGAACAACAGAAAAAGTAGTTAATCAATCTATACCATTTAGTGTTGGTAGACAAATCTTAGTAAATAATGTTTTTGGGTCTCTTCCTGTTGGTTTTGGATCTACATCTCAAATTTCTCTTTATTCTAGGAGAACACAAACTCCTGGTCTTTCATCTGGAGAAAAGATTGGTGTTGCAAGAGTTTATGATTTAAAACTAAGGAATGCTGGATATGCGAATACTTTAAGTGAATTTGATTGTTCACTATATGACATTCAGACATACACAGTCATAGAGTTAAGTGCTTCAATAACTTTAAGTGAGTCTACATTTATTGAAGGTAAAAATAGTTCTTCCAGTGGATATGTTGTTTCTGATGTAATCAATTCAAACATAGTTAAATTATATCAAGTTTCTGGTTCTTTCAAGCAAGATGAAGGTCTAATCATTGATGGTATAGAAGATGGAAGAGTCATAACAAGAGTTAGAGATTATAATTTAACAGATGTCCATCAAATTGTTGGTATAAACACTGCTGCTGGAATTGGATCTTTTACTGCTGACCCAATTTAAACAAAAAAATATCCCTAACAGAATCTGGTGTCCAATATACCATTACTAGTGGGACATCAGGAATCAGTACAGTAACAACTTCAACCAACAATTTTTATGTTGGCATAAAAACTGGGGATATTGTTTCTTATACAAAGCAAGGGAATGTTGTACCAACATATAATGAAGTTGTAAGTATTAATACTTCAGAGAAAAAACTAATCCTGATACCAACTAACACAGTTCCTGGTGTTTCTGATGGAACATTGCCTTCTGCTGTGATTACTGCTAATGATTTCAAAAAAGTAACATTAGATGTTTTAAATACCTCTAATGCATTTTTGTATGCTAAAATTGGAAATAATAATATTTCCAATTTAGATCTAAGTTCATCGGATATTTCTATAAGAAAATCGTATATTGTAACAGTAGTTAACAATTCATTTAATGGTAATTTGGAAACAAATGTTGATTTAAATTTAGAACCATTCGATGAAGAGGATTATAGTCTTTCATATGTTTTAAATGGAAACATAGAGTCTTTGGATAATCAAAAAGTATATGTTTCTGGAAGAACAGTTAGTTTAGTCAATTTAAGTCAAAATGGTCAAGCAATACTAACGGTAACATACAAAAAAGTAAATACAAAATTAAAGAAAAAACTATTCAATAGATGCTCAAGCATAGTTATTGATGGTTCATCACTAGTTTCATCTGGAATTGGGAAAACCACATTAAATGATGGACTTACATATAGAAAACCATATGGTCTTAGAGTTCAAGATAAAACAATATCTTTAAATGTTCCAGATGTGGTTAATATTCTTGGAATTTATGAATCTTCGGCAACATCAGAACCATCACTACCTAGAATTTATTTTACATCTCTAAATTCAAGTTTAAATAATTTTATTAAAGGTGAGAGAATAATTGGAAGCACTAGTGGTGCCGTTGCTTCTTATGTAGGAAATGATGGAGTAAACAGCATTGAGATTGTCTACTTAAATGAAAATAGATTTTCATTAGGTGAAAGAGTAACGTCTTCAGAGACTAATATCTCTGGTACTATTAATGCGGTTTCTATTGGTGATAAAAATATTAAAGATAATTATATTTTGGATAATGGTCAGAGACCAGAGTATTATGATTATTCGAGAATAATTAGAAAAAAAGAAGTTTCATCACCAACTAAAAAAATAAAAGTTATATTCAACCATTATACAATTAATTCTTCTGACCCTGGTGACTTTGTTTCTGCGGATTCATTTGATAAGGATAGATACAGTAAAGATGTCCCAATTATTGACGGGTATAGAAACACTGATATTATCGATTTAAGACCAAGAGTTTCACAATTTGATGTTTTGACTGCTACAAAATCTCCTTTTGAATATTCATCCAGAAGATTTTCATTGAATGCAAACGCATCGAATCATATTTTAACCAAAGATAGGATAATAAACCTTTCTTACAATTATTATCTACCAAGAATAGATAAATTATTCCTAACTAAAGAAGGAACATTCGTCATTAACAATGGTGTTTCATCAAATTTTCCAAAGGCACCAAATAATTTAGATTCTGCTCTAGAGATTGCAACATTCTACTATCCACCATATCTTTATGATATGAAAGATGTTAGAGTTTCTCTTTCTAGTCATAAGAGATATACAATGAAAGATATCTCAAGACTTGAAAATAGATTATCAAACGTAGAATATTACAGCTCACTGTCTTTGTTGGAAACAGATACTAAAAATCTTTCTATCAGGGATCCACAAACTGGTCTTGATAAATTCAAATCTGGATTTTTTGTGGATAACTTCAAATCTTATTATGGTGGAGATATTTCAAATCAATCTTATAAAGCAAGTGTTGATACTGCACTTGGTGTTTTAAGACCTCAGCATTATACAACTTCTGTTGATTTAATACTTGGGTCTGAGGCAATCATTGGTATTGGAACAACATCAAATCCAAATGTGGATTTAAGATTTGCCAATGATCTTGGTTCTAAAAATGTAAAACGTATCGGTGACATTGTTTGCTTAGATTATACCGATGTAGTTTATACAGAAAACAGATTTGCAACTAGATCGGAAAATGTAAACCCATTCAATACTCCAAGTTGGGTTGGAACTATTGAATTAAATCCATCTACAGATACTTGGATAGAAACAAGAAGAACTGAAAGAACACAAGATGTAGAGGGCAACTACAATACTGCAATTCAAATGCTTGGAGTTGATACCAATACTGGTCTATCTCCAATTAATTGGAATGCATGGGAAACAAACTGGACAGGAACCTCAACCGTTGAAGGTCCTGTAATCACACAGATACAAAATCCATCAACTTTATTATCTTCAACAACAGTAACTTCTGGCGATGTAATTACAACTACTGATATTTTCCAAGATTCCTTAACTCAATTTAGAAATAATACAGTAACAACAAGAACAGAACAAACTAGACAAGGTATACAATTTGGAGTCAGTGAAAGATTTGATACAACCAGTCTTGGGGACAGAGTTGTGTCTAGAGCAATCCTAACCTTAATGAGGTCTAGAAATATTGAAATTCTGGCAAGAAGATTAAAACCATCAACAAGATTCTACGCATTCTTTGATAATAGGGATATGACCACATTCATGGTCCCTAAACTTCTTGAAGTTAGAATGACCAGCGGAACCTTTATTGAAGGTGAAACTATAACTGGATTTATGCCAGTTACTGGGGTAAATCGTGCAATTACATTTAGACTTGCTAAGCAAAATCACAAATATGGACCTTATAATCAACCAACAGAATTCTATAAGGAAAATCCATATAATCCAACAAGTTCATTATCTGGTTCATATTCATCAACAACAACCATCTTAAATGTTGATACTGCTAGTTTAGAAAACCAAGCAGATTCAAGATTCTTTGGATCTGTTGCCCCTTCAATGCAACTAGTTGGAGCATTGAGTAATGCGATTGCAACAGTAACAGACATTAGACTTGTTACTGATTCTTCTGGAACATTTATTGGTGCTTTATTCATTCCAGATCCAACTATCCCATCAAATCCAACATTTGAATCTGGAACAAAAACATTAGCATTGACAACAAGTTCAACAAATTCGACTGTTGGTGGTTCCGTCGATAGTATTGCTGAAGCAAACTTTACTTCTAGTGGAACAGTAGATAATGTAGAAAGTTTGACTTTGAGAGTAAGGAATGCTGATATTGAAAGAAATATTAGAACAGATTCTAGAACTTTAACAGAAACTGAAGATAGACTTGTTGCAAATACAACTCTCACTAATAGATCGGTCATATCAACTAGAGTAATTCAGAGAAGATGGGTAGACCCACTTGCTCAAACATTTGAAGTAAATGATAACAATGGTGTATTCATAACTAAATGTGAAATTTTCTTCAGAACTAAAGACGAAGCAAATATCCCTATAACTTTACAGATAAGAACATCATATCTTGGTTTACCATCACAGGAAATTCTTCCATTTGGTGAAGTGGTTTTAAATCCAGATCAAATTCAAAAATCTGAAGATGCTTCTGTCTCAACAACATTTACTTTCCCATCTCCAGTATTTTTAGAAGGTGGCAATGATTATGCTATTGTATTAATTTCAAATTCAAACTCATATAATGTTTGGATTTCGAGAATGACTGAGGTTGATGTATCAACAATTAACAAACCAGAGGCAGAAAAAATCATCGTTTCCCAGCAACCAACTCTTGGTTCATTATTTAAATCACAAAATGGTGCTACATGGGAACCATCTCAGTTGGAAGATCTAAAATTCATTCTACATAGAGCAGAATTCACTTCAACCACTGGAAGCTTCCGATTCTACAACCCCGATTTGGGTGTAGGAAATAGACAAATTGCTTCTTTACGACCAAATCCAATAGTTGCATATTCTAAGAAAATTATAGTCGGTCTTTCAGGAACATTATCTACTTATGATGTTACTAATTTAGTGCCTGGAACCACAATATTACAATCTAACTATCCTAATTTCTCTGGAAAGTTATCAAGCATTGTAGGTGCGGTAGGAATTAACTCAAACCTCAGCATAACAAATCCTGGAGTTGGATACACTGAAAATAGAGTATACAATAACCTCCCATTAACTACATTATCAGGTAGAGGATCTGGTGCTAAAGTTAATTTAACTATCCAATCTGGAGTTGCAATTGCAGCAACAGTATCTATTGGTGGAACAGGTTATGCTATTGGTGATACATTAACTGTTCCGAGCAGTCAAACTGGTGGATTTGGTAGAAACTTGGTATTAACAATCCCAAATTCAGTTGGAATCATTTCATCATTCAATTCATTGATTATAGATCGAGTTCAAGATGAAATTAATACATCGAATGTTGCTAATGAGATTTCTTATGTAAATCCAAGCAATGGAATATCAACAATTTCAAATGGACTTGTAAATTACTCTGAACTCTTAACTGATGGATTGCATTTCAAAGTAAATCATAATAATCATGGAATGTATTCTGATAATAATATGGTTACTCTTTATGGAATTGAATCGGATGTTCCTCCACAAAAATTAGTAAGTGACTTCAATCAGGCTGCAACTGGAAGTATACAAGTATCTTCCGTTGGAATTTTTACTAGTTTTGAAAATATTGGAGTATCATCGGATAATCCAGGATATATCAAGGTAAGTAATGAAATAATCAAATACACTGGATATGACTCTGCTGCAAATACACTTACTGGTATAACTAGAGGAATTGATATTAACAATCCTGGTGTTTTTAATGTCACAGTTATACCATACCACTTCTCTGGTTCTCCAGTATTTAAATATGAATTTAATGGTATTTCTTTAAGAAGAATAAATCGAACACACTCATTTGCAGATGTAGATATCAATAAGTACCCAATCACTCTTGATAGTTATCATGTTAAAGTAAAAACTGACGAGAAAGGAAAAGATAGAAGATTTGGTCCACCAAAATTATTCTTTAGTGAAACAAAGACAGGTGGAACATATGATTTGAATGTTGTTGCTCCTGGAGCAAATACTATTTCTGGACCAAAGGCATCTCAAAATATACAATTTGATAGTTTAAGACCAAATATTCAATCACTTCTTCCAGAAACAACATCACTTGATGCAAAAATCAGAACAGTGACTGGGAAGAGTGTAAATGGAACTGAACTACCATTCAGTGCTAAAGAATTTGAATCAATATCATTGAACTCAAATAATTACTTTGATAATCCAAGAATTATTGCATCAAGGGTCAATGAAGTTGCAAATCTCCAGAGTTACCTCGGATATAAGTCCTTTGTTATGGAAATGACTCTTTCTACTAGTGATACTAAAGTTTCACCAATTATAGATTTAGATAGAGTTAATATTATTACAACAATGAATAGACTTGATAGACCAGTTGCAAATTATGTAACTGATCCTAGAGTCAATAGTCTTTATGATGACCCAACTTCTGCAATTTATATTTCTAAAATAATTAGATTACAAAAAGGTGCAGATAGCCTCAAAGTTTACTTTGATGCTTATAGAGATGTTTCAAATGAAATTATAGTAATGTATCGTTTGTTGAGATCTGATACTCCAGATGACCAACAACTATTTGAATTGTTCCCTGGTTTTAGAAATGTAGATTTAAATGGCAATGTGATTGATCCAAAAAATAATGATGGTACTCCAGATATCAATGTTTTACCTTCTTCTTCGGAATCAGAATATAGAAGTTATGAATATACTGCCAAAGACCTACCATTATTCAATGGGTTCCAAATAAAAATTATTATGGCAGGAAGAAATCAATCAGTTGTACCAAAAATTAAAGATCTAAGAGCAATCGCAGTATTATGATACCAATAAAAGATAGTAATGGTCTCTTTAGAGATGAAGAGACCAATGCAGTTTTGAATTGCAATGAACACGAATACAATGAGTATATGAAAATAAAGAATAGAAAGTTACAAGAAAAGCAAGAATTGGATAACATAAAATCAGATATCCAAGAAATAAAAGATTGCCTAAAATTATTGGTAGAAAGAATAAATAACTAAAAAGTAACTTCTTGCAATGTCTGCTAAGATTATAAATCTCGTTTTAGAACAAGGTACAGATTTTCAAAGTACCTTCACGATTTATAATGAAAATGGTTCAAGATTGAACTTATTCAACTATACTGCAATAAGTTATATCAAAAAGAGTCCATATTCATCAAAAACATACCCATTTACTATTTCTTTCCCTGATAGACCACAGGGAAAGATAATGGTTTCAATGGCAAAAACAGAAACCTCATTAATGGAAGGAGGAAGATATGTTTATGATGTTGTAATTACATCTCCATCAAATTATAATACAAGAGTTGTTCAAGGAAGTCTTTTAGTTACTCCTGGAGTTAGTATATGAGCAACTACGATGTAGTAGTATCATCTCCCAATTTTAATGTTAATTTAGTTCCAGAAGACCAATATAATATTGGTGTAAATTATGAGGCACCACTAAGAAGTATCCAATATACTAATTTAATATTGGATAATATATCAGTACAATTTAATGGGTCCACTAAATCTTTTTTATTAACAGTAAATGGTCAACCATATAGACCAGCAAATGAGCAGCAGTTGGTGATTTCAATTAATGGAATAGTTTTAAGACCAATTGTTGATTATCAAGTATCTGGAAATACTTTATATTTTACAAATCCCCCAGTATCTGGATCAAATTTTTCTGGAATAGCACTACAAACAACGGCAGATTTAACAAGGACCATTATTTTTATGGTTGATAATGGGTCTCAAGATATTACTCCTGGAAATAAGGGATATTTAACACTGGATGCTACGGGAACATTAGAATCGTGGACAATATTATCAGAAACAACAGGAACAATAGCATTTAATATTGAAAAATCATCTTATACTAATTTTCCAAATAATTTTAGTTCTATTGTAGGAAACGAGTATCCTATACTAAATAATCAAAACAAGAATAAAGATGATAATCTTACGACATGGACAAAATCACTAGAACTTGGTGATGTATTGAGATTTCAAGTGCTGAGTTGTGTTGGAATACAGAGATGCTCAGTATTTTTGAAGTTAAAAATTTAATTTTTAACAATATATAAATAAGAATATAACGTTAATTCATAAACGAGTTAGGAGACATTATCAATGGCACTATTAGTACCAGATTGTGGCGAACTTCAATCCCTAAGATACCTTGTAAATAGCAATCACGAAATCCCAAGAAATTTAATTCTTAAGCTATATTCAAGTGACACAACCCCAGCGGAATCTGATGTTCCTGATCAAATTAAATATTATGAACCATTTAATGCTTCTGGTAACGTTGGTTACGGAACTGATCCATCTAACGGATATCCAAGAGTAATCAATAATAGATTTGACCAAGATTATTCAGAGCAATTTGGTATTTTGCTCAATGGAAACTCATGGAATGTTAGAACAATTACTACTCCAATTGTTACTACAAATGGTTCTGGAACTGTAAACCAGTATACAATCACCGTATCATCAACCACAAACATCGCAGTTGGTCATTACGTTTCTGGTGGTGGTGTTGGCAACCGTGCTACAGTTGCTGCTATTGATGGAAACACAATCGTCCTAACCGTTCCAAACACTGGTACATTCTTAAACCAATCATTAGAATTTGGTAGAGGAACAACCACTGCATCATATCCAGAGCAAACATTTACATTTAGTTCTGCTGCTAATAATCAGTATGGTTATTATTTGGTAAGAGCAAATAATATGCCTGTTGAAATTCATGGTGTTCAAGATGCTGCATCAGTTTCAACCGCAGTAGCAGTTGCGAAAACTCAGACAACAGGAACTATTGGTAGAAACTACGTAACCCTGTTTGATAAAAAATATAGTCCAACTGGAGTTGGTTCAACTGGACAGTTCATAGTAACAGTTGACAATCCAACTGGCATCACAACAAATCAGAGAGTTGTTGGAACTGGAGTTGCAGCAAACGCAAGAGTTGTAGGTGTTGCTGGTACTAATACTATTGTACTAGATAAAGGAAACACAACCACAGTTACTGGAATTGTTACCTTTACAGAAAATGTTGGAGAAAACATTACTGTGGGTATGGCAGTTACTCACGGAAACGTTGTTGGGGAAGTTAATGCAATCCCATCAAATACTTTAGTAACTGGTTTTGATGAAAGTCAGAGAATTGTTTACTTAAGCAATAACCTAGTAAACAACATTCAGGCTGCTACTGGTGCTACTGTCTATTTCAATTTCAGTGAAGTAACCGCTTTAAACCACGGATTAGTCCGTGGAGATGTAATTTACATTGCAGCAGGAACAGCAAACACTACAACTTCATCTTCAACATATACAATTTTTGAGACTGTAGGAACAAACGTTTTCAGAACATCTCCCGCACTTGCTGGAGTTGGAAGTGCAACTCTTTACAGTAGCATCATGTTTGCTGAAAGATTTACAAACGGTCCATACAACATTCAGAACAACGGAGACCAAATTAAGGTTACTCTAAACATCAGCCTCGACTGATTTTTCAAAAAAAGAATATATTTATCATGTGGGGATTGCAAATGTAATCCCCTTATTTTTTCTTTATAATTTTTTATCAATAGACTAAAAGGAATTATGGCTAGAAATGTAGGTATTAATTCAACTTTTGAACAACAGAGATTAGTAATTAATTCTATTGCTGTTGACGTAGAACAACTTCAAAATTTGAATGCTTCGGGATATGCAACAACAGCAGGAGTGGCAACTTATGCTTCTTCTGCTGGTATTTCTTCATATGCTGCTCTTTCTGGTATCTCATCATATTCCAATAATTCTGGTTTATCTGCATACGCAATATATTCTGCAAGTTCTGGAATTTCTTCAGCATTAACATCAACTGCAAACATAAACACTACAGGAATAATAACTGCTTTTAAATTTATTGGAGATGCATCTGGTCTTTATAATATCCCTGGTCTTATCAACCCATGGGCAATAACTGGTTCTGGAATTAATACTACTTCAAGTGTTGGTATTGGAATTACAAATCCTTCAGCAAAATTTCAAGTTAGTGGAACTGTAAAGATTCAAGATTCATCAAATAATGAAAGAGGTTGGTTAAGAATTGGTGATACTTCTGGTGGTTATCCTACAGTTACTATTGGTGGAATTAATGATAATACATCTCTCAATCCTGGATGGGTTGATGCCTGGCATTTAAAATCAAGAACTGCACTTTATGCAGAGGGATCTGTTGGATTAGGAACAACTACTGGTCTTCCTGGACAAATAGTTAGTGTAGATCAAACAGGAAAGGCAAGATACACTAGTGACATTTACATAAATGGAATTTCTAAGGTAGGTATAGGGACAATAAATCCAACATCAAAACTTACAGTAATAGGTGATACCAAAATTGTCGGTATTTTAACTGCAACGACTTTTAGTGGTTCTGGAGTAAATTTATCAGGAGTGGTAACTTCACTAGTTGCGGGTTCAAATATAATTCTTAGTGGTTCTACAGGACAAGTAACTATTAGTGCCACTGGAGGAGGAGGAGGAGGAGGGGGAGAATCATATTGGACATCTACAGGAATAGGAATCCACACTCTCTCTAATGTTGGCATAGGAACCACAAATCCATTAGAAAAATTACAAATCGAGAGATATGCA
>Ga0194118_10001747_pt1 | contig 29665 bp, 31 predicted proteins | sample TA2MahsurfametaG_2_FD_148662 | JGI IMG/M metagenome (GOLD analysis project Ga0194118, IMG submission 148662) | Freshwater microbial communities from Lake Tanganyika, Tanzania - TA2015013 Mahale N5 surface | ecosystem: Environmental > Aquatic > Freshwater > Lake | place: Tanzania: Lake...
CAGCAGCAATCATCCGCGCTATGACAACAACGGCAGGTGCGTAATGCCACGTTTGAAAGTAACTCAAGTTCGTTCCAAGGTCGGCAACGCCCCAGACCAGCGCGAAACTCTTCGCTCACTTGGTCTAAAGCGAGTCGGCGATGTCGTCGTTAAAGAAGATCGCCCAGAAATTCGTGGCATGGTCTACAACGTCCGTCATCTCATCAAAGTTGAGGAGGTCGAGTAATGGTGCTTAAGGCGCATCATCTCCGTCCAGCACCAGGTGCTAAGAAGGAGAAGACTCGTAAGGGTCGCGGTGAAGGTTCTAAGGGAAAGACCTCAGGTCGTGGTGGAAAAGGAACGCGTGCTCGTAACGTTGTTCGCGCTGGTTTCGAAGGTGGCGCAATGCCGCTCGTTCAGCGCCTTCCAAAACTCCGTGGTTTTAAGAACCCAGAGAAGATTGAGTACCAGGCCGTTAACGTCTCGACGATAAACGCGCTCTTTCCAAAGGGTGGCGATGTAAGCGTTGAGGATCTCTACAAAGTCGGTGCTGCTCGCGCTGGCCATCCAGTAAAGGTCCTTGGAAATGGCGATATCTCCGTTAAGGTAAATGTCTCTGCACATAGCTTCTCTTCATCAGCATCTGAAAAGATCGCTGCTGCTGGTGGAAGCGTAAAGACTCTGTAATAAAACTAGATCGAGGAGAAGAAAGTGTTGCTATCAGTATTTGGTAAGGCATTCAAAACGCCTGACCTACGTCGCAAAATCTTCTTCACCCTCTCGATCATGGCGCTCTTCCGTTTTGGATCAGTCGTCCCAACCCCAGGCGTTTCATATGTAGCGGTCCAAAAGTGTCTCGCTAACGTTGATACCGGCGGATTGTTGGGTCTGGTAAATCTATTTAGCGGTGGCGCCTTACTACAGCTCTCAGTCTTCGCACTTGGAATCATGCCTTACATCACGGCATCGATCATCGTCCAACTTCTAACCGTCGTAATCCCGCGATTCGATGCGCTTAAGAAGGAAGGACAATCTGGAACTGCGAAACTCACTCAATACACTCGTTATCTAACGATTGGTCTAGCGATTCTACAAACCTCAGGTTTGATCGCAGTCGCTCGTACCCCAGGACGCTTGATCCAGGGATGTAACGAAAACATCATTCCTGATACTTCTTGGATAAGAATTCTTACCATGGTCGTTGTAATGACCGCTGGAACATCTGTAGTTATGTGGCTTGGTGAGTTGATTACGGACCGCGGCGTTGGTAACGGTATGTCGATCTTGATCTTCACTTCGATCGCGGCGACCTTCCCTTCACAACTCTGGGCGATCCGCTTGGCTCGTGGCTGGTTCACCTTCGCATTCATCATGGCGGTTGGTGTACTTATTGTTGCTGCGGTTGTATTCGTCGAACAATCCCAACGACGAATCCCGGTCCAATACGCAAAGAAGCAGATCGGTCGTCGTGAATACGGTGGTACCACTACCTATATCCCAATCAAGGTAAACCAATCTGGCGTTATCCCAGTCATCTTTGCTTCTTCACTTCTCTATATTCCATCGTTGGTTGCTAACTTCACCAACTCACAAGCCCCATGGGCGGTATGGATTAGTACGAACTTCGTAACTGGCGATCACCCGATTTATATTGCTTCTTATGCGCTATTAATCATCTTCTTCGCCTACTTCTATGTTGCGATTACTTTCAACCCAGAAGAGACCGCTGAAAATATGCGTAAGTACGGTGGCTTCATACCTGGTATTCGTGCCGGTAAACCCACAAGTGATTACCTCCAATATGTTCTAACTCGTATCACCGCACCAGGTTCGCTCTATCTCGCGTTAGTTGCAATCATTCCGATCATCGCGCTGATTCTCTTCGGAGCATCTCAACAATTCCCATTCGGTGGAACGGCGATCTTGATTATCGTCGGCGTTGGTCTTGATACTGCTAAACAGATCGAGTCCCAGCTGCAACAGCGTTCATACGAGGGATTCCTCCGCTAATGCGCTTAGTCCTGGTTGGACCACCAGGTGCAGGAAAAGGAACGCAAGCAGCTCTCCTCGCCGATCATTACAAGATTCCACATATCTCAACCGGTGACATCTTCCGTGCAAATTTGAAGGAAGGCACCGAACTTGGCCTTCAGGCAAAGAGTTATATGGATAAAGGCGAATTAGTTCCAGATTCAGTTACAAATGCCATGGTTAAAGATCGCCTAACTCATGGCGATACTGAGAATGGATTCTTACTCGATGGCTTTCCCCGAAATGTCGCACAAGCTGAAGTTCTCCGTGCATTTTTAGGGGAACGTAATCGCCCACTTGATGCGGTAGTTGAGTTCTCAATTGATAACAACGAGATCATCAAGCGTCTATCTAGCCGCCGTACCTGTAAAGGCTGCGGAAAGATCTTCGCTGCTCACCTTGATAAGTGTGATGCATGTGGTGGCGAGCTCTATCAACGTGATGACGATAAGGAAGATGTCATTGCCCGGCGCCTTGAGGTTTATGTTGAACAGACCGCCCCAATCGTCTCTTTCTATCGCGGGGAAGGGTTATTAATAACGATTTCTGCTCTTGGCGATGTCAGCGCAATCACCGATAACGTGGCTCGCGCGCTGAATTCAAAGGTAAATTGAGTTATGGCGATCCAGATAAAGACTTTGGATCAACTAAAGACGATGCGTCGCGCCGGACTTCTTGTCCGGGGCACCTTAGATCTAGTCAAATCTCAAATCAAGGCTGGAATTACAACAAGCGCACTTGATGCGATAGCTGAAACAAATATAAAGCGCGGCGGCGGGACATCTAATTTCAAGGGTTATCACGGATTCCCAGCAACGATATGTGTCTCTATGAATGATGAGATCGTTCATGGAATTCCTGGCGAGCGGATGATTATGCCCGGAGATGTCGTCTCGGTTGATTGCGGTGCAATTATTGATGGTTGGCACGGTGATGCTGCATTTACTGTGATTGTTGATCCGATAGATAAAGACCAACAGAAGATGTTGGATGTATGTGAAGAATCAATGTGGGTTGGAATTTCCGCCGGTGTGGCTGGGGCAAAGCTCTCCGACATCGGTCATGCAATTGAGAGTTACGTTAATTCCCAAGGCAAGTACGGAATCCTGCGCGAATACGGCGGCCATGGAATTGGTACTGCAATGCATATGGAGCCACACATTCTTAACTATGGGAAACCTGGAAACGGTCCAACAATCGAAGCAGGAATGGTCTTTGCGATCGAACCGATGATCACCATGGGCTCAGAGCGGACCCGAGTTCTTGAAGATAATTGGACGGTAGTTACAGTAGATAAGTCACGCGGCACGCACTTTGAAAATTCATATTGCATCGCACCTGATGGAAAGCCATTTGTGCTTACTTCCATCGATGGTGGCAGAGCTGATCTAGCAAGATTCGGTATCGAAGTTTCGGAGCTGCTCTCATGAACAAGAGCGAACAACGGGAGAAACGGGCTCGAATAAAGGCGCTTTTGGCTGAAAAAGGCCTCGATGCTCTCGTGCTTAGAAAGGGAGCGAATGTCGCTTGGATTATCGGCGGCCGGGCTCATATTCCAACCACTCTTGAGCTCTCATGTATGGATGTAATCGTCTATCCAGATCGAATCGTTGTAGTTACTAACAAGATTGAAGCGCAGCGCCTTAAGGATGAAGAGCTAAGCGGCGATGAAGAGTTAATAGTGGTGAATTGGTTCGAAGGAAGAGATGCCCAACTTCCTAAAGGTTCAAAAATCGGCGTGGATGGGGTTGATAGCGAACGTATCAATATCCAAGGTGAGATTGAGAACTTGAGAAGGAAGCTAAATGAGTTTGAGATTGCTCGACTTAAAGAGATTGGTAGTGACGCAACCCAAGCGCTAGAAGAAGCGATGCTTGATATTGATAGCGATGCTAATGAAGTAGAAGTTGCCGGCGAGATAGCGGAAGAACTTTGGGAGCGGAATCTTGAACCAGTCGTGCTGCTGGTTGCTGGCGAAGATCGCATTAAAGAGTATCGCCATCCGCTACCGACAACTGCGAAAGTTGGAAGTTTGGCTATGGGAGTGATCTGTGCGCGGAGAAAAGGATTGATTGCTAGCGTCACCAGATTGGTTCATTTTGGTGAACTGAAGAGCGAAGTAAAAGAGAATTACATAAAGCTACTAAATGTTGAGTCGGCTTTCCTTGATGGAACAAAACCAGGGGCGACGCTTGCGGATGCTTTTAAAGCTGGCCAAGTCGAATATTTAAAGCAAGGCTTTGAGCGCGATGAATGGACCAATCATCACCAAGGCGGACCGACTGGTTACCTTCCGAGAGATTTCACCGCACATGAGAAGACCAATCAGTTGATTGAAGTTCGAAACGCGATCGCCTGGAACCCAAGCGCTGCCGGCCTAAAGGTGGAGGACACCTTGGTAGTTACTGAGAGCGGCTTTGACTTTGTTACCGGATCTAGCGAGTGGCCAAGCCTGAAAATCGCAGGTCGAAGCCGTCCTGATATCGCTATCCGTTGACCGAATCGTTATCTAGCGAGCATTGACCAGCCTCTTTCGGGGGATAAGACTGCCTAGTGGTCAGACCTCTTCGGACTGACTTGTGTGACAAGGGAGTCCAAATGGTTCGATACGGGGTCATCGGCGTTGGCGCCATGGGCCGCGAACATATTGAGAACCTAAAGCACATAGCGGGCACATCAGTTACCGCGATAGCAGATCCATTTCCAGATTCGCTAGCTCGCGCCAAAAGTTTGATTGATGGCGAAGTTAAGACTTACTCCGATTACCGAGATTTACTAAATTCAAATTTAGTTGATGCGGTCATTATCGCCACCCCAAATTACACCCATGTCGATGTTCTAAAAGATGCGCTCGCTACATCACTTCATGTCTTTATCGAAAAGCCGCTCTGCACGACTATCGAAGATTGTCTAAATGTCATTAATTGGTCGAAGAATCGAAAAGGTTTAGTTTGGATGGGGCTTGAGTATCGCTATATGCCTCCCGTCGCAGAATTAATCAAGATCGTTCATGGCGGTGGAGTTGGCGATGTCCAACAAGTAACCATCCGGGAACATCGAGAGCCTTTCTATCCAAAAGTTGGAGATTGGAATCGATTCCGAGCAAAAACTGGTGGAACCCTAGTTGAGAAGTGTTGTCACTATTTCAATCTTATGGATCACATCGCAAAAGAAACTCCGGTCCGGGTCTTCGCATCTGGTGGACAGCGCGTGAATTACTTAGATGAGGTCTATGACGGTAAGCCGGCGGATATGTTAGATAGCGCATATGTAATTGTTGAATATGTAAGCGGTAAGCGGGCAATGTTGGACCTATGTATGTTTGCGGAAAATACGGTGGATAAGGAGTACATCTCAATTACCGGAAGCGCTGGCAAGATTGAATCTTTCCTTCCATCCCTCGAGATTCGCCACGGAAAGCGCGCCGCTGTTGGAAACTTCAAAGAGTGGACCTACGCCGCGGGCAAAACGAAGGATCTTGATATCCGCAAGGTCTGGGATGACTCAATTGAGTACCTCGGCTTTCATTACGGAGCCTCATATCTTGAGCATAAAAAGCTTCATAGCGCGATTGTTGAAGGTGGAAAGCCTGAAGTCACCTTGGAAGAAGGGCTGAGAAGCGTTGCGACCGGGCTTGCGGCGCACAAGAGTATTGATGAGGGCCGTCCAGTTTTAATGAGTGAAGTATTGCCAGCGGGGTGGAACTAATGAGTAGTTGCACGCTAATTGCGCTAGCTCGACCCACCTTCCAAGTCGATTCAGCGCAAAAGTTCTTTAGTGAAGCGCGTGCGTTAATCGAGAGCTTAGGCGTAACCCTTAACGGACCAGAAAATCTAGTAATGACTCCGGAAGATACTGAAGCCGCAAAAGCTAGTTTGAAGAGCGATGAAGATCTTTACATTCTCTTAAATGCCTCTTTCTCAGATGCATCGCCTGCAGTTTCGCTTCTCTCTGGAGTAAAAGGAAATGTCTTGCTCTGGTCAGTCCGTGAATTTGGAAATGTTGGTGATCGCCTCCTTTTGAATTCGATGTGCGGTTCAAATCTTGCTTCTCATGCTCTTCGGACTAATGGGAAGCGCACTGTTCATATCCATGGAAATCCGGATGAAGCACATATTAAAGAGTCGCTACAAGGCGCCCTTTCCGGAAAGCTTCCAAGTATTGGTGAACCCGCACGCATTAATGGCGAGAAATCAGATAGCGAAAAAGTAGGTAAGGCACTCGCTTCATTAACTGGTAAAAAGATTGGCGCGATTGGCGATGCTCCAACTGGATTTACTCCCTGTAATTACGATGCGGGAATCTTGAAGGAGTACTTCGGCCTTGAGGTAATCAATAAATCAATCCCGGAAATCTTTTCTGATATTGCGGCGGTTTCACTCGATGAAGAGAGCGCTGAATATAGGAGCGCGTGTGATGCGCAACCATCTTTGAAAGATGTACCTGAAAAAGAAGCGCGGGTAAATGCGAGTACTCGGGTCGCGCTCCAAGAATGGGTTGGCGCTAATGGCCTCTCGGCAATCGCTATGCGCTGCTGGCCCGAATTCGCCGTTGATTTAGGCGCCTGCCCGTGCGGCGCAATGGGAAGGACCGCCACAAGCGGTACCCCGGCTGCTTGCGAACGAGATGTTTATGGAGCGGTGACGATGTTGCTTCTAGAGGCGCTTGGCTCAGGAACTAATTACTTGGTCGACACAGTCGATCTAGATGAAAAAGCAGGAATTATTCGAATCTGGCATTGCGGTTCTGCATCAACAGAACTTGCGGTCGATCCGAATAATGCAACGCAGTACATCCACTGCAATAGAAAACTAGGTGTGGCCGGTAACTTCCCCTTGAAGACCGGTCCAGTTGTCCTTGTTCGGCTGGATTCCGATATCGATCCAGCAAACAAGAGCAAACTCCGATTGGTAATGACTAGTGGTGAATCACTATCGGCCCCTAATCGGTTCCAAGGCAATACCGCGACGGTGCGGACAAACGCTCCTGCAAGGCAACTAGTGAATGGGTTGATCCAAAACGGATTCCCTCATCACACCGTTGTCTCATGGCGCGATATCCGTCCCGAAGTACGAAGGATGGCGGAACGGCTCGCCATTCCGCTAACCGAGTGGTAATCGAATGATTCACCACCCCTCGAATAAGGAGAAAGAATGAAAGTAAGCAAGAGCGCGAAAGCGTTTCGTTTACTGATTGCTGGTGCATTTGCTGCATCGGTAACAGTTCTGCCTATCTCCGGTGGTTTCGCAGCAGGTGAAACTCTCGGAGCTAAGTGCACCACTGAAGGAGAGTCGACAGGAACCTTCTCTACTTCACTTGTTTGCGCTAAGAACTCTGCTGGACGTCTAGTGTGGACAAAGGTAAAGCTCAGCGCATCTAACTTGAAGCCAGCTAATGCACTTCGTGCACCACGTGGCTCAATCGAGTTCTGGCACTGGCGCGCAGAAGATAAGGCATGGTTCGACAAAATCATCGCTGATTTCGAAGCGCTAAACCCAGGTGTAAAGATCTCCCAGGTCATATCAAACTCAGGTGACTATCAAGCAACGGCAATTCAGAAGGCCCGTACCAATAAGAAAGCAGCGGTTTTCGCTACTTTCCGTGGCGCCCAGTTCAACACTGCAGCTACCACTGATTTCTACACGGACCTCTCAAGTGATCAATTCACCAAGAGAAACGTCATCAAGTCGATGATGGGAGCTGGCCAGTACAACGGCAAGCAACTTGGTATTCCTTATCAATCTCTCTTCAATAACCCGATCTACAACATCGCCATCTTCAAGAAGGAAGGCTGGAAACTTCCAAAGAAGTTCTCCGAGTGGATCTCGTATTGCAAGACTGCAAAGGCTGCTGGCTACACACCAATGGCTTGGATGGGCGGATTCCGTCCACAAGCAGGACAGATCATCAACTCTGCCCTTATGAATACTGCATCGACTGATGCACTTCTAACATCGCGTATCCAAGCTCTTGATACCGGCAAGGACCCAATCACAACTACATGGTTCAAGGAAATGGCAAGCAAGTATGCAGAGCTTCGCGATGCAGGTTGCTTCCCAGATAATCCAAAGGGCGTGACTGAGGCTGCGGGTAACACATTGTTCGCAACCGGCAAGTCTCCAATCCTTCCAACCGGATCCTTCTCAATGGGCGGAATCGTCACATTGAATAAGGAAATGGATGGAAATATGGGTATCACCGGAATGAATTGGACCGATGATGTAAATGCCCGTTACACCGGTATCACAAATAACACCTTCATCCTTGGTGTTAACAAGAATGCAGGATCTACAGAGCAGAGAATTGCTAAGGCATTTATCTCTTACCTCTTGACCGGTCCAGTTGCTACTTACTATGCAAATAGCTCTAAGCAGCATGTAACCGTTCTTGATGTGTCCTATACCGATGCAAACCTCCGCAACACCTCTTCAATCATGTCTGAGCGACTAGTTCTCGCTCCACGCTTCATCTGGCTCAACCAGGGAGTCCGTGACATCACTGAAGATGCGTTGATTGCAATTGTTGGAGGTGAGAGCGTAGATAAAGCTCTTGCTGATGGCGCTGCTGCGATCAAGCAGAGATTGGGCTAATCCCCAATGAGTAGAACCGAAACTGGCGCCCGAAAGGGCGCCAGTCCTCGGCCAAAAAATAAGTTGGCCAGGGCAAACGATCGAGTACTGATTCTGATGACGCTTCCTGCTGTCATCCTTTACTCGCTTTTCTATTTATATCCCACGATTAACAATCTTCGCTATTCACTGACAAAGTGGGATGGTTTTGGCGAGCCAGAATTCGTCGGGCTCAATAACTTTTCACGGATGCTCACCGATGACACAATTTTCAACAAGGTTTTAAGTAACAATATTGAATTTACTTTCTTGGTAGTCATATTCCAGACCGCCTTCTCGCTTCTATTTGCAATCTTCCTGCTAAAGAATTCACGTTCCGCTACTTTTTTAAGGACTCTATATTTCTTCCCAACGATTATCTCTTCAGTGTCAGTCGCGATGGTCTGGCAGTTCCTATATGAACCTAACCTTGGCCCAATTAACGTATTTTTAAAGTCGATTGGCTGGGACTTCTTAGCTTTGAATTGGCTAGGTAGCGAGACTGTCACTTTAAGAGCGATTGCCTTCACGCAAGTTTGGTTCCATGTCGGACAGATGATGGTTGTATACATCGCAGGTCTACAACAGATCCCAGCTGAGTTATATGAAGCAGCTGAAGTTGATGGCGCGACTCGTTGGCAGCAATTCAAAGCAGTCACATGGCCGATGGCACTTCCAACCACAGCCGTCGTTATGGCTTACACAACAATCCAATCTTTCCGAGCCTTTGACTTGGTCTATTCCATGACCCAAGGAGGTCCAAATAACTCATCGAGCATCCTCGTGACGCTCATCTATTTAACGGCATTTAATGAGTTCCGATTTGGCTATGCGGCTACTCAATCGATATTCCTAGTCGTCTTTATTCTCGCTATCACAGCGCTGCAACGTCGGATTCTAAGGACGAGGTACTAAGCCATGTTCTACAAGATAAGTCGAATTTTCGCGCTAACTTTCCTCGCTGTTTTAATCATCATTCCAGTCCTCGTTGTAGTTTTTGGTTCATTTAAGACGGATCTTGAGTTGATGACCAAGCCGTTAGCGTTACCAGAGAACTGGACGCTAAATAATTATCGAACCCTGCTCGACGGTGGTGAAATTGTTACGAATTTCCGCAATAGCTCTATCGTCACCCTCTTCTCGGTTCTCATAACCCTTTTCATATCGAGTCTGGCCTCCTTTGGAATTGCACGAGTTATTAATGTAACTGGTCGAGTGCTATTCGTATTATTTTCATTAGGCCTTGCCATACCTGCTGCAACTAGCATTATTGGAATTTATGAACTCTTCGTTCGTTTCAATCTCACAAATACGCTCCATGGACTAGTGGTTATCAACGTTGCCTCGACGCTACCGATCTCAATCTTCATTCTGACTGCTTTCTTCCGACAGATCCCAAATGAACTCTATGAGTCAGCATCAATAGATGGCGCACGTCCGTTCCGGTTGTATCGCTCGATTGCCCTTCCGCTTTCGAAACCCTCGATGGCTGCTGTAGCAATATTCCTATTTGTGATCACTTGGAATGACCTGCTCTATCCACTCCTTCTCATCACCCAAGCTGATCTAAAGACGCTTCCGCTTGCCTTGCTCGATTATCGCGGCGAATATGCAATCAACTTCAGCATGATCTTCACCGCTGTTATGGTCGCATCAGTTCCAATGGTCGTCATGTACTTGTCTATGCAGAAAACCTTCGTATCAGGTCTTACTGCAGGAGCGGTCAAGGGCTAATGAACTCTCCCGTTGTAAAAGTTCCGCCTCGCCTCCAATCACAGGCGCGGTTGTTGCTTGAATATATTGAACGTGAAGAGCTAAGCCCTGGCGATCGGTTGGATTCGGAGCGAGAACTGGCGAAAAAGCTCGGAATAAGTAGGTCTTCTCTTCGGGAAGCAATCCAAGTACTACAAACTCAAGGTCGCTTGGTGGTTAAGCATGGAATAGGTGTTTTCTTACTTGAGGACCAAGAAGGCGAGCAGCTCCGTAATTCACTTCGAGCTGCGCATCACACTATTGAAGAGTTGTTTCAAATGCGTGAGATTCTCGAAGCGCCTTCGGTGGAGTGGGCGGCCGAACGACGTAGCGAAGAACAACTTCAAGGAATCAAACTTGCTGCGCAAGCTCTGCAAGAGGCAGTAATTCAAGAACCGATTGATTTCGACAAAGTTCGACTATTGGATATGAATTTCCATCTAACTATCGTTAAGAGCGCTCAGAATCAATTCCTAAATCAGACTCTCGGAACGTTGCAAGAGATTATGTATCGCTCCATGGATAACACCTTGAAACTACCGGGGCGAATTGATGCATCTGAACATGAACATGGAGTGATTTTGGAGGCAATCGAGAGACGAGATCCAATTACAGCGAGACTTACGATCATTCAACACATTCATAACGCTCGCGATGCCTGGATCCAATACCTTAAGCAGGTCGAGGCTTAATGTCTAAAGTCCTCGCTGTCGGCGTAGCCACGCTCGACACTATCGTTCTGGTGGAGAGATATCCCAACGCCGATGAACGAGTAATCGCCAAAGAAACAATCCAAGGTTTTGGTGGACCTGCCGCTACGGCTGCGGTAACTATGGCGCGCTTAGGTATTGATGTCTCACTTGCTTGTGTAATAGGCGATGATGAAGCGGGGCGTAAGATCTTTGATAATTTAAAAAGAGAGGGCGTTGATACCTCAAATGTAGTTATCAATCCAAAGATCAGCACCGCAATCGGAACGATAGTTGTCTCAGAATCCACCCAGAGTCGGGCAATCATGGCCCAGCCACATAGTGAAATCGCGCGAAAACCAAGCTCTATCGAAGGTTATTCATGGATTCACGTAGACCATCTTGGCATGTCGGCCCTTAAAGCCTGGGGAGTTTCAAGAGGTGGAATCGCGAAGTTATCGATTGATATTGGTTATAGGTATCCAGGTTTGAAATCATCAGATTACGATTTATATGCGCCCTCTGAAAATATAACTACAGATGTAAGTAGCGCAAAGAGCGATAAGAACTTGGTTGTAATTTCTAAAGGTAGCGCTGGAAGTGTCTATAGCGATGGAGTTGAGAGCGGTGAAGTTCCGGCACTAAAAGGTGAAATTCTCTCCACCCTTGGAGCTGGTGATGTCTTTCATGGCGCTTTAGTTGCAGCCGAAGTCTGGGGTAAGTCAGCTCGGGAGAGCGTTGAGATTGCAAATGTAGTTGCGGGACTTTCATGTCGCGCACTTGATGGACAAAGTGGAATTCCTAGCAAAGCCGAACTCGATGCATATCTTGCAGGAGTACGAAGTTGATGGGGATGTATTCAGTAATCGAGAGAGAAGGGAAGTAGAAATGGCAAAAGTGCCTGATTTTCTCCTTCACCACGATGGCGACTCAGTCGCGGTTGCAAATGATGACTTGCAACCGGGAACGCTGCAGGGACTATCAGTGAAAGAGCAGACACCGCACACCGCAGTCCTTAATCACGCAATCCCATTGGGACATAAGTTCGCGTTGAAGGATCATGCAGAAGGTGAAGCAATAATCAAATATGGAATTAAGGTCGGCATCGCATCGCAGCCGATCAAAAAGGGAGATTACGTCCACACACACAACATGAGGAGTTATCGATGGGAAGCAAGCCGCGCTTAACCGGATACCGTCGTCCAGATGGATCGATGGGTATCCGTAATCACGTAATTATTTTGCCGGTTGACGACCTATCAAATGCCGCTGCTGAAGCGGTCGCGAAAGTAGTGCCAGGCACCCTTGCACTGCCTCACGCTTTCGGTCGCCTCCAATTCGGCGAGGATCTAGAGCTCACATTTAGAACTCTTATCGGAACCGGATTAAATGGAAATGTCTCTGCTGTCGTAGTAATTGGCATTGAACCGAAGTGGACTGAGCGCGTTGCCGCGGGTATCGCAAAGTCTGGAAAACCGGTTGCATCATTTTCAATTGAAGGCAAAGGCGATCTTCAAACTATCGCTGATGCAGCTCGCGTAGCTCAAATCTTCTTGCAAGATTCATCTGAAATCCAGCGCGAAGAGGCAACTGCGGGCGATTTGATCATGTCAATAAAATGTGGTGAGTCCGATACAACTTCCGGACTTGGTTCATGCCCAACCACTTCTCAAGCAGTTGATCGCTGGGTTGCAGCCGGTGGAACCGTCTTCTTTGGTGAAACCTCCGAACTAACCGGTGGCGAACACCTAATCGCAGATCGTTGCATCGATGATGCTTGTCGGCGCGCTTTCCAAGATACTTATGACAACTACATCAAAGTCATTGAGTCGACTGGTGCAAATCTCTTGGGTTCACAACCAACCCAGGGAAATATCGCTGGTGGTTTAACCACTATTGAAGAGAAGGCACTTGGAAATATCGCTAAGACTGGTTCAGTTCCTGTCATCGGAGTCTTGAAGCCAGCCGAAGCGCCTGATCGTAAGAAGCAAGGTCTTTACTTTATGGATACATCATCAGCCGCTGCCGAATGCGTAACTCTCATGGCCGCCGCTGGCGCCGTAATCCATCTATTCCCAACCGGCCAGGGCAATGTGATTGGTAATCCAATCGAACCAGTCCTGAAGTTAACTGCGAATAAGAAGACTGCAGCCACTATGAGAGAGCACATAGATCTAGATGTCTCCGGACTACTTCGTCAGGAATACAACTTGACCAAAGCCGGCGACATGATGATGGAGGTCATCGAAAGAACCGTAAATGGCCGACTTTGCGCTGCTGAGGCGCTGGGCCATCGCGAATACACCTTCACCAAGCTCTACATCTCGGCATAAAGCAAGAAACTCGATACTGAAACTGGAGACTGGCTCATGATTTTGATTAGCGAGGATGTTTGGAGCGATGATTTCGCAGAACTACAAAAACGTTTTCCAATCACTCATGAGCCTGATCTCTGGAGTAGAAAAGAAGATTTGAAATCGAAACTAGCCGAAGCGAGCGCGCTAGTAGTTAGAAATAGAACTCAAGTAACTCGCGAATTGATTCAAGCGGCGCCTAAATTGAAAGTCATCGCGCGCGCAGGAGTTGGGTTAGACAATATTGACATTCAAGCCGCCGATGAAAATGGGATAGTCGTTGCCGCAGCCCTAGGAATTAATGCGGTAGCGGTTGCAGAACATACTTTAGGGCTAGCTATTTCCCTAGCTCGATCAATTGTCGATCGAGATAAGAGCACTCGCTCCGGTGAATGGAATCGTGGCGCTGGAAGTGAGATCTCAGATAAAACTTGGGGGCTATTAGGTTTTGGGGCTACCGGTAGAGCTGTAGCAAATTTATTACAAGGTTTTGGTTGCGAAGTACTTGCTTATGATCCATTTGTTAAGAGCGCTGAAGGCGTAAAACTAACGACTCTTGATGAAGTTATCTCTAAATCTGATCTGCTTTCCATCCATCTGCCTGCCACGAAAGAAACGACGGGCATGATAAATCGCTCTTTACTTGAGAAGATGAAGAAGAACGCGCTATTAGTAAATGTTGGTCGTGGTGAGGTTGTAAATGAAACTGAATTAGAAGCCGCATTAAGAGCGAATGTGATTGCCGGCGCCGCCCTTGATGTTCGGGTTAGCGAACCACCAAAAGATGATCTATTTAAAGGGCTACAAAATGTGATCCTCACTCCACACATTGCTGGGATCACCAAAGAGAGCCAGGCTGCGATAAATCGGGTTTTAGTAAGTGAGATAGAGGCGGCCTTAACGAATTCGCCACATAAATATGCGGTCGGCAAGGTGAAACAGGCTACGCGATGAGCCTTAGCGCATCACATGCAATCGAACATTGCACTGCACTCCTTGAGAAAGTAGGAGTTCCTAAGAGCAAGGCGCACGCGACTGCCCGGGCAATAGTGCTCTCAGATGTTTGGGGTAATGCATCACATGGCGTAATGCGCCTTCCGTTTTATCTAAAACGGATCACTATGGGCGGCATCAATGCCGGGGCTAATTTGAAGAAGATTTCAGAGCGAGGTGCAATAACTAGCCTTGATGGCGAAGATGGATTAGGTCATTGGCAACTCTGGGAAGCTGCGAGTATCGGAGTGCAAAAAGCGAAAGAGTTTGGAATCTCACTAGTCTCGGTTAAGAATTCAAGTCACTGTGGCGCACTCGGTGTTTATCTCTATCCAGCGCTAGATGCCGGACAGATCGCTCTCATATTCACAAATGGACCTGCGGTTATGCCAGCCGTAGGAGGAAATGCACCGCTAATTTCAACGAGTCCGATTGCTGCAGGAATTCCAGCTAAACCACCGATGATTATCGATCTCTCAACATCAGCAGTCGCACGCGGCAAGATTGCCGCTGCGGCTAAGAGTGGTGGCACGATCCCGGAAGGTTGGGCGGTAGATAAAGAAGGAAAGACCATTACTGATGCAAGAGAAGCGTTAATGGGAATGCTCGCTCCACTTGGTGGCGCAAAGGGTTTTGCCCTTGGCTTGATGGTGGAGTCACTATCTTCTGGCTTAAGCGGTGGAGCGTTATCAACCGAAGTACCCGACATGTTTAACCCCGATGACGATACGAAACCCCAAGGCATCTCGCACACAGTAATAACTATTGACCCAAGCGATCTAGGTGATTCAGCTTCTTATGCAGACTTCAATAAGTTAGCCACACAGATAAAGGAAACTGGTGGGCGAGTTCCGGGTGCAAAACGGACTCACCCAAATGACGCTGAAAGCCACGAGATAACTGTGGCCGAGGCGGTTATCAAAGATTTAAATGATTGGTCTACCAAGCTAGGTCTACCTAATTTCTCATGAAGTTGACTGGGACAAATCTAAAGTACTTCTCAATTATCTTGGTAGGCGTTGGTATCGCTTACTTGATAAATCAATTTGAAGGCGCAATCTCGCCACTCTTCTTCTCAATGGTTTTGGGAATCATCATGGGTAATGCGATGGATTGGAGTAAAGGTAAGTCTGCTATTACCTTTGCATCAAGAAAGGTCTTGCGACTAGGAGTTGTATTCCTCGGGTTCCAAATCTCAATTGATAAGTTCATCGAAGTCGGACCTAGGGGATTGTTAGCAGTTGCACTGTTAGTGGCAACCGTATTTGTGACGTTACGGCTATTTAGTCAAAAGTTTGGAATCTCTGATTCACTTGGAACGCTCATTGCTGGAGGATTTGCTATCTGCGGGGCGACTGCGATTGCGGCTATCTCATCAACACGCAAAAGTGGAGATAAAGATGTTTCATATGCGGTAGCCATAGTCACGCTATGTGGAACGCTCTCTGTCTTTGTGATTCCACTTCTTGCTACCTTCTTAGGGTTGAGTGATCCAACAATCGGAGCGTGGATCGGGGCTGCCGTGCATGACGTTGGACAAGTCATCGCAGCCGCATCTATGGTGAGTGATGAGGCGTTAGATTCTGCGGTGATTGTTAAATTGACGCGCGTTGTTCTTCTGATTCCACTAATTCTCTTCTTGGCGAGGGGGAGCGTTGGAAGTGGCTCAATGCGTAAAGCAACTCCTAAATTTGTATTTGCATTTGTCGCCTGCGCCTTGATTGTTAACGCGCTCTCACTTCCGGAGTCAATCGTTGATCTCGGTAAGGAGAGTTCAAAAGTTCTCCTCTCTATTGGGCTATTTGGAATGGGACTTTCGGTGAAGTGGTCCCAAATCCGCGCCCTTGGAGCGAAACCGCTCCTCTTCGGAATTACCGCCTGGGTGGGCTGTGGGGCCTTCGCTCTGGCCGTGATCCGTGGGGTTGGCCTCTAGTCGGGGCCCGAATTTCCCTTTTTCTACCCCCTCTCTTAGACTCGCCCTCTGCCTAAATGAGGTTCAAAAGCGGAAAATTGGGGTAAAAGCTTGGCGAAAAAAGATGGTGCAATCGAAATCGAAGGCACTGTTGCTGAAGCTCTACCAAATGCGATGTTCCGCGTTGAGCTCACCAATGGACACAAAGTTCTCGCACACATCAGCGGGAAGATGCGACAGAACTACATCCGCATCTTGCCGGAAGATCGTGTGATCGTAGAGCTGAGTCCATATGACCTCACCCGAGGTCGAATCATTTATCGGTACAAGTAAGCGCTGTTAGTAAGGAGTTAGTCGTGAAGGTTAAGCCGAGCGTGAAGAAGATTTGCGACAAGTGCAAAGTCATTCGTCGTAATGGTCGCGTCATGGTTATCTGCGACAACCTCCGTCACAAGCAACGTCAAGGATAGTTCTAAGAAAAAACTTAATATCAAGTACGCGTGACACAACAATCGCGAAAGCGATTGACCTCCTGACTGAAAGCGGGAGCCGGTTAATCCGGGAGTGTTGCGGAGGACTTTCAGATTATGGAAAGAGCTATAAATGGCACGTCTAGTTGGCGTCGATCTGCCGCGTGAAAAACGGCTTGAGGTCGCGCTTCAATACATCTTCGGAATGGGTGAAACCCGCGCAAAGGCAACTCTTGCTGCGACCGGCGTCTCTCCAGATATCCGAGTTAAGGATCTACAAGAACCCGATCTAATCAAGCTCCGTGAATTTATCGAAGCAAATTACAAGATCGAAGGTGATCTCCGTCGTGAGATCGCGGCAAATATCCGCCGCAAGGTTGATATCCAGTGCTACCAAGGAATTCGCCATCGCAAGGGCCTTCCAGTTCGCGGTCAGCGCACCCATACAAATGCACGTACACGTAAGGGACCACGCGTTGCAATCGCTGGTAAGAAGAAGGAGACCAAGTAATGGCCGCACCTAAAGCAAAACCAGCTGCAGCAGCTGCTGCACCAACTAAGGCAAAGGCAAAGCCACGTAAGAAAGAGAAGAAAAACGTTGCTTTTGGCCATGCCTATATAAAGAGCACTTTTAACAACACCATCGTCTCTATTACCGATCCATCTGGTGGCGTCCTTGCTTGGGCATCATCCGGCGGAGTTGGCTTTAAGGGATCACGTAAATCAACGCCATTCGCTGCCCAGCTTGCTGCTGAAGCGGCCGCTAAGAAAGCGCAAGAACATGGCGTAAAGAAAGTAGATGTCTTCGTTAAGGGCCCTGGCTCAGGACGCGAGACTGCAATTCGTTCACTACAAGCAGCAGGTTTGGAAGTTGGCGCCATCGCAGATGTAACGCCACTTGCACACAATGGCTGCCGTCCACCAAAACCACGTCGAGTATAAGGAGGAGGAAAACTAAATGGCCCGTTATGTTGGAGCAGATTGCAAGCGCTGCCGTCGCGAGAAAGTAAAGCTTTTCCTTAAAGGCTCGAAGTGCGATGGACCAAAGTGCCCGATTGAGTCACGTCCTTATCCACCAGGACAACACGGCCGCGGTCGTGCCAAGGAATCTGAGTACTTACTGCAAATGCGTGAGAAGCAAAAGTGCGCACGTATCTACGGTGTACTCGAGAAGCAATTCCGTAACTATTACACCGAAGCGAGCCGCCTCGCAGGTAAGACTGGTGAGAACCTTCTTATCCTCTTGGAGTCACGCCTCGATAACGTCATCTATCGCGCAGGCTTTGCAAAGAGCCGCGATATGGCGCGCCAACTTGTTCGCCACGGACATATCTTGGTTAATGGCCAGAAAGTAGACATTCCTTCATATCGAGTTTCTCAATATGACATCGTCGATGTTCGCGCCAAGTCACAAGATCTCACACCATTCATCGTCGCAAGCGCTGAGTTCGGTGAGAAATCTGTCCCAGCTTGGATCGAAGTAGTCCCATCCCAGATGCGGATCATCGTCCACGCTCTACCGACCCGTTCGATCATCGATACCCAGGTCCAAGAGCAGCTAATCGTTGAGCTTTACTCCAAGTAATTAACTATTACTTGGCTAGAACTAAAAACTTCATAAAAGTAACGAAGAGAGAGAGATCAAATAGCGGATCTCTCAGAACAATGGAGGAAATAAGTGCTAATTGCACAACGCCCCGTACTAACTGAGGAAGTAGTTAGCGAGAATCGCTCACGGTTCATTATTGAACCGCTAGAGCCAGGTTTCGGCTACACCCTTGGAAACTCACTCCGTCGTACTCTGCTCTCATCTATTCCGGGAGCTGCTGTCACAAGCATCCGAGTCGCTGGAGCGCTCCATGAGTTCACCACTCTGGAGGGTGTAAAGGAAGATCTCACAGATATCGTCCTTAACATCAAGAACCTCGTTCTCTCATCGGATAACGACGATCCAGTCGTCGCTTACATCCGTAAGAACGGTTCGGGCACAATCACTGGTAAAGACGTTGCGGTTCCAGCCGGAGTCGAAGTCCATAATCCAGATCTTCACATCGCAACTTTGAATAGCAAGGCAAATGTTGAGATCGAACTTACGATCGAGCGCGGTCGCGGCTATGTTGCTTCGATCCAGAACAAGCAAGCAGGAGCCGAGATTGGCCGTATCCCGGTCGACTCCATCTACTCCCCAGTTCTTCGCGTCACCTACAAAGTCGAAGCAACTCGTGTCGAACAGCGCACCGACTTTGATCGCTTGATCATCGATGTTGAAACCAAGAGCTCGCTCGCTCCACGTGATGCGATGGCATCTGCTGGTAAGACGCTCGTCGAACTCTTCGGTCTTGCACATGAATTGAATTACGCAGCTGAGGGAATTGACCTTGGGCCATCCGTCCAAGATGCAGCTCTTGCTGCCGATCTCGCACTTCCAATTGAGGATCTAGACCTAACCGTCCGCTCCTACAACTGCTTGAAGCGCGAAGGAATCCATACCGTAGGCGAGCTGCTATCTCGAAGCGAAGCTGACCTACTTGATATCCGTAACTTTGGATCAAAGTCGATTGATGAAGTGAAGGCAAAGATCGCCTCCATGGGCCTTCAGCTCAAGGATTCACCAGTCGGATTCGACCCAACCAAGCATCAGAACTATGGCATCGACGAGAATCTCGTTGATGAGCAAGCGTAATTAGGTAAGAAAAAAAGAGGAGAAGCACTATGCCTAGACCATCAAAGGGACCGCGTCTTGGAAGCGGCCCGGCACATGAGAAGTTATTGCTCCGCACACTCGCAGAGCAACTCTTCGAGAATGGCAAAGTTCGTACAACCCACGCGAAAGCGCGTCGTCTCCGTCCACTTGCCGAGAAGCTCATCACCCATGCCAAGAAGGGTGATCTTGCTTCACGTCGCGAGGTAATGGCTTCCATCTCAAATAAGAGCGTTGTACATACTCTCTTCACTGAAATTGGTCCACGCTTTGCATCACGTAATGGTGGCTACACAAGAATTACAAAGATCGGCCCACGTAAGGGAGATAACGCTCCGATGGCGGTCATTGAAGTTCTTGCAGATTAATTAGTTTCGTTTTACTTATGGAACCCACTCTCAACCCTGGGAGTGGGTTTCTTCGTTTTCGGATTGATTTTGCCTACGACGGTACAAATTTCAATGGCTGGGCCCGCCAACCGGAACTTCGCACCGTTCAAGGCGCGATGGAAGAAGCGATCTCAGGGCTGACTCGAAGTGAAGCTGAACTAGTAGTCGCCGGAAGAACCGATGCCGGAGTTCATGCCACCGCGCAAGTTGCTCATTTTGATCTTCCAGAGCGGGATAAATATGGAAAAGAGTGGCGCTGTGAGGATCTCATCTATCGCCTAAATCGAATGCTCGAAGAAGATATTCGAATCAATGCAATCTCAATTGCGCCAGCGTTCTTCCACGCTCGTTTTTCGGCGCTTCGACGTAAGTACATCTACAAAATTGCCGATGGTCGCCGCCAATTAGAACCCTTAAAGCGTTTTGATATTGCTACTTGGTATCGCGATTTGGATGAGAAGGCGATGAATGAAGCAAGCCAGCTTCTATTGGGAGAACATGATTTTGCTGCATTTTGTAAGACTGGTGGGGTAGGAACAACTATTCGTCGGCTCGAGAAGTTCAAATGGCGCCGCGAGAATAATCTTCTAATTGCCGATATTGTGGCCGATGCATTCTGTTATTCGATGGTTAGAAACTTAGTTGGCGCATGCGTTCGCGTTGGCGAAGGTAGGTTTGCCCCGAAGTGGGCCGAAGATGTCCTAGAGAAGAGAGAACGCGTGAGTGAAAGCTTGGTTTTCCCAGCACGCGGCTTAACTCTTGTCGGAGTTGAATATCCAACTCATAACGAATTAGAAGCTCGTGCAAAGATTACGATTGCTCGCCGGGATGAGGATTAATTGGGCCAGATAAATGTAACCGGCATCGAGTTTGCCTTATCTGATGGCCGGGTGTTGTTAAGTGATGTCTCTTTTCGCGTTGGCGATGGCGCAAAGGTTGCGTTAATTGGGCCAAATGGTTCGGGCAAAACAACGCTCTTTCGAATGATTGCCGGCGACCTAGAACCAGATAGCGGCACCATAATTGTTACTGGTGGACTTGGAATCATGCGCCAATTCATAGGATCAATTCGCGACCAATCTACGGTGCGAGACTTACTAATCTCAGTTTCATCACCAGAGATTCGAAACGCTGCGAAGAAATTAAAGAATGCCGAAGCGGCTCTCGCAGCTAGCGATACTGAGAAGGAACAGATGGCATATGCCCAAGCTCTTGCCGATTGGGGCGATGCTGGTGGATATGACGAAGAAGTCTTATGGGATATCGCATGTTCAAATGCTTTGGGAAAGACTTTTGATCGGGTAGCCAACAGAGAGGTGAACTCGCTATCTGGTGGCGAACAGAAGAAGCTTGTTCTGGAGTCACTTCTTAAGGGAAGTGATGAGGTTCTAATTCTTGATGAGCCGGATAACTACTTGGATGTGCCAGCAAAGCGATGGCTGGAAGAAGAGATCCGAAATTCAAAGAAGACCATACTTTTTATCAGCCATGATCGTGAACTCTTAGCGGCTACGGCAAACAAAATTGTCTCACTCGAGCAGGGCATTAATGGAAACTCAACCTGGATTCATGGCGAGGGCTTTGAGACCTATCACGAGGCCCGTAAAGCTAGAAACGCGCAGTTCGCACAGTTAGTAGAGCGTTGGGAAGATGAACATAAACGCTTAAAAGAATTGGTTCTTACCCTGCAATGGCAGGCTGCATCTTCACCGGATATGGCATCGCGTTATCGCGCAATGCAGACTCGCCTCCGTAAGTTTGAGGAAGTCGGTCCACCTCCTCCGCCACCGATTGAGCAACATGTAAAAGTTAATCTTCGAAGCACTAGAACCGGCGAGCGGGTTGTTACCTGTGAATCACTAACTTTGGAGAATCTCACCGAACCATTTGACTTTGAGATTTACTATCAAGATCGTGTTGCGATATTAGGTAAGAATGGAACCGGAAAATCACATTTCCTAAGGAGATTGTCGGGGGATGAGAGCGTTAGATACACCGGTACCTTTAAGTTAGGTGCGCGAGTAAAAACTGGATTCTTTGCCCAAACTCATGCTCACCCAGAATTCGAAGGTAAGAATCTCTTGGAGATTTTGTGGGAACAGAACTCATTACAACTTGGAGCTGCAAAGAGCGTGCTTGGAAGATATGAGTTAGCCGAACAAGCCGAACAGCTCTTCTCAACGCTATCCGGTGGCCAGCAAGCTCGTTTTCAAGTGCTACTTCTTGAATTAGCTGGAGATACTCTGTTATTACTTGATGAGCCAACAGATAACTTAGATTTGGCTAGCGCAGAGGCTTTGGAGCGCGCGCTTGCTTCATATGAAGGAACAGTCATCGCAGTAACCCACGATCGATGGTTTGCGCGCGGATTCACTCGATTCCTTATTTTTGGGGCCGAGGGCCAGGTCTATGAGAGCCCAGAGCCCGTGTGGAGCCACTGAGTTTTCCACAGCCTAGTTTTCAACTTGTAAATGGTGTGATGATGAAGCATGGCCTTTCATGTATTTATAGATGGTTTAAATCTTTATAAGGGAGCACTCTCTAAACGTCCAGATCTGAAGTGGCTTGACCTTATTGAACTTTCAAAAGAGCTGATGGGTAAATACCCTCCTGCATTTATTTACTATTTCACTTCCCCTATGAAGAGACGATTTTCAGGGGACTTATCTCCAGAGCGTCAGGCAACTTACATTCGAGTGCTCGGCCATCAAGGTATAAGAACAATTAAAGGAAAAACAGTTAGATATCAGAAGTGGCTAAGGCATACCGAGTTTGAAAGAGAAAGGTTTGTGCAACCAACTTTTCCTCGACTCTTTGGAGTCAGTGACTACTTGATAAAACGAGTTTGGAAGGCCTCGCTTCCAGATGCTCCCAAATCTAAGGTTGAGCTTTTATCTGAGAAGGCCTCGGACGTGAATTTAGCGAGCTATCTCTTACTCGATGTATTCCAAGGGCTTATGGATCAAGCACTTGTGATTAGTGGAGACTCTGACTTATTCATGCCCATAAAATTTGCAGTAGAAGCAGGGATCACGGTGAAAGTTGTGATACCGAGTCAAAGTCAACCACTTGGAATCATTCAAACTGTTGCATCTGAAGTTGCATACTTAACAAGAGAACAATTAGAGAGTTCTCAACTAGACCGGCCTTTTCAAACTCCCAAAGGAAGCTTGATTTATCCGCCTGATGTTTGGCGGTAAAAGTAAAGAGCCCGACCTTTTGGGCCGGGCTCCCAGCCTGAGGACGACACCTCAGACCCAGTTAGCAAAGGGTAGCCGGGTTCCGCCGCCTCGATTTTGACCCTCCCGAGAGGGGCGGGTAACCTTCCCCTTCTACCTCTGCGGCCTCAAATGTGGCAAGTGGAGCTGATTAATAAGAAGTAATAAGAAGAAGTAAGAAGAAAGCGAGTTCGCCGTGCGTACCTTTACACCGACCCCTAACGATGTTGCGCGTAAGTGGTATGTCATTGATGCCCAAGATGTAGTTCTTGGTCGACTAGCTAGCCATGCCGCAACTCTGCTTCGCGGAAAGCACAAGGCAACTTTCGCTCCCCATATAGATATGGGCGACTTCGTAATCGTCATCAATGCTGAGAAGGTTGTTCTAACTGGAAGCAAGATGACCGAAAAGATGGCCTACCAGCACTCCCAATACCCAGGCGGTTTAACTGAGCGTAACTATGCGCTCCTCATGGAGAAGTTCCCAACCCGCGCTATTGAGAAGGCAATCAAGGGAATGCTTCCGAAGAATTCAATTGGAAAACAAATGGCTTCAAAGCTCAAGGTTTATGCCGGACCTAACCATCCACATGGATCTCAAACTCCAACTCCATATGTTTTCACTCAAGTCGATCAAACCCGAATCAATCCAAACAAGTTGGGTAAGTAAAGGATGATGATGTCAGAGAACGAGACAACAACCGCATTTAGCTCCAGCACTCCTGCTGGCGCCACAAACCGCGCCGCTGTAATCGCACCAGGTGCTGGCGTTGGTCGTCGTAAAGAAGCGGTTGCTCGCGTTCGCCTCGTCCCTGGTTCTGGTCGTTGGACTGTAAATGAGAAGAGCCTTGAAACATATTTCCCAAATAAGGTTCACCAACAGTCAGTCTCTGAACCACTTCGAACAGTTGGCGCAGAAGGAAAGTACGACGTCATTGCACGTATCGATGGCGGCGGAATTTCCGGACAAGCTGGCGCGCTTCGCCTAGGTGTTGCTCGCGCTCTCAATGAAATTGATGCTGATGCCAATCGCCCGGCTTTGAAGAAGGCGAAGTTCTTAACTCGCGATCCACGCGTAATCGAGCGTAAGAAGTACGGTCTAAAGAAAGCTCGTAAGCGCTCCCAGTACAGCAAGCGCTAATCCTCTAGCGTTTGGGTCATGGCCCTATTCGGCACAGACGGTGTCCGAGGCGTTGCTGGCGTTGATTTAACGGAGCAACTCGCTCACGATCTAGCTCTCGCAGCTGCTCATGTTCTTACCGATATTGGCGAGTTTTCTGGACATAGACCTAAAGCAATCATCGCTCAAGATTCACGGGAATCTGGCGAATATTTAGAACGTGCAATTGCCACCGGCCTTTCGGAATCAGGCGTAGATGTAATCAACGTAGGCGTTCTCCCTACACCGGCTGTTTCGTTCTTAGTGACGGAGCTCGATTGTGACCTCGGAGTCATGATTAGCGCCTCACACAATCCAGCGAGCGACAATGGCATAAAGTTCTTCGCACGCGATGGTCGCAAATTAGCCGACTCAGTGGAAGCACAAATCGAAGTTCAACTCGGTAAACCTTGGAGCCCGATTGGCAATAAGGGTGAGATAACTAAAGATGAGAGCGTTAAAGAGCGATACATAAATCATCTTCTTGCCACAATCAATTCAAACTTTGCTGGACTAAAAATCGTTGTTGATTGTGCCAATGGTGCCGCTTCTTTCGTTGCCCCACAAGTGCTACAACGAGCTGGCGCTGAAGTGATTGCGATTTCAGATAAACCCAACGGTACCAATATCAATGAGAATTGCGGTTCAACCCATTTAGAGAATTTAATTGCAAAGGTACGTGAAGTTGGTGCAGATTTAGGAATTGCCCATGATGGCGATGCCGACCGAGTTTTGGCGATAGATCATGAAGGTAACGTTGTCGACGGTGATTTCATTTTAGGAATCTTGGCCCAGCACACCGAGCTCCCCACTAAGAAACTTGTCGGAACAGTCATGACCAACCTCGGCCTAATCCGCGCGCTAGCGAAAAAGGGCATTGGTTTTGTAGCAACTCCAGTTGGAGATCGCTATGTTTTAGAAGAGATGTTGGCCGGTGGACATTCACTAGGTGGCGAACAATCTGGCCATTTGATTATGCGCAGATTTGCTACTACTGGTGATGGAATTCTTACCGCACTTCACCTCATCTCTGAGGTCGCCACTAGTAAGAAGTCACTTAGAGAGTTAGCAAGCTTTATGCATAGATATCCGCAGGTGCTAATCAATGTGAAGGGCGTCGATAAGTCGAAGTTGAAAACAAGCCAAGTAGTCATTGGAAAAGTTGCGGAGATTGAGAGTGAATTAGGTGAGAGTGGGCGCGTTTTGCTCCGGGCTTCTGGAACCGAACCAGTCATTCGCGTGATGGTTGAAGCCGATACCAATGAAAAGGCTGAGCAATTCGCTTCTTCGCTCGCAGCGCTAGTAAAATCAGAACTCGCGCTATAGAGGAGCACTAACAATGTGTGGGATCGTCGGATACACCGGCTCGAATCCAGCGCTATCTAGAGTTATTGAAGGTTTAAGACGTCTCGAATATCGCGGTTATGACTCAGCCGGCGTTGCCCTCGCTGTTACTAAAGGCGAGAAGCTTGTTGTTGAGAAGAAGGCGGGCAAACTCACAAACCTTGAAGGCGCTTTGAATAGTGGCCAGGAAAGTGCAACCGGTGGTATCGGACATACTCGTTGGGCAACTCATGGTGGCCCCACCGATATAAATGCACATCCTCATCTTGATGAGAGCGGGAAATTAGCTGTCATTCATAATGGAATCATTGAGAATTACGAAGAGCTAAAAGCAGAGCTAGAACGGCGCGGACATAAGTTCAAATCTGAAACCGATACAGAATCCGTCGCACATCTATTGGGCGAAGAATTCAAAGCCTCCGGGGATTTAGCTACCGCTATGCGGAGCGTCTGCGCTCGTTTGCGTGGCTCCTTCACACTCCTTGCTATCCAATCTGATAATCCGAATTTGATTGTTGGAGCCCGTAGAAACTCACCATTAGTCGTTGGCGTTGGTTCGGGTGAAAACTTCCTCGCCTCAGATGTATCGGCCTTTATCTCGCACACCAAGAAGGCGCTGGAATTAGGGCAAGATCAAGTCGTAGTCGTTACTCCAAGTGAAGTCGTTGTAACTGATTGGGCCGGCAAGAAGGTCACACCAAAAGAGTATGAGATTACGTGGGACGCCAAGGCTGCCGAGCGCGGAGGTTTTGAACACTTCATGCTCAAAGAGATCTACGAACAACCTAAAGCTGTAGCAGACACATTGCTCGGTCGATTCCCAAGGCCTTCAACTATTGAGTTAAAAGAGTTAGAAAATCTAAGTGGCAACTTCGAGCGGATTTTGATTCTTGCTTGTGGAACCGCATATCACGCTGGATTGATTGGTAAATATGCGCTTGAGGAGTGGGCGAAGATTCCAGTTGAGGTGGAACTTGCTTCTGAATTTAGATATCGCAATCCAGTTATTTCGGAGCGAACACTTGTAGTCACAATCTCACAATCTGGTGAAACGATGGATACCTTGATGGCGCTCCGTCATGCAAAGTCGCTCGGCGCTGAGACGCTCTCTATATGCAACACGATGGGTTCCACAATCCCACGCGAATCAGATTCGGTTCTTTATACCCATGCCGGCCCTGAGATCGCAGTCGCATCAACAAAGGCGCTTTTAACTCAGGTCATTGCCCTTGATTTGCTCGCACTGTATCTAGCAACCAAGCGGAACTCCATAACTTCAAACCAGATCAGAGAATTAATTGATGCGCTCTTACAACTCCCAAACAAGATTGAAGAGATTCTTGAAACCGTAGAACCACTCCGTGCTATGACCCGGGGTTACAAGAACTCCACCTCCGTACTCTTTTTAGGTCGTCATGTGGGTTTCCCGGCTGCACTTGAGGGAGCCCTCAAGCTAAAAGAACTCGCATACATGCATGCGGAAGGTTTTGCCGGAGGCGAGTTAAAGCATGGCCCGATAGCTCTAATTGAAGAGGGAACTCCGGTCATTGCGATCCTCCCGCCAGCAAAGAGTGAGATTGCTGAGAAGATGCGGAGCAATATCCAAGAAGTTAGAGCTCGTGGCGCTCGAGTAATTGCGATTGCTGATCAAAGTCATTCACTTGATCTCCCAGAATTGATTCGTATTCCAGAATCTGAAGAGATTCTGCAACCAATACTCTCTATAGTTCCACTACAAGTCTTCGCCTATGAAATGGCGGTGGCTCGTGGAAATGATGTAGACCAACCAAGGAATTTAGCGAAGTCGGTAACAGTCGAATGATTGCAAGGTTTGATGACGTTGTTGATCAACGTCTTGAAGTACGGCGCCATGAAATGGCCGTTGCGCTCCGCTGGTCTGCGGGGCTCTTCATCGCCTTTGCTCTCCTCACCCTCGATGTGATCTTCGAAGGTTTGTTATGGCGGGTTGATCAATTTGTCGCAGATATCGAACGACCAACGCTAACCGGATTCAATGAATTCTTGATCTTAAGACTTGACGATCTGGGTCTACGTTGGATAACTGCTTCTATCTTGATTCTTGCAGCTGCTTTGATTGGGAGAAGATTTAACTCTTGGCGGCCGCTAAATTTGTCGGTTCTATCTCTAATTTTCTTAAATCTCTTTGTCGGTGCGGCCAAGATTGGATTTGGCCGCTGTAAAGCGCGCGAAGATTTTGATATCTGTATCTTCACAGATGGAATGGCTTACCCGAGCGGCCACACCGCAAATGCCCTAGTTACTTGGGGGCTATTGGCTTACATCATCTTCCGTTACACCCATAGAGATCCCTTTGAAGGGCTACGTCTTTACTGGGTAGTTGGCTTGATGACCATCGCGGTCTGTATCGCCTCTTTGATTAGAAATACCCACTGGTTTACCGACTTATTGGGTGGAATGTTTCTAGGCGGCGCGATCCTTGTATTAGTAGTCGCGATCGACCGTTTTATCCCATCAGAAAAGCAACCTTCGTAACGCCCGATTAGGCTAGTTCAATGGCTCGAGCTGAGGCGATAATCGATCTTGGCGCGCTTGAATTCAACATCAAGCGATTGTTATCGAATACAAAGGCTGAAGGTCTCGCTGTTGTAAAAGCCGATGCATATGGGCATGGCTTGGTCCCGGTTGCAGAGCGGGCACTTAAAGCTGGAGCGAAGTGGCTTGGAACTGCGTTGCTTGATGAAGCGATTGCACTTAGAGATGCGGGAATAACTGCGCCAATCATCGCCTGGCTAACTCCAGTAAGTGATGACTTTGAGAGCGTGCTAAAGAAGAAGATTGATCTTGCAATTCCATCTCTTGGTCATCTCGAAGCAGTTGTTAAAACCGGAGAAGCATTAGGTATCCCACCAAGAGTGCATCTTGAAGTTGATACTGGAATGTCTCGAGGCGGAGCGTTGAAAGAGTGGATTCCACTCGTTACAAGAGCCTCGGAGTTATCTAAGAGCGGTGGCTTGGAAGTAATTGGAATCTGGTCACACTTTGCTCGCGCGGATGAACCTAACCACTCTTTTAATGATGAACAGCTCCGCAATTTCCAAGCCCGAGTCTTAGAAGCAAAGGAAGCTGGTATCTCACCAAAGATACTTCACTTAAGTAATTCTGCAGCAACACTTACAAATGACTCATCGCACTTTGATTTAGTTAGATTAGGAATTGCGATGTATGGACTATCTCCTGATGTAAACACCATGGGCGATTCAAAAGCTTTAGATTTAAAACCGGTGATGAAGTTACGCGCCAAGCTACATATTGTTAAGGATGTCCCAGCAGGTTCTCAGGTTGGCTATGGTGGAACTGCAACAACAAAGAGCGATACCAAGTTAGCAGTCGTTGCAATGGGATATGCCGATGGCGTTCCACGTAATGCGAATTCAACAGCGGGCGTACTTGTGGGTAATAGGAAGGCTCCAATTATTGGACGGGTTTCTATGGATCAATTTGTTGTGGAAATTGGTAACGATTCGATAGCGCACGCGGGAGATTGGGCTTATTTGATTGGCAGTGAAGGTGGCGACGGCTACACTGCCGACGCTTGGGCAAAGGCTTGCGGAACAATCAATTATGAGATTGTGACGCGAATCGGTCCAAGAGTTCCAAGAGTCTTCACCAACTAAGTTACGAAAAGAGTTCTAAGACGGGGAGCGAATTCGACGATGACTTCGACCGAACGGGTCTTAGCAATTCGTGGCCTCTCCGTTAATTTCGGTGGGCTAAAAGCTCTCTCCAATGTTGATATCGATTTAAATAAAGGTGAAGTCCTTGGACTAATCGGTCCTAATGGCGCCGGAAAGACTACGGTCTTCAACGCGCTCTCCGGGCTCGTTACTCCAGCGAGCGGATCTCTTGAACTCTATGGTCGGAGCGTTAAGTGGCCAAAGCCCTATCAACTTGTTGACCGTGGCATATCTCGCACGCTCCAGGGAGTGGGTCTATTTCCAGATTTAACTGTCTCTGAGAATGTGATGTTAGGTGCAAGCAAGTTTGCTAAAGCTGGATTTATCCAATCGGCTTTGGGCTTAAGTGG